>Ga0316197_10000343_pt1 | contig 33092 bp, 33 predicted proteins | sample OudBiesiAoxic_MG_FD_204939 | JGI IMG/M metagenome (GOLD analysis project Ga0316197, IMG submission 204939) | Coastal sediment microbial communities from Oude Bieten Haven, Netherlands - site A oxic | ecosystem: Environmental > Aquatic > Marine > Coastal > Sediment | place: Netherlands... | reverse complement strand
AACGCAAGCAGACGTTGAAGCACTTGCTAATACAGATGAAAATGTGAGTAAATTTACTGAAGGTAAAACCGTACGTAAAGTTATCTATGTACCAGGTAAACTACTTAACATTGTTGCAAATTAATCGTTGCTAATTAATCATTGCTAACTAGCTGTTAATAAGTAGAATTAATGAGTAATTAACGTTAAAAAGTAATATTTTAATAGCGAGCGTTACTCATTTATTTTAACAAACCCCTCACTTTATTTAATTAGATTGAGGGGTTTGTTATTAAATACAATAGCAAACCTCGTTTGTTCTCTAACCTCAATTAAATGCTATCAAAAGGCTGTTTATGCACTCATTTAACCTTCAAGCTTTTTATCGTCATAAGTTGTTATTAACAACGTTGATCATGACTTTTTTTCTTAGTGGCTGTGGATTTCACCTTAAACATAACAATGGTTTAGTTGAAAAATTTCCAGAGATTTACTTACAAACTAATAATCCAAAGGGTGAATTAGCGCGCTTAGTGAGATTACGCTTACGTGGTGCAAATATTAAAATTTTAACTGAATCATCACTAAGTTCTGCAATATTACACCTTAAATCAGAACGTCAAAGTGAACGTACCATCTCTTTATATGCCAATGCTCAGAATGCAGAAAAAGAAATTGGTTATGTCATGAAGTATTCTTTGAAATTGCCTAATTATACCCCCCGTGATTTTAGTGTTAATTTGTATCGAGATTTTCTAGACGATTCAACACAAGCCTTAGCCAAATCTCGAGAAGCGGAATTATTGACCAAAGAGTTACGTGCGGTGGCAGCAGATCATGTTATTTCGACTATGTTAAGCATGCAAGATCCATCGGCTGAGTAATTTCAATGCGCATTTATCCAGAGCAATTAAGCAGTCATATTCAAAAAAAACTGCCGACCTGTTGTTTAATCTTCGGCGATGAACCTTTACTGTCCATTGAAGCTTTCGAGCAGATTCAATCTCATGCCAAAAAACAAGGTTTTCTAGAGCGTTTTAGCTATAGTTTGGATGGAAATTTCGATAAAGACCAAATCTTTAGTCAATTTAATACTTTGTCTTTATTCTCTGAAAAGCAAATTATTGAACTCACCCTTTTCAAAACAACCAAAGAAAATACTGATTTTATTCGTGAAATTACTCCACTTTTAAATGAAGATATTCTATTAGTGTTAAAGGGGCCAAAACTTAATAGCCAACAATTAAAAAGTGTCTGGTTTAATAAGTTAGAGCAACAAGGTTTATTTATTTCAACCAATGCCCTGTTACCACAACGCTTTCCACAATGGTTATTTCAGCGCCTTAAATTTGTTGGTTTAACGGCTAATTCGGAAGTTATCGATTTTCTGGTGTTACATTTTGAAGGTAATTTATTAGCGGCCAAACAGGAAATAGAAAAGCTCTCTATTTTATTTCCTAAACAACATTTACACCTTACTCAGGTAGAACAAAGTATTACCACTCATAATCACTTTAGTCTATTCCAGTGGGTGGATAGCCTTTTGGCTGGTGATAAAGCGCGTAATTCACGTATCATCAAACAACTACATGCTGAAGGCACTGAATTATTGTTACTCAGTGCAACAATAAGTAGTGAAATACAAAAGCTACTTGCCTATGCCTATCAACTCAAAAAACAGCCATTAGCTGCTTTATTGGCACAACAAAAACCAAAACTGTGGCCTGCGAAACAAGCCTTAGTAACGAATGCTTTAACCCGACTAAAAACCAAACAATTAGAAAATATGCTGATTCAATGTGCGCAATTAGAGGTCTCGGTTAAGGTTGAAAATAAATCAGATACTTGGTTACAGTTAGATGCGATCTGTTATCAATTTTTAAAATAGAGCTAGCCCTTAAGGATACCTTGCTATGAATAAAAGCAATCAAACAGCAATAGGTTTTTTAGGGGGCACCTTTGACCCCATTCATTTTGGACACCTGCGCCCTGCACTAGAAATCCAACAAGCTTTGGCTTTACAAGCGCTATACTTAATGCCTAATTATATCGCTCCACATAAAGCCAAAAGCATGGCCAGTGCGCAACAACGTATTGATATGGTGCAATTAGCCATTCAAGATACACCAACTTTGCAACTCACTACACAAGAACTTTTACGACCTTCTCACAGTTATACGATCGACACCTTAAAACTGCTAAGAGAACAGTATCCTGAGACACCTTTGTGCTTTATTATGGGCATGGATTCACTGATTCAATTTGACTCTTGGTATCGATATCAAGAAATATTGAGCTATTGTCATTTAGTTGTCAGCCACCGACCCGGCTGGGACCCTCAATTCAATAGCGTTATCAGTGAATTATTAAGAAAACATCAAATAAGCAACCCTACTCAATTACATCGTTCTTTGTCGGGCCATATTTATTTTCAAAGTACAACACAGTTGGCCATATCGTCATCTGAAATACGCGATTTACTCGCAACAAATAAAAGTATTAACTTTTTAACTCCACAATCTGTATGCACTTATATAAAAGAACAACAATGTTATAAATAACCTATCGCACCACTGCCAAATAAGGAACAACATTATGTTAGCTCTGATTAAAAAGACAGTAAGCAAGCCTCTCAACAATATATTCATATCCTGTTTGTTATTATCCGTAAGCCAAAGTGTATTTGCGGTCACTTCGGTGGTGACTGAAACACCAATCATTACAACTCCTGCTCCACAAACTGCTATTTATAGCCAGATGGCGATTCATCATCCTGTGTGGGCAAGAAGTGGTATGGTCGCAACGCAGGAGGCGGTTGCTACTCAAATTGGTCTCGATATTTTAAAACAAGGCGGTAATGCAGTAGATGCAGCCGTTGCAGTGGGTTATACATTAGCAGTCACCTTACCAAGAGCAGGTAACCTAGGCGGTGGTGGTTTTATGTTGGTCTACCTTGCAGATAAAAAACAAGTGATCGCCATTGATTATCGAGAAAAAGCCCCTGCTAGCGCATCGCGTGATATGTACCTTGATGCAGAAGGTGAAGTGGTTCCTGACCTTTCTAAATTTCATGGTCTAGCGATTGGTACTCCGGGCACAGTGATGGGCTTAGAGCATGCCCGTAAAACTTACGGAAGCTTATCTCGTGAACAACTGATGGCACCTTCGATTAAGCTAGCCGCACAAGGCATTGAGGTAACTGCAGACTTAGCTAACTCGTTGACAGCAATGCAACAGCGTCTTAGTCAATGGCCTAACACGCGCAGTATCTTTTATAAAAAAGATGGCTCAAATTATCAAGCCGGTGATCTACTTAAACAAACTGATTTAGCAAAAACGTTAACTTTAATCAGCGAGCAAGGTGAAAAAGGTTTTTATCAAGGGCCAGTTGCAAAGGCTATAGCCAGCAGTATTAAAGAAGCTGATGGCGTGGTCAATGAAGAGGACCTAGCAAATTATAACATAGTAGAGCGTGAAGCTATTAAAGGGACTTACCGTGGTTATCAAGTTTTCTCTATGCCGCCACCTTCTTCGGGCGGTGTACATATTGTACAAATTCTTAATATGCTAGAAAACTACGATATCACTACAATGGGACACAATAGCGCACAACATATTCATACTTTAGTTGAAAGTATGCGCCGCGCTTATGCAGACCGTAGTTTACACTTAGGTGATAGTGATTTTGTAAAAGTACCAGTAAAAACATTAATCAGCAAAAAGTATGCTAAACAATTAGTCACGGGTATTAACCCAAATCAAGCAACATTAAGCAAAGATGTACAACCTGATGCTAACTTACCCTATGAAAGTAACCAAACAACACATTTTAGTATTGTTGATAAATGGGGCAATGCGGTGACTAATACTTATACCTTAAATTATAGTTACGGGTCGGGTATTGTTGCACAAGGAACAGGTGTTTTATTAAATAATGAAATGGATGATTTTTCAGCTAAACCCGGCCATGCTAATGGTTATGGTTTAATTGGTGGCGAAGCAAATGCAATTGCCCCCGGTAAGCGCCCACTTAGCTCAATGAGTCCAACGGTTATTTTAAAAGATAACGCGTTATTTATGGTGACTGGTACACCCGGCGGTTCTCGTATTATCACAACAACATTACAAGTTATCTCTAATGTTATCGATTATGGTATGAATGTCGCAGAAGCAACTTCAGCAACACGTATTCACCACCAATGGTTACCTGATTATATTCGTATAGAATCAGGTTTAAATGCGGATACAATCAAACTATTAGAAGCTAAAGGGCATAAACTAAAACTTCAATCTACCATGGGTAGTACACAAAGTATCATGAAGAAAGACAGCGGATTATTCGGTGCTTCCGATCCCCGTACTCCTTCTTCATTAAGTATGGGTTATTAGCGGCTGTTTATCTTTCAAGCTTATTTTTGCAACGCGTTGCAGGCTTTTTATACAAGACTGAGCTTATTTGTGGTTATCCCCACAAATAAGCGAAAATGCAGTAGAAATAGTCAGCAAACGTTGCTCTACGGGTTCACCACAAGGCGTTATGCTCTTTGTTGGATAAAATTTGCTTAGAATGAGTAGGCTTCACTTTATCCGCCTCGATCAAAACAACATTGTGGTGAATAAAATTTAAACGGCAAAGCTCAAAAACCACTAATTTATTAGAAATGATAGGCCGCTGAAAGTGTACCAAAACGGCTATCTTCCGACTGACCTTTATATTGGTCGGAAGAATAGGTCAGGCTATACATCAAGTTCCAATGAGAAATATTAAACACCGCACCGACTGTTGCTGCAGTTTGCAAATGAATTAAATTAACATGATGGCTACTGTTAAAAGTATTACCATCGATGAAAATATCATTTAATACATAAGAACCTGATAAATTAGCAAATATATACCAACCAGTTGCATTGGGTGTTTGCCCTTTTAATTGCTGTATCGGAAAAGGCGTGCTCGAAGCAAAGCTCGATTGTAATTGCTGTCCCCAACGAACTCCAACACCAACACTTGCATCGGATAATAAGTTCCCAACCCCTGCACTAAGGCCAGAAATAAAATCAATCTCAGAACTTCCAAGGTCAACGCTAGCATTACGCCATAAGCGCTTTAGTTGTAACCTTACAACAACTTCATTATCTATTTGATTATCCCAGCCCATGGGCTGATTGGCACTGAGTTGTTCATGGACCGACTTTTGTAGCTCTTTGGCACCAGCTGCAGGACCTACAATGCCAATTGTTAAGCTGAGGTCATCGATAATAGATTGATTATAAGCAAGTATATTGACTTCCCAAGCTAGAAGACCAACATAGGGAGCATCTTCTTCAATGAGCGTGGTTTGTTTAATATCGACAGGTGTTTGAATAAAGTGACCAAGATTGTAATGAATTGCGTATTGTCTATTTGCTAGGGAGCTTAAATATGTTCTATCCGTTAAATATGCGATCCAATTAGGCAAGCTATCACTGTCTAGGGCATCGATATCATAATATCCCCAGTTCACCATCAAACCATTACTATAGCCTCCATCGTCATCAAAAAAGAGATCGTTTTCAAAGCTACCACCAAAATAATCAAGTTCCTGGCTTGAAGCAATCGCCGGCATCGTGAATAGGCTGGCGATTAATATAATAAAATAGGTCATAAACTTCCCTGTATTAAAATAATGAGTGACTTCAGCTTAACTATTTTTAATTTAAGCTGTATCAGCATAGCGATACAGCAAGAAATAGTAATTGATAGAACTAATGCTATTTTTGTAAATGGTGTAAAAGTAATTTTTGAATACTTAGTTTGGTCTCTTTTTCTGGGGTCATAAAAGCAAGCCCATACTGTGTATGGCCATTAGCAATTGATGTTTGAATATTTTTTAAAGCCACAGATAGCTGAATACTTTTATCAGCACTACTACCAACGCTTTCATCTTCAAAGGTGATCGACAGACGGTATAAGTTATGTAGGTCTAATGCTTCTTTTTGACGAGTAATAAAAGCACAACCTTGAATAGAAATATCACTTAAAACACCTGCTACCAGAACTGAGTTAGCATCACTATCTAGTAAAGATGCTTCTATTTTTACAGCGACTCTAAGATGTTGACGTAATTCAGCAGATTCAATCGCTTTAGGATAGTCTAAAACTAACCAACGCCCTGCAATAGTCATTATTTTTTGTATTGAAGATCGGAATGCAATCACACTAGCTTGTTGATCTTCATTATTCATAAAGCGAACGATAACGTCTTTTGATTCTTTAATATGAGGCGCCGCTTTTTCCCAAGTAGCATCGTTGCCAAATGCCAAAATAACCGACATATTAGGATCAACACCAATTAGACGTGTTTTTAAACGTATCGGTTTAGTGGCGGTAATAATTTGTAAATGTACAAGTTCCCCACAATTCACTTGGTTCAAGCGGATAAACTCCCGATTATCTATTTCTGCCACTAGCATCCCTTCATTTTTATTGTTACTGTTTCATCAATTAATCATTCTATTCAATCACTTATTATCGATCCTGAACAAATTAAGTCTGTTCTACAGAAGAGACTCAGGTGAAAGTGATGTGTCAGTAAAAGATAGTCATTAATTATGCCTAAAAAACCCATTTGCGCAAAATAGTTCCTTAGATAATAGAGATTTAAATACGATATAAATCATAAATAAGTGTATTAAAGCATTATTAACTATTCAACACCTTACACAACCACCCATTTTGCCCCTTTTCAGGCTTGGTAAAATGGGATCGTCATGATCAGCAAGTAGTTATCCCGCCTATGATCAGTTATGATCAACATTAATCACTACTATTCAATACCAGCAGAGAGATATCCAATGACTCAACCTATTGTCACAAAACAACAGCTGATTGATACCCTGACCTTATGGGAACAAAGCGAAATTGATAATGCACAACTTCAAGACTGGATGGTGACACACTTCGATCCACCAGAAACCTTGATTGGTGAAGATGAAGCAGAGCTAGTACAAGAAGCGATGCATATCATTATGAATGAATATGAATTAGCAAAGCTTGATAAATTTAAACCTGAGGGATATAACTTTGCGATGCAATTTTTACAATGTACAGAGGAGAACTTTGTGCAATTAAGACAGCAGTTCATTCATCAAGGATTTAGTGATTAATACTGGCCATAAGCAACATTGGTGATGGTTAACATTTACTTCCTTACATCAGATAACTTAGCATTGACGACTGCGAATATTAATTAAGCAGCTTCAATGTGAAATTTGTTACTCATTCCCTCACCACAAAGCAGTTACGTCCCGAGTGTTTTGCTTGGTACATGGCATTATCTGCAATTTTAAATACGGCACTTAATGCGATATCAAAATCGACGATCTCAGTCGGTTTAATAGTAACTGCTCCCATACTGACTGTAATATAGTCAGCGGTTGGAGAGTCTGGATGTGGTATAGCGAGTTGCTGCATTTTATGTATTATATGGTTCAGCTTCTTATCCAAATCCTCGCTGGATATTCCCGTCAGCAGCAGCATAAACTCTTCCCCGCCATAACGCGCACAAATATCAGTGCTACGATGACATTCTTGATTAAGCACGTTAGCTACAGAGCTCAATGCCACATCACCTTGTATATGGCCTAATGCATCATTATAAGCTTTGAAATGGTCGATATCTACCATAACAACTGTGAAAGTAATATTGTTACGAATACAGAGTTTTTTGTGTATTTCTAAAGCATTGATCAACCCACGACGATTTAATATTTTAGTCAAAGGATCGGTATTGGCTTGCTCCGATAAAATTTTATTTTGCTCCTGCACTGTCAACATCAATTTATTGACATTTTGAGACACTAAAGCTAGCTCAGCTACAATAAATGACTCATTTAATGGACAGAATTTTTGGATACCTTCTCGCTCTTTTATTTCCTTTGCCAGCTTTTTTACAGGATCAATAATAGTCATCACTAAAACAAGGTAAACCAAATAAATCAACACACTAATAAGTGCTGTAAAGAAGACACTTTGTTGATTAATTAAATTTGGTATTTTACCAATCGCATGCTTCATTTTTAATATAGAAACGGCCTTACCTTTAGCATCCTCTAACACAATATAACTGAACGGTGATATTGTTATTTGTTCAGGTTTTACACCCCAACTAATTAAATCTGAATCAGGTATGTTGTTTATTGGAGATTGATAGTTAATTTCAGTTAAAGTGATTCGCGATAAGTCAGTGGTAAAAGGCTTCTCCAACAATTGTATCATGACCAAATAACCTCGATTTTCACCATTCATGTGCGAATCTCTAATTTGCGTTGTACTAAACATAGCGGGCCCATGTTGAGTATTAATAAAACCAAGTTTATTAGGTGCTCCATTACTAATAATCGGCTCAGGAAAGATCATTGCATTAACAGGGTATTTATCGAATTCATAGAATGAAAATTTAAGATCTATACGTTTAGTGTGATGGAAACCCTTTGTAAAAATAGGTTTAAGATTTTCATCTAAATAAAAAATACCATCTATCCCTAGGCTGAAAAATGTATTATCAACTGTATTTTCTTCAATATATTCTTGATCTAGAGTGCGAATAAATTCATAGGTTGATGTCCAGACAGCATAATCAAAGTTAACGCGGAAGAGTAAATCCAATTTACTCTTAATTCCATAAGTTAAAGTATCTAGCTCTCTTTCAGACAATTTACTGATACTCTGTTTTAAATGCGGTAATTCAATAAAATGGCGATAACTAAAAACTGCACTAGTAAATAAAACAAATAGAAACAGCAACAAGCGGAGTTGCAGCTGTTTAAAAGTAATCGTTTTCATTGAAACATTATTTTTCATTAAGGTAAGTAAATTCCTAGTTAACCAATTAGGACGAGCTTGATAGTGACTTTACATATTGGAATCCTATCAAATAACATTATCAAAGCATGACAGTGGGCTCTATTCGCTGATCACAACGACAACAATTTAGTTTACATTCAGTGATTGGTCAAGAACCTACGCTTAGTCGTTCTTAACGCTAAAAATTTCAAATAAACTGTATGACTACAATCATAGCTTTTTTCAAAAAATGATTATTTTTTAATTAGCTGGCTTTGCGTTATAAAGTGAATATGGAAGAGTAAGTAATACACATATTAAAGCAGGAATATATAAGGCCTGAAACTTAAATAACTCAAATAGGTACACACCCAATGACCCACCAACAGTAAAACCAGCGATAATTAAGCTTACTAACAATCCTTTTCTTTTATCAAACGGTCCAACTCTAAACTTAGCACCAATCATGCCCCCTAAATCGGTAAAGATACCCGTGACATGTGTTATACAGGTCACGGCGCCACTATAGGTTGTCGCTTGTACATTTTGCAAACCACATGCAGCCGAAGCTAAATAATGACCATTCAATGAATCAAGTCATAAAAATAAACTGCACCTACTATAAACTGCACCGACTAAAAGAAAAGCCGCTTTTAAGACCGGTAATCCACTATAATGTCGACCTAAAATTAATGCACGGCCACGTAAGAAAGTAGCCAGAAATAGCCGAGCCAGCAATAAAACTCAGAATAATAATTGCAGAATATAAAATCATAAAATACTGAACTAATTATGCCAGAGCCTAACAAAGTAGCAGTACCTGATAAATGCAACATAGATTGATGTTTAAAACCTAATAACTCAGCTGAGTTCCCCACCACCATGGCTAGCACTTATGCACCATATTCGACCCAATGTGGTGATCTTGAAATCCCAGCGATTCCATAGGCAAGAATGCCCATTAATATAAAGAGAAGAAGTGAATAGACAAAAGCAAAATTAACTTGATTGATATTAGGATCATACCGCTTGATGTCATTTTTAGCACAATAAATAGATATATAAGCTCAATTACACATGATATGCGTGCGAGAGTTTACAATTAACGAGCAAAATTTATCTTAAAGATGAATATGCATTTTGTAATACGGTACTGTGTTTTTATAGAAAATATCACCACTTTGGGTACAACCAAAACGCTGATAAAAGGGTAATGCAGAGGCTCTTGCGTCAAACCATAAATAGTTTATATCAAGCATTTTTAATGCATCAATCAGGTGATTTAACATTAATGAGCCGATCCCCCTCCCTTGGTAATGTTCAAGCGTTGCAAATTTCCTCAATCGCGCTGTATTTTTTTCAAGGTAAAGTGAGGCTACACAAATTATCTTCTCATTTAAGATCACGCCGAAATGTAATGCTTCAGCATCACTTTCTACCTGACAAAATTCAGGTGCTTCGTTAGGCCAAAGGACCTGATGGCGAACGGGGATTGTTTGTTGCCAGTTTAGCTTGATAACTTGTGGAATGGTTGTATTTAGCATCGTCATTTTTCGAAATAGTTGTTTGTAGAGCGGTGACTTATAAAGCGATTATTTACAAATAAATAATCTATAAAACAGCCACTTGAAAAATTCATTGAATATTTACTTTAATGGCTTTTATCATAATGACAATACCAACAAATTTCAAAAGAAGACGCATTGGTTTCTTTACAATTTGTACAAATCCAATCAGCACCTGATTTTTCAGACTGTGCGTCATTTGCAATAGCTTCTGCTTGTTCAAAATCGGCATTATCATACACCCAAATTTCCGGCCAACAATCAAATACAGCAGTCTCACCTAAGGCACCCTGTGCAAATTCATTTTTGATAAATACTTGGATCGATTGCGCTTCAATTAAGTTTTTGACATTATTAACAATAAAGTGGTTTTCATTACTGAATACTAATTTCATTTTTTATACTCATCATTTTATAGTTCGTCTTACAAACCCTATTCATTCCATCTAAGCTTATTTATCGATGATAAAACAGGCAGTAATTATTAATGACATTTACACATAAACAACGAATATTTGTTAACCATTCTCATTTCAGTATCTTTACCACCAAAACTTGCAATAAGTAATAAGCCAACTAAATTTAACCTAAGGATTTTAATTGGCTCATTACCTTTAAAGCAATTGATTATTCAACAAAAATTTGCATTTCTTCGCCAATTTGTTTACGCATATCCATTAGTTTCATTGCTGTATCATGTTGTTTAATATCAGCTTCTGTTTCCGGTATCCATTGTGGCACTTGCTCTGATTGACCATTTTGATCAACAGCCACCATAATCACGATACAATGTGTAGTGGTGCGTTTATTCAGTGATTTTGGATCACAAGCATTCACTTCTAAGGCAATATGCATGGATGATTTACCGGTATAAATGACTTTTGCAAGTACTTCAACCAAACTCCCCACATGAATTGGCGCAACAAAACGAATGCCGCCAGCATAAGCAGTAACACAATAACGTCCACTCCACCCTGCAGCACAGGCATAAGCAGCTAAATCGATCCATTTCATAACAGCACCACCGTGAACTTTGCCTCCAAAGTTAACATCTTGTGTCTCAGCTAAAAATCGAAGGGTAATATCACGTTGCGGTTTTTTCATTTGTATTCTCTGTATTTGTATTGAATTAAGAATTTATATTTTTAGCAGTTACTTAGCAAATATTTAAATGGCTGAGTAGATCATTTCTAGTTATAAGTCTGCGTCATCCTCTATTGCGATACTATTCAATTTTTTTAACACTAGACAATCTTCTGATATCGAGTTCTGGCAGTCATTAATCATCATTAATAATTCTTGTTCTAGATGCTGTAATTTTTTTATTTTATTACGTACATCTGTTAAATGTTTCATCGCTACTTTATCAGCTTGATGACATTCATTCAGGTTCAGTAGATCTCTAATTTCATCTAAACTAAAGCCTAATGCACGACTGTGGCGAATGAAATGTAATCGTTGGCATTGTGAGCTTGTATATTGCCGTTGATTACCAGCACTGCGCAATGCTTTATCTAATAACCCAATCTCTTCGTAATAACGAATGGTAGGTATTTTACATTGTGTTTTTTTACTTAATTGTCCAATCGTATAAATCATGTGATGCCTATATATTTTAAAATAATTAAATAAAATGCTTGAACCTCTAGTTACTAGAGCTTATATATTATATTCATATAATCATTTTACAATCTATAAGGTATATTTTATGGCAGGATGTTGCAATCATAAGGCAGATTTTACAGGTATGGATCCTGTCTATAAACGAATATTAGTGGCAGTGATTCTGATCAATGCAATCATGTTTTTTGTGGAAATGTTTGCGGGAGTGAAATCAAACTCTCAAGCATTACAGGCCGATGCCTTGGATTTTTTAGGTGATACGCTTACCTACGGTATTAGCTTATGGGTGATCGGTAAATCATTATCTTTACGTAGCCGTGTCGCATGGTTAAAAGGTGTTAGCTTATTAGCCATGGCTATTTGGGTATTATCATCCACACTTTACAAATTTTGGTTCATAGAAACCCCCGATGCAACCATCATGGGCAGCATCGCTATTCTCGCTTTTATCGCGAATGTGGTCAGTGTTTTATTACTCATGAAATATAAAGATGGGGATGCCAACATACGCTCTGTTTGGTTATGTAGTCGCAACGATGCGATTGGTAATTTAGTCGTATTAGTTGCTGCCTCTGGCGTATGGGTCACGGAAAGTGCATTACCTGACTTAATCGTTGCAGCCTTTTTAGCAACGTTATTTTTAAGCTCAGCGAAACAAATAATTCAGCAAGCGAATAGTGAGAAAAAACAACAAGCCGAGGCTAAACAGCAGACTCATCAATCTGATATCAGTCAAAGTCCTCAACATAGCCACAAACACAATCATTAATTTTAGCGGTTTACTAATAATAAAATCACTGACAGCATAACTTGGGGTGCAGGTATTTGCACCTTCTTGTTAAGAACGAAAGTAAAATACAAACATCAACTACTTCAACACCTATTTAACCCTCATTTAAGAAATATTTAACATGCACTTATGAGCGTAATTTTTCACAATCAATCATCACTTTTTTGAAGAGAGCACTTATGGTCCCAATTTTATATTCATTTCGTCGCTGTCCTTATGCAATGCGGGCACGATTAGCAATTGCAGTCAGTGAGCAAAAAGTACAATTAAGAGAAATAGTATTAAAACATAAGCCAACAGCCCTACTGGCTATTTCTCCAAATAAAACTATCCCAGTTTTACAGCTCAATGAGCAACAAGTTTTAATTGAAAGTTTGGAGATCATGGTCTGGGCACTCTCTAAGCATGACCCTGAACATTGGTTAACGGATCAATTACCGCAGATGCTAACGTTAATCGATAGCAGCGATTATGAATTTAAACCATGGTTAGATAAATATAAATATGCCGATAGGCACCCAGAGCAAAGCGAAGCTTATTACCGCGAGCAAGCAGTAGATTTTATCATGGAATTAGAGCAGCGCTTAAACCGACAATCATATCTATTTGCTGAACATATCACGCTTGCCGATATGGCTATTTTTCCTTTTATTAGGCAATTTGCTAGTGTTGATAAAACTTGGTTTGAACAAAGTCCATATCCGCAAGTCAAAAAATGGTTAGCAGGTTTAATGGATAGTGATTTATTCAATGCTTGCATGAAAAAATACCCTACGTGGTTAGAATCAGGCAAAGCAATTAAATTTCCTTAACCATTATTTAACTCAAATTGATCACATAGTTAACACAAATATTGTGTCGCGACAAAATCACCGTATAGATTAAAATAACTAATTGTTTTATTAATGAAATTTATAAGTCAAAAATCAGTTCTTTAGTAATAAGGAAGGCAAATGATTGCCGGAGATAGTATTATTCTTAACCTTTTCTTAACCCAAGGTTAACTACTCTCAATAATTAATTTTATAGACAAGGTTTTAAAATGAGCAGCTCACTCGTAACATACAATAAACTAGCCAAGCTATTACATTGGTTTTCAGCCATTATGGTCATTGGATTATTTGCAGCAGGTTACTGGATGGTCGACCTTAGCTATTATAGTGAATGGTATCAAACGGCACCACATTGGCATAAATCATTTGGTTTATGTTTTGTGGTGATCACCTTAGGGAGATTGATATGGAAGCTAGTATCGAATGGCCCTAGCATTGAAGGCTCAGCTTTTGAAAAAAAAGCAGCAACCTACGCACATTACCTTATTTATATTTTGTTATTCACCATGTTTTTATCTGGCTATTTAATATCGACAGCAGATGGACGTGGTATTGCTATTTTTAATTGGATCGAAGTACCTGGATTAGGCTCATTTATTGAAAACCAAGAAGATCTTGCAGGGCAAGTCCATGAATATGCAGCTTATATATTAATCGGTTTATCAGGCTTACATGCTCTTGCTGCTTTGAAACACCATTTCATTGATAAAGATAATACACTGAAAAAAATGCTTTAGTTATTTCAAACCCAGTTCTACGTTAAATTTACTCAACAAGGAAAACACCATGAAAAAAGTACTCATCGCGTCAGCTTTAAGCGCAGCAATGGCTTTACCAATGAGCGCAATCGCAGCAGATTATAAAGTAGATACAACCCATGCTTTCGTTAACTTTAAAGTTAGTCATTTAGGTTACAGCTTTATTCAAGGACGCTTTAATAAATTTGAAGGACAGTTCAGCTACGATGACAAAAATGTAGCTGCGTCTAAAGTCTCTATTAACCTTGATACAACTAGCTTAGATACAAATCATGCTGAGCGTGATAAGCATCTTAAAAGTGATGACTACATTAACGCGGGTAAATTCTCTACGGCAAAATTTGTTAGTACAAGCGTTGCTGAAACAGCCGATGGCGGCCTAGCAATCACTGGAGATATGACATTCCATGGAGTGACCAAACCGGTTGTTGTTGATGCTAAAGTGATCGGGCAAGGCGATGATCCATGGGGTAATTACCGTGCGGGTTTAGAAGGTACAACACGCTTAGAGCTAGCTGATTTTGGTATGAATGTGAAAGGCGCATCAACTTACGTTGATTTAGATATCGTTTTAGAAGGTATTCGTCAGTAATATAACCATAAATTCAGACGCTTAGCTTATTAAAACATTAAAAAGAGCAACAGAAAATTTCGTTGCTCTTTTTTATATTGCTTTTTATAGTCACTTTCTATTCCGATCAAAAATATATTGACTGCTCAATAGCATTTCACGAGATAATTTGACCATCTAAACTGACCATAAGCCTAGCCAGTGCTTTTAGATTTTCTGTTACAGCCTACTAACTTAATGGTATTTTTCAGCATAAAAACACGTTACACTTTTTGTGTGCTTAGCAAACAATGGTGGGAATATGAGTTTAGAAAAAAATACAACAATAGTTAACAATAACATTTCAAATAAACTTGATGCTATGACTGACCATTCGAATTCAACATTAACCGTCGCCGAACAATGGCTTGAACGTTTAGTGGAAGAACCTAATAAAAAAAGACGTTTAGATCAACGTACTCCTTTCCAACGAGATAAAGCACGAGTGTTGCATTCAGCTGCTTTTCGTCGCTTACAATCTAAAACCCAAATTCATAATAATGGTCTCAGCGACTTTTATCGTACTCGCTTAACACACTCCTTGGAAGTGGCACAAATAGGCACAGGTATTGTTGCTAATTTAAAAATTATTCAACCGCAGTTTGAATATATTTTGCCTGGTAATAACTTAATCGAAACTATCTGTTTAAGTCATGATATTGGACACCCTCCCTTTGGGCATGGCGGAGAAACCGCGCTTAATTATATGATGATTAAACACGGTGGATTTGAAGGTAACGGTCAAACTTTTAGAATATTAACGCAACTTGAACAATATACTGAGCATAATGGCATGAATTTGACTCGCCGCAGTTTATTAGGTCTATTAAAGTATCCCGTTTGCTTGAGTGAAATTAGTACGTCATACCCAGTGGATAATAGTCGTAACTTTCGTCAATTAAAAACTGAAGAATGGATGCCAGCAAAAGGTATTTATGATCACGATAAAGCACTATTAGAAGCGGTTCTTTCTCCTTTATGTGCAAGTGACCGACTGTTGTTTGGCAGTAAAAGAACGCCGCTGGTAGACTCAAAATTACATCTTAAATCTAAATATAAATCCTTAGATTGTTCAATAATGGAAATAGCAGATGATATTGCATATGGTGTGCATGACCTTGAAGATGCAATTGCAATGGGCATTATTAATAAAGCACTATGGCAAGAAAAAGTATTGAGTCAGTTAGCATCAATTGAGCACTTTTGCCTAAGCGGTAACCTACAAGAGATTACGGATAACCTATTCTCCTTACAGCACTTTAAACGCAAAGATGCGATTGGTGCCCTAGTAAATTCACTGATCACATCAATCAGTATTCAACGTGTTAATAAGCAATTTATCGATCCTCTATTAGCTTATAATGCCTACTTAGATCCAGCGATGTTTAAAGCGTTAGAAATACTGAAAGGCTTTGTTTTAAACTACGTGATTAAAAGCCCTGATTTGCAAATATTAGAGTACCGTGGACAGCAAATCGTGATGGAGTTATTTGAGGCCTTTAAAGCAGGCCCCTTACGTTTTCTACCAGAGGGTGCTAAGCAATTATGGAAAGCTCAAAATGGAGATGAGTCTCGAGAGCAACGAGTCATTGCAGATTATATTTCTAGCTTAACGGATAATCATGCGTTGCGCTTACATGCTAGCTTGTTTAGTAGTAATCAAACCGCTCCGATGATGGGTGAACATGCTTTTTAATGAGGCGTTGGTAAACGTGGCAGACTATTGATAAGTGCTGCGAATTGGATTTTGAAGTTTAGACCAAATGAGACCACAAGGTAAATGAATCGTGTGTTTCAAATTTACAGCACAAAGAGACTGCGTTTATTATTTAATGATAAATAGGGGGATAATCCCCCTATTTATAATCACTACTCGTAATACCAACCTGGATAAATAAATGGTCTATTTAAGCGTTAGGTAAAATGGATCAATCATGGCTGTTTGACTGTTCTATGCGCTAAAGCCAGCGGATAACCGCGTTGCTGCGTGTAACACTCAGAACGTTCGGTTACTTGTTGATCAGTGATAGAACGCGTCACTGGAAACGAACGTGCTCCCACTAAGCTTTTATCAACAAAACCCAATTCCGCCAATTTTTCAGTTAACGCATCGGCGCTAGTTAATACAGATGAGGCTTTGACTATTTCACAACGTGCATAATTATCATCTTCAAAAGATACACCAGCGGCGCGCAGGGAAGCGTCCTCACCGGGTATTTGTTGTGCTCCAAATAGTGGTTTACCCTCTACACTCGCTTCTTTAAAAGCAGGAATATAACGAGCCAAGTGTGCTATTGCGCGTTGCCCACGTTCTGCAACCTCTTGGGCTAACCAACCTTTATCTATTTTGCGAAGAAACTGCTCATCTAGCTGAGGTTGAGAACTATTTCCAGCGCTAGCAACCAGGCCATTGTCAAATAATGTAATTTGTTCTGTCATACCATGTAACTGCACTAAATTTTCAGCATAAGGTGTAAACTGTGCCATCCCCTCAGGCGTGCCACGTTGACCATGAAAAACAACCTCAGGCCATAGCCCTCCTGTACCCTGCCATTTGGTGACATAGGCAGCTTTGAACTCGACTAAACGTTGACGATGAAAACCTGCTAAATCATCAATTTCACCGGTTTTGAAGCCAGCTGCATTAATTAAATAATCAAATTTCTGTTGGGTATTTTGACCACTCTCATCACAGCTTAGCTGCCATTTCTTATCAACAGTTTGTTCAATTTTTGTAATTTTAGCATTTAGGTGGACCTGACAGTGTGTATTCTTTTCTAAAGAAAGCGCAGCTGTTGCGCCTAAGCGAAATACATTCCAACCAAATTCTTGAACTAAAACAATAGGAAATTTTAATAAAGACAGATCAACATGCTTAGCAAATGGAATCATCCATTGCTCTGCAGTGCTAGGTACTGGATGCTCATCTAGTAACGCTAACTGTTGTAATTCTTCCAACTCAAACAGTTGATAATAGTCGCTCGCTTTGCCAAGCACTTGATTATCAGCATCTTCATCAATTAGATCTTGGTATTCACTTTGTAATCGCTTTAGACGAGGTAAAAGTTCCATCGGTTGCCCTGGATCTTGTTCAGGGATCGCAATCACTGTCGGACGATAATCGACGGAGTCAGGATATAAGCGTAGTGCTTCTATAGACTCTTTTAATAACGTTACACATTGTTCTTCTGAAATTTCCCTATATAAATTGCCACCAGCATGAAGGTGACAAATAGGAGGTCCATTTACTAAACTCGTCCCTTTTTCAAATAAATCAACTTGTAAGCCTATTTCACTTAAATAAAGTGCAATTGAAGCTCCAGCAATACCGCCACCGATAATGGCAATTTTTTTATCTGACATTTCGTTCTTAGTCATTTTAAAACCGTTTATATTTACGTTTAATTCATGCCATATGTAAAAATAATATGGCTAGATTTTATCAAAAATTAACTGAAGCTTTATTTACTCTGTTAACTCATATTGATTAACATCTGAGAAAGTAGCAATGATGTCCGCAAAGTCATCAAAACTGATATCTGGATTGTGCTCGTTGATATCTTCGCCATAGTTATAACCATAACTTAAACCAATGCTCTGCATGTTGGCTGCATTGGCTGCTAAAATATCATTTTTAGAATCACCAATCATCACACACTGATCAACAGTAACACCTAACTTTTCGCAACTGTAATGCAAAGGCAGTGGATCAGGTTTACGCTTTTCTAGTGTATCGCCACCAATTAAAAGCTCAAATAAACCATTTAATTCTAAACCATCAAGGATAGGTTGTATAAAATCAAAAGGTTTGTTGGTTACAATAGCAAGCTGATAGCCCTTCGCTTTTAATATCTTTAATGTTGAACGTACGTGTGGGTAAGTAACCGTATCTATACATAAGTTTTGAGCATAAAACTCAAGAAAAATAGCCAAAGCTTTTGCTAATAAATCAGGGTCAAGATCATCGGCTATCTGCGCTTGTCCAGAAAGACCTCTTTGTACTAGAATACTTGCACCATTACCTACCCAAGAACGAATGATAGTTGGAGAGATAGGTTCACGCCCAATACTTGTTAACATATGATTGATAGCTAATGCGAGATCCGGTGCGCTGTCAATTAACGTACCATCTAAATCAAAAAGAATTGCTTTTTTACCTGTAAATTTCAAGAGTCACTCCTAAGTGCTGCTATTTTATTTTTTATTGTACTTGGTTTTGCAATGTGGTTTTGCAGCGTGTTTTAGCGGTATTAACTTGTAATTAATTACCCGCTTCAAAATCATCATTTCAAACATGACCATTAGTTAATTAAACTATATCTAGATCAATAAGTAGAGTAATTAAATTGGGCTGCCACAATTAACCCGTCAATGCCGATAAGCTAACAAAGTCAGTCATTTAACATCCATGGGGTTATACGCACCACTGAAAGTTTAAGTTCATTTATTTCTTTAATTTTTGCAAAATCATCTTTGTTAAGTAATAGATCGCCATTAGCAGCAAATTTAACATCGCTACTTTCAATATTGCTACTTAGTGAAGTATTCATGGATGCGGAAATTGGGTCTAAAAATTGCAGGCGTAAACCAGCAAACGTTGGTAAAAAATGCTTTCCTATCATGCCTGCATTTTTCTTTATCACCCCTTTTAATTGTTCATTAATAGCAGCGAGTTTTTGTTCGTTTAAATTAAATAATTCACTCTCTTTTGCCATCACTGTTACTTGTAAGTCACAACTAGATAATGTTTTATTATCATCGATATCAACTTCTAACATGCCACCGTCTTTGCGATGTTTATCAGAGTAAAAAGGCAACAAACGACCTGCTGATTCAAACAAAATAGGCTCTCGAATATTCTCAACCACCATCTCTGCATTAGTAATCGTACATAGCGTTTTATCCTCTCTATCGATTAGATAAAAGGCGGTAGTGACATAGGGATAGTCAAGCTTATACATGGTTTTCATGTAGCTAAAAAACACTGAATAATTAAGCTTAATAGTTGAAGCTTGACTCAATGAAGTCAAGCTAGATAATAAAATGGCGAGCACTAAACGTCGCATTATACCTTCCTTCTCTGTATTGGGAGTTAAGCTTCAAAGCCGCCGTTTTTAGGTCCTGAGTGATGGTTATCATCGTCATTATTGTCGTTGTCTTTTGGACCTTCCGTTGCTTCTGTTACCGATATGCTAACACCGCATACTTGACGATAAACAATCCCCATCACGTTGATAGCAAATGGAATAACGAATAATAAGCCAATGCCTGATGTCAAAATACCAATCATAAAAAGAACACAAAATATAATTAAAAGTTGAGTAAACTGAGCAATATTTTTATGAACCAATTTAAATGAGAGCTTTAAGGCGATCACAGGCGATACTTTTTTCTCGGCGATCAAAGGGTAAACCAAGCAGAAAGACATTTTTAAATACAGCAGTACAATAACGGATAACACAAAACCTACACTACCAAAGACTTGCCCTAGGAACATACTGGCCCCGTTGGTCATTAAATTGATGATCATCGCCGCTAATGATAATTTAAAGATGATATTAAAATAATTAAACAAGTGGAAAGATTTCGTTTTTAATCCAACTGAATGGTGTACTCCCATCATCAGCATACCGGTCATCAAAGGAGGCACGACAATTAAGGCAAAAATAAAGAAAAGGATCATGGTTTTAGGATCATCAAGTGATGTTGTTTGATCAAGAAATACGCTGAGTAAAGCAAATGAAACCAACATGATAAATAAACAAGCAGTCAGCAAAGGAAAGAAATGTTTACGCGTAATTTTAAGAGCATCTAGCAACAATTTTTTCAGATCAAATCGATACCCTTCGGTCAGCGATTTTTTAATATCACCACCTAATACAAAATATTTTGAATTCATAACACACTAACTTCCCTAAATTGAATAACAGCTGCTTAACAGCGGATCATTGTAGGGAGTTCTGTTATCTTTTCAAGTACATTCAAGACTAAACAAGATTAATTAGAATTGATTACTTAGTAAGTTTTTAAACACGCCTTCTTTACTATGCTTGGTGCTTAGTCAGTTTTGATTTTAAAAAGTAATTAACGACAAAATCAAGACACGACACAGAGCTTATTAAGGAAAAACTAAGCTATTTTATTATCATTTTTTAAGTTTTTTTGTTTAAGTTCGAGCCTTCGTGGTTAACTCGCTTTTGATTTTAAAACAATTAACCACGAAGCCGTTCGGCTGCACAGAGAACACAAAGAAAAGATTAAAAATGAGGATCAAGCTAAAAAGTAAATTTTAATCACTTGTTAACGGGTTAAAGGCTTATGGTTTGATTCATCCTTCTGCACTCTTCGTGGTTAACCAGCTTTTGATTTTAAAACAATTAACCACAAAGCCGTTCCGCTGCACAGAGAACACGAAGGAAAGGTTAAAAATGAGGATCAAGCTAAAAAGTAAATTTTAATCACTTGTTACAGGGTAAGGGAATCATCGTTTGATTGATCCTTCTCCACCCTTCGTGTCTTCGTGGTTAATTGCTTTTGAATTTGCACTTAAAAAAACCGGATCGAGCAATATAAACATTAATCTTTGATTGCTTATTAACGAGTTAAGAATGTTGACTCGCCCTTATCTACCCTTCAAAATTTCAAACATTCAGGTTATTTAGCTTTTGGTCACTATAAAACCTGTTATTTATCTTATGCTAGTAGGTTTTTAACTAATTCAGGGACTAATTGCGTCGCCTTACCTTCTAGTATGGTATCGAAATGACTGTGCTCATTGCGCTCTAGATTAACCTCAATAGAATCGGCTCCTGCACTTTTAGCTTCTTCAACAAACCCCGCTGCAGGATAAACAGTGCCGGAAGTGCCAATGGCTATAAATAAATCAGCTTGTGCAAGGTGATGATAAATAATATCTAAGCCTATAGGCATTTCACCAAACCAAACAATATGTGGCCTTAAAGGTAACGGGTATTGACAACAGGTACAAAAATCATCGCTGGTTAAATCCACTGCCCAAGGAATGACTTGATTAGTTTTAGCACAGCGTACTTTTAATAATTCGCCATGCATATGAATAACGCTCTTTGATCCAGCCTGTTCATGCAAATCATCTATATTTTGAGTAACAAGTAAAAAGTCCCCATCAAATTTTTGTTCCAATTCTGCTAACGCATAATGTGCAGCATTAGGTTTATTTTCTCCTAAACAAAAACTCTGACGTCGTTTATTATAAAAATCTAATACTAATTCAGGATCACGTTGATAACCATCCAAAGTCGCGACGTCTTCAAGTTTATATTTTTCCCACAAACCATCTTTTGCACGAAACGTTTCAATACCTGATTCTGCAGAAATACCCGCTCCTGTTAACACTACTATTTTTTTATATTTACTCACTACTTTAAACCTCAATCAAAAACATAATCCCAACAGCATAAAGCTGAGCTCTATTTATTAATGCCTTATTTACTAACGCCCCAATGCAATCTGACTGTTCACAACCTGACTTTTGATAAGCGGCAATAAAGTATCAAAAATGTCATTATTGATTGTAATGTTATATCAGAAAAAGTTTGTGGTTCAGTTCATATTCCAACCGAATTTGAGGCAAAAAAAAAGCCGCAAAGCGACTTTCTTTAAAAGGGAATAAATTATTTTTTAGGCTTATCTGAAAGACTCGTTTCTACTAACTCTTTCAATTTCTGACCCGCTTTAAAAGTAACAACTCGTCGGGCCTCTATAGGTATATCCTCACCAGTTTTAGGATTACGACCTGGCCGTTCTCCTTTATCTTTTAGCTCAAATCCACCAAAGCCAGATATTTTAACTGGTGAACCTGCTTCAAGAGTTGATTTAATTTCTTCGAAAAAAGATTCCACAAACTCTTTAGCTTCTCGTTTGCTTAATCCGATTTCTTCCGATAAATGTGCCGCTATCTCAGCTTTTGTCAGTGCCATAAATTAATCTCTCAACGATGCATGAAATTCCGTAGAAACCGCTTCAACTATTGAATTAACACTATCAGCAATCTCCTGTTCTTCCAAAGTACGTGTCGCATCTTGTAATATTAAGCCTATTGCTAAGCTTTTCTTACCGTCTTCAACACCCAATCCTTTGTATACGTCAAACAAGTTTATGCTAACTAGCTGAGATCCGCCAATTTTTTCTATAAATTTGAGGACCTTACCTGCATTTACTTGATCATCGACTACAAAAGCGAGATCTCGGTTGTTTGCAGGGAACTTAGAAATGTCGCCAGCTTGAGGTAATTGACGGGTTAAAATAGCATCAACTTCTATTTCAAATACAATTGCTTGGCCGTTTAAAGCAAAAGTTTTTTTCAAACTTGGGTGCAAAGTACCAATATATCCGACTTTAATGCCATTACGGTAAATAGTTGCAGATTGACCAGGATGTAAAGCACTGTGTTTCTCTGCTTTAAATTCAAAACTTGCATCATCAACAGCTAAATCCAATACGGCTTCCAAATCTGCTTTAAGATCAAAGAAATCAGCAGCACGAGTTTCAATCGCCCAGTGCTCGTCATTGACATTACCGATTATCACACCTGAAAGCATTGCTTGTTGGCGAATACCATTTTCAGCTTGTTCATCTTTAATAAAACGCAAACCCGTTTCAAATAAACGCACACGATTTTGTTGGCGCTTTTGGTTTTTAGACACGCTCTCTAACAAACCAGTCCATAAACTAACACGCATTGCCGACATATCTTTAGAGATAGGATGTGGCAAAATCAGAGCATCCGCTTCAGGATGTAGTTTAAGTTGCTTATCTGGGTCAACAAAACTGTAGGTGATCGCTTCTTGATATTCACGATTTACTAGCACATCGCGAATTTTAGATAATTTTAAACGAGATTCATTATGCGCAGGCATTGTTAACGCTGCTTGAGGAGCAATGTTTGGAATATTATTATAACCAAATACACGAGCAACTTCTTCGATTAAATCTTCTTCAATTTCCATATCAAAACGATAAGTAGGTGCAACAGCTGACCACCCTTCTGCCGTTTCAGATACAACACAACCTAATTGCGTTAATATTTTCTGAACGCGATCTGAATCAATTGAAATACCGATTAAACGATCTAATTTATTACGACGTAGTTCAATTTTAGCTTGCTTAGGTAAATGGGCTTCACTTACAGCTTCTGTAATTGGGCCAACTTGACCACCACAGATTTCAACTAACAGCTGTGTAGCACGTTCCATTGCAGTTGCTTGTAATACAGGATCCACACCACGTTCATAACGATGTGAAGCGTCAGTATGTAAACCGTAACTACGTGCACGACCCGCAATCGCTAAAGGAGCAAAGAATGCACTTTCTAAGAAAATATCTGTTGAGCCTTCTTGAACACCAGAATCTTGACCACCAAAGATACCCGCCATTGCAAGTGCTTTAGATTGGTCGGCAATCACTAATGTATCAGCGTTTAATTTAACTTCTTTACCGTCTAAAAGCGTTAGTTTTTCATTTTGTTCAGCAAGGCGAACTTCAATACCACCTTCTAGTTTAGTTAAATCAAATGCATGCATTGGATGACCAAACTCAAGTAATACGTATTGAGTAATATCAACCACGACATCGACACTGCGCACACCACAACGACGTAGTTTTTCAACCATCCAAAGTGGTGTTGTTGCATTTTGATTAATGCCTTTAATGACACGACCAAGATAGCGAGGACATGCTTCAGGCGCTTGTAGATTAATAGCGACTTGGTCATCAATCGTCACATCAACATTATTCCAAGTTACCGGTGTTGCTTCGATGCCATTTAATACGGCCACTTCACGAGCAAGACCTGCGATACCTAAACAATCAGCACGGTTGGCTGTTAAGTCAACATCAATGATCACATCATCAAGTTGTAAATATTCACGAACACATTGTCCGATAGGTGCGTCTAAAGGTAATTCGATAATACCTTCAGCACTGTCAGCCATACCTAACTCTGATTCACTACACAACATACCAAATGATGGCTGGCCACGTAGTTTTGCTTTTTTAATTTTAAAATCGCCCGGTAATACTGCACCAACAACGGCAACAGCCACTTTTAAACCTAAACGACAGTTTTTAGCACCACAAACGATATCGATTAATTCATCTTCACCGATATTGATTTTAGTGACTTGTAATTTATCTGCATCAGGATGTGGTCCACATTCAACGACTTCACCAACAAGTACTTTACTAAATTCACCAGCAACAGGATCAACATCGTCAACTTCAAGGCCGGCCATTGTCACTTGATGTGTTAATTCATCACGTGTAATTTCTGGGTTAACCCACTCGCGTAACCAAGCTTCACTAAATTTCATTATTATTAACCCTTATTTGAATTGCTTGAGGAAACGAAGATCGTTTTCAAAGAATGAACGTAAATCATTTACGCCGTAACGCAGCATTGTTAAACGCTCGATACCCATACCAAAGGCAAAGCCTGAATATTTTTCAGGATCAACTCCCATCGATTTTAATACAGTTGGATGTACCATGCCGCAACCTAACACTTCTAACCAACCATTTTTACCTTTTACATCTACTTCAGCAGAAGGTTCAGTAAATGGGAAGTAAGATGGACGGAAACGGATTTCTAAATCTTCTTCAAAGAAATTATGTAAGAAATCGTTCAAAATACCTTTAAGCTGCGCAAAACTTACGTTTTCAGCAATCATCAAGCCTTCAACCTGATGGAACATTGGTGTGTGTGTTTGATCGTAGTCGTTACGATAAACACGTCCAGGAGAGATAATACGTACCGGAGGCTCTTGCTTTTCCATGGTACGAATCTGTACACCTGAGGTTTGTGTACGTAATACTAAGTCAGGATTAAAGTAGAAAGTATCGTGATCAGCACGTGCTGGATGATGAGGCGGAATGTTTAACGCATCAAAGTTATGGTAACCATCTTCAACTTCAGGTCCGTCTTTAACTTCAAAACCTAATTCACTAAAAAACTCAACGATACGCTCTGTTGTACGTGTTACAGGGTGAATATTACCTTGCTTTGAACCGCGACCAGGTAAAGTGACATCGATAGTTTCAGACGCTAATTTTTCATTTAGAATAGCTTCTTCCATGCCTTTTTTACGTTCAACTAAAACAGCTTGAATTGCTTGTTTCGCTTGATTGATCATTTGTCCAGCGGCTGGTTTTTCAGCAGGCGGTAATTTGCCTAAGCCTTTCATTTGTTCAGTCATTAAGCCTTTTTTGCCAAGATACTGTAAACGAATTTCTTCTAATTCATTGGTATCAGCGGCGTTTTCGATCTGTTGTTGCGCATTAGCAACGATTTCATCTAGATGCTGCATTTGATTACTCTACTTTAGACAAGTGATAAAAAATATGGATGTAATTTTACGCAGTTCAAATTGATATGGCTAGTGCTGAGGGCGTTTTGCAGACTATAAAACGCTGGAAATGAAGAATTAATTAACGATATTAAAGTCTTCACTCCAGCATTGAACTAAAACAGATGAAATAAGGACTTATAATACCGTCCACGTTTTGCTTAACAACAACTTATCCTCTGCAAATAATTGTCCAGTAAAGCAGTCACCTTGATTCACTTTCCCGACACCTTTAGGTGTGCCTGTCATTAAAATATCGTTATCTTCAAAAGACATAAATGCCTTTACTGCATCAACAATTTGCATTGGTTTATAGATCATCAAATCAAACGTCGCTTGCTGAGTGACCTGCTCATTAATCAATAAAACTAAGCGTATCGATTCAATATTAGTATCATAATCGAGCGTAATAAAATCTGAAAAAACAGCAGACCCATCAAATGCTTTTGCACGTTCCCAAGGTAATGCTTTAGCCTTTAAGACACTTTGCACTTCACGCTTAGTTAGATCCAATCCAATGCCAACACCTATAAACTGATTATTCTCCACAACAAAAGAAATTTCAGCTTCATAATGAATCGCGTCAACGGCATGTGTTTTGATTTCAGCAGCGATAGCAGAGTTAGGCTTGACAAAAATAACCGGCTCAGTAGGGACTTCATTGTTCAGTTCAGCAATATGCTCTACATAATTACGGCCAATACAAACTACTTTCGACGGGGTAATTATTTTTCCATTTAATAATATTGATTGCATGAGAGGTCCTTATATATAAAACGAATTTCATTGCCAAACTGAGCATTCCCAATTGAGCTAGGTTTAATGACTATAGGTTACCTTTGCGCACCTTTAAATAGCGTAAAGTAGTTTTCAGTGGTGACCTTGGCAAGCTCTTCAAATGTCACCCCTTTTAATTCAGCAACAAATTGTGCAACATCGTAGGTATAAGCAGGTTCATTTTCTTCCCCTCGATGAGGGACTGGTGCTAAATAAGGGGAATCCGTTTCTACCAATAAGCGTTCCAAAGGCACCGCTTTAATTACTGCTTGTAATTCTTTTGCATTCTTAAAGGTTACAATGCCCGAGACAGAAATATAAAAACCCATTTCCATCGCTGCTTCTGCCATTTCAATTGATTCAGTAAAACAATGTAAAACCCCACCGACTTGCTCAGCGCCTTCTTCACGAAGAATATCTAAGGTTTCTTGGCGAGCACCTCGAGTATGAATAATTAAAGGTTTATTGAGTTGTTTAGCCACTCTAATTTGTTTACGAAATGCATCGATTTGCCATTCTTTTGTTTCTGGAGAATAGAAAAAGTCTAAACCTGTTTCTCCTACTGCAACCACCTTTTCTGCACTTGCATATTCTAGTAATAAGGCTTCATCCATCACCGCTTTTTCATATAACGGATGTACGCCACAGGTGCTAGAGACTTGTTTAAAAGGTGCAATCATTGCAGCCATTGCAGGGTAATCCTGTAACGTCACGCAAACACTCAATAAATGAGTAATGCCCTTTGCTTGGGCTTTTTCAATGACCTCAGTAATATCGGTATGTTTTTCCCCATATTTTAATCGGTCGAGATGACAATGAGAGTCTACTAACATACTGTAATTTCCTTAAATTCATTTTTAATTTTTATTAATAACGCATTAACCAATAATTCTTTTTTAAGCGCCGAATGCCCCATTAATAGGCTGCGAGTTTTTAGTATTTCGTCGCTTAATAGACGTAAACTTTTTAACGACAACTGTGTTTGCCAGATTTTCAATTGCGGTAAAGCGAAGTAATAAATAGCATCAGGATCAAGCTGGTTACCATTCAATTTTAATTTATGCAGGTCATGTAATAAATGAAATAATAATAATAGATTTTGTTCAACGTCCTTCACTAATAATTGTGCAAAGGAAAATAAATTAATAGGCTCATATAAAAGAGAGAACAACCCTTCGATGCATTGCCGACGAGTATCAAGCGACGCATCTTCTTGTAACGCTTTTAAATGGTTGAGCAAGGCTAAAGGACTATTTTGAAACCAACGTAATACACCAACGTCACTGACTTGAAAACCAAATTGATATAACCAATCAATTAAGGTTTGATCGTCGGGACTGTGTAGATGTGTTTGTTGCAGACGGCTTAGTAAGGTCGGCATCAATTGATGATGTGTTCGAGTTAATAAAATTAAATAACTATCACCTTGAGGCTCTTCAAGGGTTTTCAACAATGCATTAGCAGCAGCCTCGGTTAATTGGTCTGCACCTTTAATCAACACAACTTTATTATTACCAAGTTGCGGGCGTTCATTCAATTTATCTGTTAATAAACGAATTTGATCAATGCCAATTGATTTATTTTTTTCAGCTTCCAATAGATTAAAATCAAGATGATTATTAGCACTAAACAGCTGACAGGAGTGACATTCAAAACAGGCATCGTTATGTTGTTTATTACTGCACAATAAATACTGGGCTAATTGTCTCGCTAATTTATATTTACCAATACCACTACTGCCAGTAAACAAAAGCCCGTGAGCAAAACGCCCTTGACGATACGCATCCTGTAAATGCGTATAGAAAGGGGTTAACCAAGGGGTACTCACATTTTCAAAAATATTACTTTCGGGCATTTTTATAAACTCGCTAACCATGCGTCAAGCTGTCGATTAATATCAATTTCAACCTGCGAAAATGTTTGACTTGCATCAATACAGACCGCATTTTTTTCTTCGCTAACCAGCTGCTGAAAAACAGCACGAGAACGATTAAAAAAATCAATGGCTAAACGCTCAATGCGATCTAACTCTCCCCGGCCACGTGCTCTTGCAAGTCCCAACTCAGGTTCAATATCTAAAAATAGGGTGAAGTCCGCTTTAAAGTCACCTAAGGCTACCTGCTTAATATCATTGATTAGGTTTAGATCTATGCCACGACCACCACCTTGATAAGCAAGTGAAGACCAATTATGTCGGTCACCAATCACCACATGGCCCGCCGCTAAAGCTGGTTTTATTTTATGTTCAACCAATTGTACTCGTGCTGCGTACATGATCAGTAATTCCGCTTTGTCAGCTAATTGTTCGTCTGTCACGTCCATTTTAACTATATCACGCATTTTTTCAGCTAATACAGTACCACCAGGTTCTCGAGTAAAGGCAAGTTGTCGTTCAGCAAGCCCTTTTGATATTAGCCAGTTTTTAATATACTGAATGGCAGTCGTTTTTCCTGCCCCTTCTAACCCTTCAATAACAATAAATTTACCCGCTAATTTTTCTAATACTGACATGTTACCTTCCTCGGATATATTTATTAACGGCATTATTATGCTCTCTCAAATTTTTAGAAAAATAAGAGGTCCCATCCCCTTTACTGACAAAATATAAGTAGCGTGTTTTCGCTGGATGTAGAGCCGCATACATTGCTTCCTCACTCGGCATCGCGATTGGTGTCGGTGGTAAACCATTAATAGTATACGTATTGTAAGCTGTTTTCTCCTGCAAATCCTTCTTACGAATACGCCCGTCGTAGCGCTCTCCCATGCCATAAATAACCGTCGGATCGGTTTGTAACCGCATGCCAATACGTAAACGGTTAACAAACACTGATGCTATTTTATCTCTATCATTTGCAAGCCCACTCTCTTTTTCAATAATAGAGGCCATGATCAGCGCTTCATAAGGTGTTTTATAAGGTAAATTTTTGTCTCTTTCAGGCCATAATTTATCTAATACCATTTGTTGATGCAAATAGGCTTTTTTAACAATACTAAAAGCACTCATATTAGCAGTGTAATGATAAGTTTCAGGGAATAATAACCCCTCTAACTTTGTTGCTTTACTGCCAAGTTTAGCTAACAAAGTTTGCTCAGACTCTTGTAATGGTTGAATATGTTGTGCATTTTGCAATATCACTAACCAGTCTTTATAGGTACTACCTTCAACAAATGTCAATTTAAATTGAAACTCACGTCCTGTGGTTAAAATGGTTAAGATATCTGCTAATGATGCACCTTTAGGTAACTCATAGGTGCCTGATTTTATTTTAGTTAACTCAGGTTTCAATTTAGAAACAACTTTCCACCATCGATCAGTATCCAATAAATCTTGTTCAATTAGCTGCGGTGCAAGGTGTGCAAAATAACGCCCTTCAGATAAGGTAAACAACTGTATTTGTTGTACTCTTGGCACATGTAAATATTTATCTACCTGTTGCTGTGCCCATAAAAAAGCGATGCTCAGACAAATACCGATAAATAGTAAGGCTAAGATAATTTTTTTGACCATTAGTAACCACTTCCTTGCTTAAGCTTAATTTGTAATTCAGTTACTTGCTGCAACTGTTGTTGAGAATATGTTATATCTTGATATTGCTTAACGGGTACGATCCCCATCAACGCATTAGTTAATAGCATACAGGAGGCTTGTTTAACTTGTTCGACGGTCAATTCAGCTTCAGTCACATCAATATCGATATGTTGCATAATACGCTGACGCATCACTCCAGCTACGCCACAATAATCTAATTTAGGCGTCAACCACTGCCCATTTAGGTGAATAAAAAGATTCGCACTGCAGGCCTCAATAACATGCCCAAACTCATCACATACTAAGCCTTCTACTGCATTTAATGAGCTTAGTTCTTGTTTGATAAAGACTTGTTCTAATCTCGCTAATGATTTTAACCCAGCTAATTGTTTATTTCGCCCCAATTGACTTTGGCATTGCACAATGTCAATTCCCTGCGTTTGCCATTCAAAATAATGCACTGGGAATGGTGATAAGCTAATGATGCGCATCGGTTGCGCACAACCTTCAGCACTATAGCCCCGACCACCACTACCGCGAGTTAATATGATTTTTAACACATAATTTGCTTCTGCTTTCACCGTAGTTGCACAGCTAAGCACCTCACTTTGAAGTTGCAACCAATCGATAGCAGGAAAAAATAAACGCGAGGCGCCTAGCTGTAAACGTTGTAGATGAAGTTGCCAATCAACAACCTTGCCATATTCGACTTTTATGGTGGAAAACAAACCGTCCCCATAGCCTAAACCGCGATCACTTGCATCGATTGAGTTATGTTGTTCACCGTTAATAAACATCAGCTTACTGCCACCTATTTTAAAGTAATTGCTAATACAGGGTTAAACAAAGCTAATAAGAAAGCACTTGTGCTCAATACAAGTCACTTGTACTGAAAATAAGCGACTTTAGCGATGTAAAATTTAGACATAAAAAAACCCGAGTCAATATCGGGTTTTCATTTTATAGGTAATGCGTAAAACTAGATACGTTTAAAGATTAACGTACCATTTGTTCCACCAAATCCAAATGAATTCGATAGTGCATACTCTATATTCGAAGGACGCGCTTTACCATCTGTTACGTAATCTAAATCACAACCTTCACTTGGGTTTTTAAGATTGATAGTAGGTGGAGCGACTTGATCTTTAATTGCAAGTACACTGAAAATAGCTTCAATTGCACCAGCAGCGCCTAATAAATGCCCAGTCATGGATTTAGTAGAACTCATCATTACTGATTTTGCATCTTCTCCCCATATACCTTTAACAGCTTGTGTTTCAGCAATATCACCAGCAGGTGTTGAAGTGCCATGTGCATTAATATATTGAATATCTGCAGCGTTAATACCCGCGTCTTTAATCGCATTTTTCATTGCTAACGCAGCGCCTGCACCACTTTCTGGTGGTGAAGTCATGTGATAAGCATCACCACTCATACCAAAACCAACAAACTCAGCATAAATTTTTGCACCGCGTGCTTTTGCGTGTTCGTATTCTTCAATCACTAACACACCAGCGCCGTCACCTAATACAAAACCGTCACGAGACTCATCCCATGGGCGACTTGCAGTTTCTGGCGAATCGTTACGTGTCGATAATGCACGTGCGGCACCAAAACCACCCATGCCCATTTCAGTCGATGCTTTTTCAGCGCCGCCTACAATCATTACATCTGCATCACCGTATTGGATCATGCGAGCACCTAAACCGATACTATGCGTACCCGTTGTGCAGGCCGTTGTCACCGCAATGTTCGGACCTTTCAGTCCATTATTAATAGAAACATGACCTGAAATCATATTAATAATTGTCGCTGGCACAAAAAATGGACTAATTTTACGAGGGCCACTTTTTGCAAAATTATCTTTGTTTTGTTCAATGATACCAAGACCACCAATACCAGAACCAATAGCAACACCAATGCGTTCAGCGTTATCATCATTAATGATTAAACCTGAATCCTTGATTGCTTGATCAGCAGCTGCTACACCGTATTGAATAAATAGGTCCATCTTACGTGCTTCTTTCTTTGGCATGTATTCTTCGACATTAAAGTCTCGAATTAAACCAGCGAATTTAGTAGAAAACTTCTCTGTATCAAAGTGCTCAATATTTGAGATCCCACTTTGACCAGCTTGAATGGCCTGCCACGATTGCTCTACTGTATTACCTACTGGCGATATCATACCTAAACCGGTTACTACAACTCGACGCTTTGACACTAGACTCTCCTAAATGAGGCTTTAAAAACAATAACTAAAAACTTTAAATAAAATACTTAGGTATTGCTAAAGAAAATAATTGGATTCAAGACTATAAAAAACAAAAGGCGGTCAGAAGACCGCCTTTAGAAATTAACTACACTTTAAAGTGAAGAATTAACCGTTGTTAACAACGTAATCAATAGCAGATTGAACAGTCGTGATT
>Ga0316197_10000342_pt1 | contig 33248 bp, 20 predicted proteins | sample OudBiesiAoxic_MG_FD_204939 | JGI IMG/M metagenome (GOLD analysis project Ga0316197, IMG submission 204939) | Coastal sediment microbial communities from Oude Bieten Haven, Netherlands - site A oxic | ecosystem: Environmental > Aquatic > Marine > Coastal > Sediment | place: Netherlands... | reverse complement strand
TCCGGAATGCGGGTGCGCACGCCCTCGGCGAGAACTATTTGTTTATCAATGTTTACGAAGATCACATCGAGGGGCACTTCGAGCTTCATATACTTGATCTGAGAAAGACATTGGAGCGTAAGGTTCCGAAGAACTTTGAGAAAGCGCGCAAAGCCCTGGATGAATACCTTACGCCCCTGATACGCGACCTCATCCGCAAGCACTATTCGATTGCACCCGTAGGCGGCGAGCCATACAAAATCGTCTTTAGCCACGAGGATCTGACGCCAGCTCTGGGCGGTCTGGTCCAGATGTATTTTCGGATCGAAACCGGCTCTACCCCTGACCGGCTCGAGGTAGAGAACACTCTATTCTTCGATACGAATCGGCTTCACCGGGGTCTTCTGTGTCTGGACCAGAATTCGAAGACCAACCGTTCCTACGGTGGTGAGTACACTGCGCTCGTCTTCAGCCCCTCAAATACAAAACAGTTTCTTGATCTTGTCGAAGTGCCCGGGCTCCTCACTGAGGAAGAGATGCGCAAGGCGGGGGTTTGGGGCAATTTTTCCAATGTCTTTCATTGCCTCTTCGTTTTTTCCTTCCTCGTCAGTTCTGTCCTGGCCAGAAATGAGGAGGGGAAATGGGAGCCAGCGCAGAGCTTTTTTTCCTGCTTCGGGCGTTTTCTATTATTAGTCCTCGCCTATGCAGGAGCGCATAGTTTCACCTATTGGTATTCGATCAACGACAAGCTCTACATGAGCGAGCAACTCGTGCTGGTGGTGGTTGCCCTCTCCGTGGTACTGCTTGCCCTCCTGAACCTCAAAGCGCCCCAGAAGTTGTCTGGCACTGTTCTAATCGTGTTCTTCCTAGGGGCGTTTCATGGGCTTGCGATCGCCTCCTCGCTCGATTATCTGCCGATGAGGCTGGTCGATATCGAGAAGATGTCCCGAAGTTTCTTCTGGGGGTTCGAGACAGGTTATATCCTGCTAGCAATGATTCTATTCGGCATCTTCTTCGCGCTTCGGACGCGCTCATTCTATCAGAAGTTCCTTCTCCGAGGAGGTTCTACCGCCGCCGCCTTAATCGCTCTAGCCTGGTTCGCCGTTATGGCTATCCAACGAATTTGACACACCTTATGACAGATATTTCTAACATCATTCTCGAGTTTATCCGTAAGGAGATCGTAAAAGACTCTGAACAGATTCCTGACCCTCAAGAGAATCTCCTCGCATCTGGTGTGATCGATTCGGTTGGGATCATGATGCTCGTTCGCCATCTCGAGGCGGAGCTGGGTCTCAAAATCCCTGCCGGTGATCTTGTTCCCAAAAACTTCCGCACGATCGAGGTGATGGCCACCTATTTGAGTGAGTTGCGGAAGAAGGTGGCAGACTGACAGATCAGGGATTCCTTCCCGCCTGGTATTCGTCGATGAGCGCCCGCCGGTCAATCTTCCCGCTGCCGGTGCGGGGAAAACCTGTCCGCACATGGACGGTGCTCGGCACCGCATAGGGGGGGAGAAATGAGAACAGTTCCCGTCGCAGAGTCGTCGTATCTGCCTCAGCCCCTTCTCGGAACTGGGCCACGGCAATGATTTCGACCGATCCCTCATCGTCGCGCAGAGGCAAGGCAGCTGCTTCGATCACTGACTCGACCGCATTGCAAACAGCCTCGATCTCGTCGAGTTCCACGCGATAGCCACGCACCTTGACCTGTCGGTCCTTCCTGCCGCGAAACGTGAGCAGACCGTCAGGTCGCAGACTCACTAGATCACCAGTGCGGTAGTATTGCTTGCGATAGCCGGGGAAGGTTTCGAGAGTCAGAATCGCCTCCTCGCTGAGTTTCGGCTGGCCCCAGTAGCCCTGCATCATGGTCGGTGCTCGGACGAGGAATTCTCCGACCTCACCGGGTTCCACCTCTTTGCCCCGCCCGTCGACAACCATGCCCTCGGCTCCCGGCCAGATCTGGCCAAGGGGGACGGGCTCGTCGGAGACAACGGTGCCAGGCGGTAGGTGGTAAAAGGTGCACTGATTCACCTCCGCAGGACCATAGGAGTTGGAGAACGTGGCTCGGGGCCACCGATCCATCAGCTGTCGCAGGTACTTGGGTGGGAAGGGCTCTCCTCCAAAAAGCACCCAGCGGAGCGTGCTGCCGTGGCACTCTTCCAGGCAACCACGATCCACCAGTTGGATCAGTGCGAGGGGAACCGAATACCAGTGCGTCAATCCTTCTTGCTCGATCAGTTCGCCAAGGCTGGCCGGGAACATGGTGACCTCTTCCGGAATGATGACCGTCGTCGCCCCCAGGTTCGGCCCCGTAAGGTATTCGAACGTCGACATGTCGAAGTGGAGTGGGGAGTGGTTGCCGAGCCTGCAACCGGGCCCCACCTCATAGACTTCTGCCGACAGGATCACATACGCAAGCCCACTGCGGTGGGTGTGCATCAGCCCCTTCGGAGAACCGGTCGAACCGGAAGTATACATCAGGTAGGCGAGGTCGTTCTCGGTAAGCGGCACCGTTGGGGGAGGCTCGCCGGCGAGTTCAATTTTGTCCCAGGCGATCCACTCAGCACCATCGGTCGCGGGGGATTCCACCGGTCTTTCTGAGCCTATGACTGCGGTGAGCCCGGTCGATTGCGAGAGCTCGCATACCCGCTTCGCTCTGGAATCACCGGTGATCAAGACCCGGATGCCGCAGTCACCAATGATCGAATCGACCCGAGATATCGGTGAATTGGGATCGATTGGGACATAGACTCCCCCCGCTTTGAGGATCCCGTAAATCGCCACTGGCAGATCGAGCGACTTGTTCATGTAGATTCCCACCCGGTCAGATGGCCGGATTCCGAGCCGCTTGAGCGTCGCTGCGAGAGCGTCAGTTCGACGCCGGAGGTCTTCGTAGGTGAGGGCGGAATCTTCGAAGCGAAATGCCTCTACCTCAGGTGTTCTCTCCGCCCATTCGTCAACCGCATGATGGAGTAGATAGCCCATGACGAACGCCGAGAATCAATCAGGCCTAAACCCCGAGGATACTGGAGATGAGATTCTTCTGAATATCCGAAGTTCCCGCATAGATGACACCGCCCAGGGAATCGCGCAACTCTCGCTCGATCTCGAATTCTTCGAGATATCCGCGGGCGCCATGAATGCGCACCGCATCCGTCGCGTTCGCAAGAAGCGATTCAGCGATGTGTAGCTTCGCCATGGCACACTCGAGTTCGGCGGACTCCCCGTCGTCCTTCATTGATGCGACCCGATAGAGGAGAAGGCGCGAGGTCTCCTGGCGCAATTTCATCTCTGCGATCCGGTGCGACACGGCCTGGAAAGAGCCTATCGGTTGGCCAAATTGCTCGCGCTCACGGGCATAGCGCACGCAAATGTCGAGCAACCGGTCCATGGCTCCGAGGTGGCCCGCGTGAATGAAGGCTCTCTCCCAGCCGATCGTGCGTGAGAAGAGGCTGACGCCGAGCCCCTCTTCGCCGAGCCGATTCTCGTCAGGGACGAAGCAGTCTTCAAAAACGAGATCCCCCATCGGGTTGGTACGGGTCCCCGCCTTGGGACGCGCAGCCCCTCTGGTGAAACCACTGGTGCCGCTCTCGACCAGAAAAGCAGAGACGCCCCACTTGCCAAGCTCGGGATCGGCGTTCGCCAACACCAGGGCAAGGTCGGATTCCGGCCCCATCCCAATGTAACACTTTCGCCCATTGAGGACGTAGCCGCCGTCGACCCGGCTTGCAGTTGTCCTGAGGCTGAGAGCATCGGAGCCGGTGCTCTCCTCACTCACTCCATGAGCCCCGATCCACTCACCGGACGCCAGCCTAGGTAGGTAGCGTTCTTTTTGTGTTTTGGATCCGTAGATCAGAATCGGTTCTTGGACGCTCCAGATCTGGCCACCGAGACCCAGGGTCAAGCCGTTGTCGCGGCAACCGTAACCAAGCGCCTCAAGCGCGACAACTGTATCGAGCGCACCCCTCGCCTGTCCACCATACTCCATCGGGAGGTGCGAACCCTGGATCCCCTCCGCCGCGCACTTCTCGAACAGAGCGCGATCGAATGCCGCCTCTTGGTCGCGCTTGAGCAGATTGTCTTGCTGTTCTAGTTCGGTTTGCGCGAAGGCGATCGTGTGTTCGCGAAGCTTTTGCTGTGCGGGGGTAAGGGAGAAGCTCATGAGGTTGTCACCACGGCAACTCTGCTACCACTTGCAGGGGATGCCGCAGTGGGATTGCCGAGCATCGAATAGGGGTCCTTCGGGTCGGGGGCGATGTTATCGAGGGAGACGTCCTGACCCACACCACATTCCCGAGCCAGCTCTAGGATGAAGGAGGCGGCAACGTGATCCTCAACCGCCCAGCCGGTGGAGTCGAAAACGGTGAGAGAACTACGATGGCTATGATATCGTTCCTCGTTCTCTAGGAGTTCGCAGAAATCCGGGCCGATCTCTTCCTCGGACAACTGCTGGCATTCGCCCTCGACCATGGCCTGCCCGCGGAAATCCGGGCAGACGAGGCTCTTGCGAAGCAGGTCGACGGGAACCTCGAGCTTTTCCGCAAAGTCCGACCCGACGGCATTGATGTGCAGGTGGTCACGAGGGTCAAACTCAGGAAGCACCGGACCCGTCCCCGGCTCAGCAGAGGTGCAGGTGCAGAGAATGTCACAGCGCTCGAGCATGCGTTCTCGTTCCGCCGTGGAGAACAGTTCGACTGGTCTCCCGATGAAGGAAAGCCGCTCGCTTGCAGTGGCCGCCGTATGGGGGTCGATGTCGTAGGCGAGAATCCGCTCGATCGGAAAGACTCGGCTGAGTGCTTGAGCCTGGGTGACCGATTGTGCGCCACAGCCGAAGATGCCCAGTGTGGTGCTGTCAGGATGCCCGAGGACCCGGCTGGCGACCGCCGATGCGGCCCCTGTGCGGAGGGCGGTAAGCAGAGTGCCATCGACCAGTCCCTTCAATCCTCCGCTCGAGGTGTCAAACACGCAGATGGTCGAGAGAACAGATGGTAGATTTCTAGCCTCGGGGTTGCCGGGATGATAGCCGACAAGTTTCACCGTCGTGCCGTCGTTCTGAAAGTAGGCCGGCATCCATTCGAGCAGCCCCCATTCAGGTTCTTCGTAACTGAACCCCGCTCGTTCTGGAGCCTGAAATTTTTGCGAGTGAAGCCCTCGAATGGTGCGAGTCAAACGATCAATCAGGCCGTCCATCACCGAGTCGCGACCGATGCGCTCGACAACGGTGGCGACATCTTTCGCGTTGAGGAGGAGTGAGTTGAGCGTCATTGGTGAAGGGATATGCGGAACAGTGGAATCGTAGTCCGCCGGTAATCCCTAGCGCAATTTCCGTTTGCTATCAATCTCCCTTGTGTGTTGATTCGAATCCGGAACCTACGAGAAATATCCCCATTGAATTTGGCCCTAGCCAGTATCGGTTATCCTCCCACTTCTACCCGATGCTGCCTTCGGCTGGAAGGATCGACCTTAGCGAGCCTCCCACTGGGTCTCGTAACCTTGGGGTGGTGACTTTCTCCGCCCTGCCATGCCCGCCCCTCGACTGCCATTGACCGCAAGCCAGCGCCGGATCTGGCTGGGCGAAGAGTTGCACAAGGGGGCACCCGTCTACAATGTGGGCTTCGCATTCTCGATTCGGGGTGAGCTCGATCATGCACGTTTCGAGCAGGCGTTTGAGCGGCTGGTGGCCGAGACAGACGCCTTGCGCGTTCGCTTTGTAGAAGAAAACGGAATGCCGCTGCAATGGTTCGATCCGGCGGCGCGGGTTCCGCTTTCTCGAGTCGACGCGACACAGCTCTCGGAAGAGCAGGTTGCAGAAAAGATCGGATCGCTGACCCGGGAAGGTTTTCAGACCGCAAATGGATGCGCCCGTGCCTATCTGCTCGATCTGGATCCCCTCAATCAGATTTGGCTCATGGTCCAGCACCACCTTGCAACCGACGCCCTCAGTGGCCCGATCTTGCTGGGGCGTCTCTCCTCAGTTTACGAGTCCTTGGACACGGCCGGCGAGGTGGGGGAAGGGTGGCCGCAATTTGCCGACTTCGTGGAGTCGACCGCTTGCTCCCGAGATGGTAATGCCACGGGTGAGGAGCGCTCGGCCAAGCGGGTCTGGTCAAGGTTTTACTCTGGAGGACCGCCTTCGGATCGGGCCGATGGGTGCCGCGTGGTCGTCCCCCTCGGCGAAACACGAGCACGTCGGCTGAAGGAGAGAATCGAGAGCGACGCCTTTGCCGCCTTCTCCCATCACCTGGCGCGTTTCCAATGGTTGGCCTCCACCACTCTCACCTTCCTAAGTCGGCTTGAAAACACGGCGAGCCCCTCACTTGGGATGGCAACCACATCCAGGTCCTCGCGCGGGCTGCGGAATGTTGCAGGGCCGCTGCTCCAAATTCAACCCTTGGAGATTCCCTTGTCGGAGGACGAGAGCTTTTGTGGAATTTACGAGAAAGTACGCTCAAGCATGGGGGCTGTTCTTGGCAGGCCGGAGTCTAGTGATCAGACAATGTCGGGAGATGTGATCATCAATTACATTCCCGAATTCTCGGGAAGCTTCGCTGGGAAAGAAGTCGACATCGAGTGGGTCTATCCTGGGGCACATGATCCCGATCACCGCCTGCGCATCCACCTCCAGGACTACGGGACAAAACGGCAGCCTGACATCATCTTCGATTTCAACGCCGATGCGTTCGATGAGAGGGATCGCGAGACGGCGATCTCACACTATCTCAGAGTCTTCGACGCGGCGCTCGCGGATCCGGAGAAACCGATTCGTGACTACGAACTCCTTGCCGCGGATGAAGAACAGACCCTGCTCGAGCTGGGTGGTGAGGGAGAGGTCGTAGCGCCACCAGAAGTCTCGCTTGCTGAGATATTCGAGCAGGTAGCAGGCACTTTCCCCGACCGGGTTGCGGTGGAGTGGGACGGTGGCACCCTGACTTATGCCGACCTCCTCGAACGTACCCGTTCGCTGGCGTCCCGGTTCCGCGAAGCGGAGATCAGCGCGGGAGAGGTGGTCCCAGTCTTCGCAGGGCGGGAAGTCGCACTCATCGAGGGAGCTCTGTCTGTCATGAGTGTGAATGCCACCTATCTGCCAGTGGATCCGCATTTGCCCCAAGGGCGCCTTTTGGAACTACTGGAGGATGTTGGTGCAAGGGTCGTGATCTGCGGTGCTGAAGATTTCGTTCTCGACCGTGACAGGCTTCAAGTCTTCGCCGCGGGGTGCCCCCAAGGAGCGGGAGGTGAGAGGGGTGATACAGAGATCCTTCCTGCTGCCGACCATCCCGCCTACGTGCTCTACACATCCGGATCGACAGGCCGTCCCAATGGGGTTGCGGTCGAGCACCATGGGGTCGTCCAACTGCTAGAAGAAATGGATCGGCTAGCGCCCCTCGATGAGGCGCGCCGGGTGGCTTGGTGGACCAACGTCGGATTCGATGTTTCCGTCTATGAGATCTATTCGGCGCTGCTCCGTGGACACACACTGGTCATCCCTCCCGAGGAGATCCGGCTCGAGCCAGGTTCGATGTTCGATTGGCTGCAGATGCAACACATCCATTCCGCCTACCTACCTCCGTTTTTTCTTTCGCCGCTTCCCCGGTGGCTAGATGACAATGGCTCACTTTTCTTGGAACGACTTCTCGTCGGTGTCGAACCCATTCCGGAACGGGCTCTCGCTTCCCTCCTCGAGCGCCTCCCATCGCTGCAGATCGTCAACGGGTATGGCCCGACGGAGGCCACGGTGTGTGCCACTTTCCACGTCGTCGGCCAGAAACCGATCGTAGATGGGATGACTCCGCTCGGCACCCCGCTGGCCGGCAACCGCTGCTACGTCATCGACCGGAATGGTCGCCTCCTGCCGCGCGGTGCGGTGGGAGAACTGGCCATTGCAGGGCTCGGGCTTGCGCGCGGGTATTGGAACCGCCCGGAATTGAGCCGGGCGCGGTTTGTCGACAACCCGTTCGATCCCGGCGGGGCGCCTCGCATGTATCGCACCGGAGATCTGGTCCGGTGGCGGCGCGATGGGGCTCTCGAGTTCCATGGCCGCATCGATAGCCAGCTCAAGATCCGGGGGCAGCGCATCGAGCCCGGTGAAGTGGCTTCCGTGATGACACAGCTCCCGGAAGTCTCTCAGTGCCTGGTAGCGAGCCGTATGGTCGGGTCACAGAACGAACTCTGTTGCTACCTGACCGGAGAAGAGAAAATCGAGGTGAGCAGGTTGCGGTCACACGCAGCGCACCACCTGCAGTTTCAGCTGATCCCTCGCTTCTTCGTTCAGGTCGACCGCTTCCCAGTCACGAGGAATGGCAAAATCGATCTGGCGAATCTGCCCGATCCCCCGGTGCAGAAAGTACCAGTGCCGGCACCCGCTGGAGATTTCTCTGCTCGAGAAGCCCCGCTTCTCGACATCTGGAAGCAGGTTCTCTCGCACGATCGTATCGCGACCACTGACAACTTTTTTGATCTGGGTGGTGATTCTGTCAAGGCGCTCCAGATTGTCGCCCGTGCGAGGTCTGCGGGTCTCCGACTCAAACCGGGACAGCTCTTTTCCCACCAGACGGTGGCCGAGCTCGCCACAATCGCCAAGACCGTGGATCGCTCTGCCGGGACGCGCGAACCATTCGTCGGACGATTTCCATTAGCCCCGATCCAACGCTGGTTTTTTGGGCATGATCTCGAGCAGAAAGACTTCTGGTGCCAAGCGCTCGAGTTCGATCTCCCCGCTGGCGTGAAACCGTCAGATCTTGCGCGTGGGCTCGGGGACTTGGTGAATCGGCACGACATCCTCCGTGCCTCCTTCCGGCGTGAATCGGATGGCTGGCTCGCCGAAGTGTCGCCGCGCTCCGACCACGCCCCGAAGGTTGAGGTCTTGGACCGAGCGCAGGAAGACATCGCCTCGTCCCTGGCGGCGACGATGGATCTTTCACGGGCGCCACTGCTGCGCGCCGCATGGGTCCAACGCGATGGCGATTTGTCTAGCGCGGTACTTGTGATCCATCACCTGGTGGTGGATGCGATCTCGTGGCCGATTCTTCTCGAAGACCTCGGCCATTTCCTCCGATCCAGAGATGGGGAACCACCCGGATTGGCCGCAGCAACGGTGCCGTTTCCCGAATGGTCGTTCGCGCTGGAGAAGACTGCTGTCGAAAGATTGCCTGACGAGGTCAGACGCTGGTGCTCGCCGGAACACAAGGGCGGCATGATCCCACGGGATATGGCGGCTGACGGCGAGCTCTGCGAAGCTTCCGCCGAGACGTTTGTGACTTCACTGCCAGAAGCCGAAACTGGAAAGCTCCTCGCGCTCTCCTCGCGGGGCGGCACCAACCCCGTACTTGAGATCCTCGTCGCGGCAGTGGCCAGAACCTTGAGCCAATGGACTAGCAACGATCTAGTGAGCCTCGAGTTGGAGGGGCATGGCCGCGATGCCATTGATGCGGATGTGGACATCAGCCGGACGGTGGGTTGGTTCACAAGCCGTCATCCCGTCCACCTCAACCTAACTGGCACGAGCACCCCGATCGAAACGCACCAGAGTGTGCGCAGGCAACTCGGGGAGATCCAAGGGCGCGGGACTCACTACGGACTATTGCGATACCTGCATCCAGATGCTTCGGTCCGCGAGGCACTGACGGCCGAACTCCCGAGCGAGGTGCTTTTCAACTATCTGGGTCGTGAGGAAGATCTGGTACCCGCGGAGACTGGGTTCAGGCTGCGGAAGGGTCTTGCGCTCGTCCGAGGTCCGGGGAACCGGCGGACAGATCTGCTGGAGATTCACGCGGTCACTTCGCAGAATCGCCTGGAAATGCACTGGACGTTCAGCCGTGACGTGCACCGGACCGACACCATCCGGAGGCTGGCTGAGGGCTGCCTCAAATTCGTCGCTGATCTCTCCGGAGAACTCAGCCGTGGAAGACCGACAGAGGCAGACGATTTCCCGTTGGCAGACCTGGACGAGCAGAAGCTGAAAAAACTCAAGGGGGTCCTCGAAAATCTGAGTTGAACGTGTAGGTTCGGCGCGTCGATGGACAATGTTGAAGACATCTACACACTCTCCCCAGCTCAGGAGGGGATGCTATTCCACTCGATCACCGAGCCGGGCACCGGGCTCTATGTCGACCAGCTGACTTGTCGCCTATCGGGTGACGTCGACTCGCAACGCCTACGCCGGGCCTGGCAGTCGGTTTTCGATCGCCACCCCGCACTCCGCACCCTGTTCCTCTGGGATGAGATTGATGAACCTCTCCAAGTTGTCCGCCGCGAGGTGAGCATCTGTTGGGAAGAGAAAGACTGGAGGGATGGGGGCGAAATTGGACAACGGCTCCGTGACTATCTAGAGGCTGATCGGGTCGAGGGCTTCGACTTGGCCAGGGCGCCGCTTGCCCGATTTCTTCTCGTCCGAGAAAGCGATCATTCCTGGCGGTTGGTGTGGAGTTTCCACCATCTTCTTCTGGATGGGTGGTCTGCGCCAAGAGTGTTTCAGCAAGCCTGGAATGCTTACTCTGACGAGACGGTATCCGCGGAGATCTCTCGCCCGTTTCGCGACTACATCGCCTGGCTAAAGGATCGGGATCCGTCGGCGACGTCCGCCTTTTGGCGCCGCGAGCTGGAGGGGCTCACAGCACCGACGCGGATCCCTGCGATCGGCGGCGAGCGTGAGCAATCCGGACGCCGACACCGGCGCGAGCGGATCCTCGACGGTGCGACTTCCCGCTCACTCGAGGAGTTCGCCAAGAGACATCGCCTGACTCTGAACACGGTGTTTCATGCTGCCTGGGGCTTGTTGCTGCAGCGCTACACGGGCTCTGACGACCTGCTCTTTGGCACGACCGTCGCAGCCCGACCTGCCGAGCTCGAGGGCATCGAGGACCTGGTTGGCTGCTGCATCAACACCCTCCCATTCCGCATCAAGATCGACGGTGAGCGTGACCCGGTGGAATGGATGGGCGAGCTACAATCCTCTCATGTGGCGTTGCGAGAATTCGAGTTCGCTTCGCTGCGGAAGATTCTGAATGAGAGTAGCCTCCCACGGGACGAAGACGCCTTCGATACGATCGTGGTCTTCGAAAATTACCCCTTCGCCTTTTCCGACCCGGATTCCTACGATGGTGTCGAGGTGCATCAGGTGGATCTGTTCGAGCAGAGCCATTTCCCACTAGCGCTGCTGATTCTGCCTGGGAGCGATGGCATCCGGCTCCTCTTTCTGTTCGATGGGGCGCGATTTTCCGTCGATTTGATCGAGCGCCTTGAGGAACATTTTCTGGCGGGTCTTCGCAGCTTGACCGACGGTAGCGCAAGGCGCCTCGAGGAAATCGAACTGACTGTCCCAGAAGACGTCGCTCGGCTCCAGTTTTTCGAACGGGGGCCAACGCTGGCGCCGAGGCCGGATTCAGTGCTCCCTGAGATCGAACACTGGCTGAGCCATCCGCCGGACCGCCCGGCGCTGTGGTTCGAGGGCACCGAGATCGGCTACGGTGAACTCTGCCAGCATAGCGGAGGGCTAGCCATCCGCTTACGATCGGCAGGAGCCACTCGCGGCTCAAGGGTTGCAGTTGCTATCGAGAGATCGCCTGAGATGATCGCCGCTATTTTGGCCATTCTCCGGATCGGCGCCGCCTACGTCCCGATCGATCCATCCTACCCGCAAGAACGGATCGAGATGCTCTTGGAGGAGTCGGGCGCATCGCACGTGGTTGCCGCCGCGGCAACTCCGTTGCCCGAAGGATCTTGGCGACGGATCGATATCAGCGCGGATGAGGAACTTCCCGACAGCGATGGGGGGTCAATGGTTCCGGTCGCTGCCGAGGATCTCGCCTATATCATTTTCACTTCCGGATCAACCGGACGGCCGAAGGGCGTAGCGGTTAGCCATGGCAACTTGGCAGCCTCGAACGCGGCACGCCAGCAGCACTACGGCGAGCCGGTGGAGAGGTTTCTGCTCCTGTCTTCCATCTCGTTCGATAGCTCGGTCGCGGGCATCTTCTGGACTCTCTCAAGTGGTGGGACACTCGTTCTTCCAGCCCCGGGCGAGGAACGCGATCCCGACGCTCTCTCGCGCACCGCTGGAACTGCCCGCGTCACCCATACCCTCTGTCTACCGTCTCTCTATGACGCCATACTGCAGTACGCGGACTTGGAAGACCTGCAACATCTCCGCGTGGCGATCGTCGCAGGGGAACGCTGTTCGCCCGAGCTCTGCCGCCGCCACCGGGAGCGCCTTGCCGGTTGTGCCTTGCACAACGAGTACGGTCCCTCCGAGGCGACCGTGTGGTCGTCGGTGTGGGAAGCCCGTCCGCTACCCGCCTCCGATCAGGTGACGGTGCCAATCGGCCGGCCGATACCGGGGGCAGAAGTTCGCGTCATGAGCTCTGGAGGTAGGCGACTGCCGATAGGGATCAAAGGTGAGATTTGGGTCGGCGGGCCCGGACTGGTAGCGGGCTATCTCGCCAAGCCTGCTGGAGATGGTGAACCATTCTTCGATATTCCCGGGGAGCCGGAGCGTTTCTATCGCACAGGCGATTTGGGAGCGTGGAACGATGAGGGAGAACTCCTGTTTCTTGGGCGATGCGACGAGCAGCTGAAGGTCAGGGGCTACCGCATCGAACCAGGCGAGATCGAAGCCGCCCTCCTACTTCATCCCGCTGTGTCCGAGGCCGGAGTCGTTTGCGGATCCGAAGGACAACTGGTGGCCGCTATCGTCCTTTCTAGCCCAATCGCCCCTAACTCACTCCGAAACTTTCTCGCCGAGCGGCTTCCGGATTACATGGTTCCGACGTTCATCCGGGAGCGCGGAGAGCTTCCGAGCCTGCCGAACGGCAAGCTGGATCGGCGGGCACTCGGTTCGTGGGCTTTGCAGACGCCGATGCATGAGAAGGGTAGCGAGGATCAGGTCGCCCCCCGGAATCAGGTCGAACAGACTCTCACCGAAATCTGTGCTTCCGTTCTCGGAATTGATGCTTCGAGCATCGGGATTCACGATAACTTCAATGAGATTGGTGGTGATTCGATCACGAGTATCCACGTAGTTTCGAGGGCGCGCAGCGAGGGCTTGCATGTCGAGCCGAAGGATTTTATCCAACGCCCGACCGTGGCCGGATTGGCAGCGGCCGCCAAGCGGACCAAGGACGGCGAGGTCGCTGGATTCGAGAATGAGTATGAGCCCGCCGTCGGCGAGTTCCCACTGACACCGATTCAAAATTGGTTTTTCGGACTCGACCTGGCGGAGCCCCATCATTGGAACCAAGCCGTGGTCTGCGAACTGGCAGTCGCTCCTTCTCCGAAAACGCTTGGCCGCGCGCTGGCAGCGTGGGCTGAGCAACACGAGATGTTGCGGGCGGGATTCGAACAAGAGGAGGACGGATCCTGGCGACAGGCGATCGCCGCGAGCTCTGAATGGGAGTTCCCATGGGATCATCTCGAGCTGCCACTCAACTTGGACAGCGGGAAGGCCGAAGATTTCCTCCGCCAGGCGATCGAGCAACGTCAGGGGGATTTCCGATTGGATGGACACCCGCTCGTCCGAGTCATCTACCTCACTTCATCCACCGAGGGCAGTAGTAGTTGGTTGGGAATCATCCTGCACCACCTCGTGACCGATGCCATCTCGTGGAACGCGCTTGTCGAGGACCTGGATCTGCTTTTGGCTCAGGAATCGGAATCGGTGGCTGGCGCATTGCCGCCTCGTTCTGTTTCCTTCGCGGCGTGGGCACGACAGCTGGAATCTGAAGCTGGCGGCGAGCAAGTTCTTGAAGATCTGCACTACTGGACTTCGACGGCCGCTTCACTCTTTGAACTCGGGCAATCGATCGAGATGGAGCGATCGGTATCCACCGAGGGGACAGTCGGAAGGCACGAATTATCACTTTCCACTGCGCTCACATCGACCTTGCTTGGAGAGGCCAACCGTGCCTATCGGACGACCGCGGAGGAGCTCCTGCTGGCAGCGTTCATCCGCGCTCTCGATCCCGCGGACGCAAAGCAGAACCAGGCGATTCGCTTCGCGATCGAACGCCATGGCCGCAGCCCGGAAGTCAGCCGCACGATGGGCTGGTTCACCCACGTCCACCCGGTGGAGATTGGGCTCCGAGAGTCAGGCGATACCGGGGCGTTCCTGAAGGAAGTGAAGGAATCGCTGCGCGCCGTCCCTGGCAATGGAAGCGGCTTTGGTCTGCTGCGGCATCTATGCCCAGATGAGGGAATCCGCGAACGTATGGCGGCTCTTCCGGAGGAACAGTTTCTATTCAACTACCTAGGTGGCAAGGCCCTCCATCAGGGAGATCCAGGGACAATCATCACCTCGGTCAGCTGCTGCGATGAGGCATCCAGAGCACCGCAGAACCAGAGGCCCTATGGCCTAGAGATCAATATCCGTGTGGATGGGGGCAGGCTTGTGCTGGCTGCCATTCACGACGAGGATCGGTTTCCACCGCAATTGGTCAGAGCCTGGCTTGACGGCTGGGGTCGCGAGTGCGAGACCCTGGCCCAGCACTGTCTAGGTGGCGAAAGCGGTGGGCTAACCCCGTCCGATTTTCCTGACGCCAACCTCGATTCGGATGAACTCGATGCCCTCTTCTCCGATTGAGCGATCCGGGCTGATACGAATTGCACCAACTCTAGTGAGCCAACCTGCTAAACCAAAAATCTTCGGAATCGGGCTGAACAAGACCGGGACTAAAACCATGGGGCACTACTTTAGGGTCTGGGGTTTCCGCAACCAGTCTTTCGATCTGGGAGCTTTCCGGGACTATCAGCAACGAGACTGGGAGAAACTGTTCGCCTTAGCTGAGGACTCCGACACCTTTGAGGACTGGCCATGGCCGCTGATGTTCCGGGAGTTGGACGAGCGTTTCCCAGATGCACGATTCATACTCACAGTCCGCTCGAGCCCCGAGGTTTGGTTTCGGAGCCTCTGCAAAATGGCGGTCAGAATGGGACCCTTGAACGATTTTGAGAAGCATGTCTACGGGTTCGGGATGCCTCAGGGGCGTAAACAGGAGCACATCGAAATCTACGAATCACACAATCGGGCGGTGGAGGATCACTTTAGGGATCGGCCGGAGAAACTGCTCCGGATCTGCTGGGAAGATGGTGACGGCCCCGAGAAGCTGGGACAGTTCCTCGGTCTGGAAGAGCCCGAAATCGAACCCGTCCACGCCAACCGCAGCCTTGAGGTCTACAGCGGGAACAACCTCGCCCTAGCTCACTGCTACCGCTTCGGTTTCCAATCCTGGTGGCGGGCGAGGGAGTGGTGGTGCTCTCGAAAGAAATCTAGCGGGAAGAAATAGACCTGAGACTCAGGGCCTGGGAAGATGTTCCTCGATAAGATCGAGAGCGAGCCGCTCTGCCTCGCTCTTATCGACAGCCGCCCTCATCTCTGCCAGCCGTTGCCTGTAGTCCGGATCCGAAAGCAGGTGCTGGATCTTTTCCGACATCGCGTGGCAGTCATCCTCGTCTTTCTCTGCCATGATCCCGACTCCATGGTATTGGATCCGCGCGGCACAACCGTCTTGATCGACGTGATGTGTCGAGTAGACAAGCATCGGCACACCAAAGGTGAGGCACTCGTTGAGGGTCGTGACTCCGCCGTGAATGATCGCCGCGTCGGCCACTTTGAGGACTTCGACTTGGGGCGCCCAGGAAAGAGCGAGGACGTTGGACGGGATTGGTTCGAGCTCGCCAGGATCTAGCGTCCCGCCCAAACCAAGGACGAGTGACCACTCCGGATGATGGCGGAAGGCATCGAGGATCGTTGCGAGGAAACCGCGATCACCCGACCAGTAGGTACCCAGCGAGGCGTAGAGGAGAGGTCGGCCCGACTGGTTGGCCTCATCTCGAAAGAGTTCCCATCGATGGCGATCTTCGGAAGAGTTCCGGGTCTCTCGGCGGCCGCGGAACACCATCGGACCACCGTAGTGGAAATTTGGATGACTGATGCCGGGGAACTCCATCTCCACGACATTGAACGAGAGAATTGGTAGCTCGCGGTAGAGGAACGGTCGCAAAAACTGCGTTCGATCCGCTACCTGACCGAGCCGCAAGCCTCGCGTTTTCGCGAAGGCCCGCAGGTCGTCGATCCAAAAAGTGTCGTAGCTGAGGGGTTCATGTCGCCGGTAGTCGCCGAACTTGCTGAAACGGTTGCGCCACTCGAGAAGACGCGCCTCCCTCCGGACACGACGCCAGGCGCGGGCGATGACCCGCTTGGATTCCGCGGAATCGTCGGGGATGAGTGGCGTATTGAGCGGAGGGGCGAGCTGATGGTGATAGAGCGAATACCAGACCACAGGTAGGATAATGGGAATGCCGAGCGGAATCGCAGCGAGAATGGCGACGTGGCATTCGATATCGATCAACAGCAGATCCGGGCGAAGATCTACGATGAGTTCTTCGATCTCGCGATTCTCGAGCGAATCTTTGCGAACCTGTTTTCGAATCGCCCTCCAGCGCAACCAGCCTCGAATCGTCCGGCGTTCTTTTTCGGGTGGACGTCTCTCCTTTTTTTGCTTCTGATAGAGATCGTCTGCGCAGAGCCGATGAAATGGGTAGCCCTCAGCCTCGACGCGCTCGCGTAGATCCGCATGGCTCACATAGGTGACCTGGTGACCGGTTTCGCAAAGCCGCCGACTCAGTTCCAAGCTCGAATGAAAGGTGCTGGCAAGACCGTTGGTGATGTAGACGATGTGGGCCACCAGATCAGCGAGCGGGGAGCGATGGGGCGAGGGCGTCATTGCAGACCGCATTCAAGCATTCCCCCAGTTCCTGGTTGAACTCCCGGATGTAGCTGTCGTGATCGCCCGGGACGCGGTGGATGCGGCAGATACCCGACAGGTGCGAATCCCAGCCGAGCATTTCACCATGGAGGGCCTCGCTCTTCTCGGCCACAATGAGATCCACCTTACCCGGATACACCCCGAGCCGCGCGCCTAGGGCGAGGAGGTAGTAGTGCTGGATGAGCTCGGCGCGCTCCGCCCCCTGGATGCTGACCAAGCGATCGAATCCCTCCCCCTCCTGATAGGCGATATCCGCCCTATCTGGGTGCTTGGCGTCGAGGAGAATCAGCCGTGCCACCTCATCTCCTCCCTCGAGAAGCCGGCGTGCCATCTCGAAGGCAATCACGCCTGAAATACACTCACCGGCGATCAAGTAAGGGCCCTCCGGCTGGCGTTTTTTCAGTTCGTCCAGATTCCCTAGGACGAGTTCCTCAAGGCTCTCCGCGGGACACTTATCGAGGGCACCGGATCGGAGTCCATAGATAGGCAGTCCAGGTTCGAGGTGAGGCGCGAGAGCCCCGAAGAGCAGGAGTTCTTCTTCTACGCCCAAGCCGCCGGCGGTGGCAAAGAGGGCAGGCATACTGGTGCCGCGCTGGATTTCGACCAATCGGGTATCACCCATGCGTGCTGCCAATTCAGGGGCGAGATCCTCGATGACCTGGGCGAGCTCCTTCACCGTAGCTGCCTGGAAAACGATCCCCAGAGGAAGGTTCACTCCCAGCTGTCGGTTGATCCGCTCGATCAGGCTCGGGATCGCAAGCGACTTGCCACCCAGATCGAAGAACCGGTCGTCGCGCCCGACCCATTCGCATTTGAGAAGCTCCCGCCAGACTCCCGCCAATTCCGCTTCGAGAGGTGTCGCCGGTGGTTGATACGAGGCCGGACGTCGCGCAGTCGCGCTCTCGTCTTGCTCACGTTCCTGCTTTAGTTTTTGCCATAGCAGCGGCGTCTCCCGATCTTGCCGCAACCCTTCGATCGTCTGCCCGATCTCCGAGCCTAAGAGGCTTCCGGCGATGCCCTCCAGATTGAGGAGGATTTCCTCGGCTCGTTCCTCATCGACATGCGGTGATCGGCTGTGCAAATCGACCCGGTAGGAAGCCCCCGGGACCAGCGTCAAGGTGAGCGGGTAGGCGGAAGTCAAATCACCTTCAAAGGATTCGAGAGCGAGTGCTCGGCTGAAGGCGGATCTCCGCGATGTCTCGATTGGGAAATTGGCGAAAACAAAGAGTGTATCGAAGGGGGACTGGTCGAGCGGATGATCCGCCCATTGGAGGATCCGGCCCATCGGACAACCCTCGTAGGCGCGGATTGCCTGTTGCCGATTGAAGATCTCCTGCACCCAGGTCTCCACTTCTTGGCCAAGAGAAGTATCGACAGCAAAAGGGAGCGTGTTTGAAAACATTCCCGCCATGTTCTCGATGCCGCGGATGGGCACGGAACGCCCGGACACCGTAAGCCCAAACACCACCGAGGGAGAGTCGAGCGCCTCGGACAGGAGGAGTGACCAGACCGCGAGAAAGAATATGTTCGGGGTCACGCCCCGCGCTTTCGCCCACGAGGCCACCTGGGCGGGGGAGAGGTGGTCGAGCGTTCGTGTGGCCGCTATCCCATCCGTTTCCGGGGAACCGACATTCGCAGGAAGGAGCGGCGGCCCCGCCACATCTGCCAATTTCCAAAATGACGGTGCCGCACTATCTTGGTCAGTCCGCGACCACGCGACATACTCACGGAAAGTAGCGGTGGTAGATTCTTCCTGGGGCTTATCCAACCGTATAGCTTCGTAGGCTGCCACGACATCGCGCAGGACCACAGCGCAGGACCAGCCGTCGAGAAAGACGTGGTGGCACGACCAGAGGAAGCGATAGCTTCTCCTCCCGATGCGAACGAGGTGGAATCGCATCGCCGGAGCCGCCGTGATATCAATTCCCTTGCGATCGTCTTTTGCGAGGAGTTCGTCGAATTTGGATTCTTGATCCGCTACCGGGACGTCGCGCCAATCGTGAAACTTAATCTCTGGCTCGAGGCTTTTCAGGACCATCTGAACGGGATGCTTAATCTTCTTCCAACGCACGATGCTGCGGAGCACCGGATGGCGGGCGAAGGTTGCCTGCCACGCTTTCCGGAAAAGACCGTCATCGACTCGACCCCCAAGCAGACCGCTCATCTGGAGGTGTCCGGCGTCTTGATTCAGGTTCTGAAGCCGGTGCAATAGGAGCGCTTCCTGCAATTCTGACAGGCGGTAGATGTCTTCGATGTTCTCTCTGGAGGGCATGGATCGGATGAACGTAGCAAGTCTCAGCCAACTCTGAAAACTTAAACTGAGGTCACACTGACCGGAGCACCGAAGGCATCGCATGTTGCCGGATCGGTTGCCAAAGAGAAACTGCAATGGTAGGTATCGGCCAATGTCGGAAACCCTGCCTAGCGCCTGTCGCCCCAACAAGCCTCCGCTGTCCGTGGTGGATGCTGTCGGGATCGCTGTGCTTGCTCTGCTGGTGCTCGCTCTGTTTCCAAGGGCCGGTTTCGCACAGGCTGAAGAAGACGTTCCGGCCGAGGTGGAGATGGGCAACTATGTCTACCTGGAACCCTCAGAGTCGCGAGTCGAATTCCTCTTGCCCCTGGGGCTCCTGAGGCCGGAAGAGATCTCGGTGGGGGATTCCAGCGATCTCATGCTGGATGGCGAAGCGCGGCAATCGCTGCTTCCCGAGCTTACCGAGCTCCTGCGAAACGCGTGCCGAATTCAATTCGACGGCACGCTTGTTGATTTCCAGATCTCTCAGATCGACTTTGTCGTCATCGACCCGGAGCTCGGCCCGATTCCCGACGAGCGGGCCAGTATCAGAGCAAGTGACGGTCTGATCGCGGCTATTTTCGTGGCTCCAACGAGAGGTTTTCCCGATCGATTGGACATCGATTGGCTGCTCTTTCCGGATACCATGACAGAGGTCGATGTTGCCGTGGAGGCACTCTCCAGCCCCGAAAGGAGAGATCCCGAGTTCTCGCAAGTCTTTCGGATTACCAGAGAGTCCCCGAGTCAGAGCTTGTCCCTCCCAGAGATTGGCTCTGACATTGGACTTCGCGAAGTGCCGGCCGTGGTCCGCAAGCCTAACCAGTCGACCGGGCTCGTCCCGTGGCTGTTCCTCGCTGCCTGCGTGATTCTACTAGGCATCGGGCTGCGCCCGCGGGCTGGCGACCGGATTCCAGTTTTGATTGCGGCAGGAGTTGCAGCGGTATTCGCAGCAGGTGCGTTCTCCCAGGCGAGAAAGGTAAGCACCGTAGAGATTCCCGATGGCGAGAATGCCGGGGCTCTCGTGGAACTTCTGCTCTCCAACGTCTATCAGGCGTTTTCGTATCGCGATGAGAACGAGATTTACGACGTCCTTGAAGAAAGCATTAAGGGGTCATTGCTTGACCAGGTCTATTCCGATATCTGGCGTGGCGTAAAAGCGGCGGAGGACGGCGGGCCGACCGTCCGTGTGTTAGACGTCATCGTTATCGATTGTCTCGTCCAGCGCGACGGTGACCAGGGCGGTCTGTCTACAGCGACCGCTTGGGAGTGTTACGGGAGCGTCAGCCACTGGGGACACAAGCACACCCGGCGCAACAAGTATCGGGCGACGCTAAAAATCGAACCAGTTGATGACCAGTGGAAAATCATCGGGATGGATATTCTGGAAGAAGATCGACTCCAGTGAGAGATCGGAATAGTTTGGGGCTATCTCCTCCGAAGCAGGTACGCGCTCAAGCCCCCGAGCCTGCGCTCTTCCGCGTCATAGTGTGACGCCCAAAGCGATCGCCACGTCTTTCCTGTCCGAGCCCAACCTGTTGGGTATAGGCGCCGGCCCTCCAATCGATGCCGCCATTGCTTAAGCTTGGCTTGTATGGCGCCCGAGAGATCTAGATCCCAAGCGAGGATCATCAGTGCCATCCCCACTCCAGATTCACCCATATCCCGAAAGACGGACCGCCATTGCCGGTTCGTTAGCACTGGGTCTAGCCGGTTGATCAACACCACCTGGCGCGATTCCGCAGCGACGGCACTCCAGTCGCCACCCATAATATCAAAGCGTTCGACACGATCACACTCCTCGAAGTGTCCACGGATCAACTCGACGGATCCAGGAGAAAAATCGGAAGTCACGAGTGGAAGGCTGGGGCGGAGTTTCTTCAAGTGGTATTCCAAGGCAGCATTTCCTGCCCCGACCGAGAAAACGCCCCTGCCGCCAGCCTCGTCGATCCAGCCAAGGACTTTCTCCGCGCGCTCGGCGAGCCGCGAGTCGAGCCCATCCCGATTCGCGGCCGATTCGATTTCGTTGATCCACCCATTCCTATTTCGGGGAATCTCGAAGCGCGAATGGCGCTTCCGCACGTCATCCCACAACTCAGGTGAATCTAGCGGGTTTCGGTAGACGTCCCCCATTTCGCTGTCATCAGGAAATAGGTGTTTGAGTGTGATGGGCTAGAGCTGGTTGGTGTTTGGCATGGACGGGCGATGCTGGAGCACGACTGTCAGCGGTAGAACCCGACTGATGACCCTGAGCAGCCTTTCCAAGATTGTGTTGAAATCAACATCGGCGCTGGCGACAACCTAGGCTTGAATCAGCCCTTCAGGGTGCCATTGTAGGAATCTGATCAATATACGCAATCTCGAATTCAGCTATCCCGACTCCGCCTTTCAGTTGCGGATCAAAGCGCTGGATATCGAGCGCGAACAGCGCGTGGCCTTCGTCGGGCCGAGCGGCTGTGGCAAGACCACACTGGCGCACCTGATTGCTGGGATCCATCCGCTCAGGGCGGGTGAAATTACTGTAGGGGAACACCGGATGCACGAGCTGAAAGGTGCTGCGAGGCGAAATTTCCGTATTTCAGAGATCGGTTTTATCTTCCAAGAGTTCGCCCTGATCGACTACCTCAACGTGGAGGAGAACATCTTGCTCCCATACTTCGTGAATGGTTCACTAACGCTAACCCAAGAGGTGCGCGATTCTGCATCGACGCTGGCGGGGAGGCTCGGTATTCATGACAAGCTCCGACGCCACCCGGCGCAGCTGTCCGGTGGCGAGAAGCAACGCGTGGCAATCTGCCGCGCCCTATCGGCGAAACCCTGCCTCATCATCGCCGACGAGCCCACCGGAAACCTTGATCCGAAGAATTCAGCGGCGGTAACCGATCTGATTTGCGAGGCAGCTACGCAGCAGAAGGCAACGCTCATCATGGTCACGCATGACCACTCAGTATTGGATCGCTTTGACCGGATCATCGATGTCGGCGAGGAGGGGCGAAAGTAGTTTCACGATGGGCGGCTTGTTCAGATTGACCTTGCGCTACCTCACCTTCCACAAGGTGAAGTCTCTAATCCTGATGGCCTGCCTGACGATCACGATCTCCCTGCCCTTGACGCTGCACCAACTAATCCGTCACTATGAAGACGAGCTGGGCGAGCGCGCCCGAAAGACGCCGCTGATCATTGGTGCAAAGGGCGACCGGTTCGACCTCACCCTCACCTCCCTCTACTTCCAAGGCGAAGCGCCGGAGCCGATCACCGCACAGCAGATCGACGAACTGCGCGAAACAAACCGGGCGAACGTCTATCCGCTATTCCTTGGCTATTCGGCGCGAAAACAACCTTTGGTCGGCACGAGTAACGACTACTTTCGGTTCCGTGGATTGGGACCTTCTAGCGGCACGCTCCCCTTGCGGCTCGGCGACGCAGTCTTGGGTTCCGAAGCGGCCGCGAAGCTGCAACTTTCCACTGGGGACTCGATTCTCTCCGACCAGGCATCGCTCATTAACGTCGGCGGCACCTACCCATTGAAAATGCCGGTCGTCGGAGTGCTTGCTCCCACTGGGACGCCAGACGATAGGGCGGTGTTCGTCGACCTGAACACGACGTGGGTCATCGCGGGGATCGGACATGGCCACATGGATCTCGAAGATGAGGAGGCGGAAGGGTTTGTGGCAAGCCGAGAGGGCAATAAGACGACCGGTAATGCTGCCCTGCTCACCTACAACGAGATCACGCCAGAAAACGTCGCTTCGTTTCACTTCCACGCGAAGCGCGATGAACTACCAATCACCTCAATCATCACAGAGCCGAAGAGCGACAAGGATCGCGTGATACTGAACGCCCGCTACTCGGTGTCTGACACGACGCAGATGCTCGTGCCGACCGAGATTATCGATGAACTGATGGGCATCGTGTTCCAAGTAAAGCGCTTTTTCGATGCGAGTCTGATCCTGGTGCTGGTGACGACCGTCCTTTTTCTTGCGCTAGTAGTACTGCTGTCTCTCCGCATCCGCAAACCCGAACGCCAGACGATGTTCCACATTGGCTGCGGACGTTTGACAATATTCTGGTTACAGACATTCGAGCTCGTCATCCTCCTGGTGGTTGCCACGTTTCTGGCCATCGTCTTCTCGGCAATCACGATTCAAATCACAGATTCGGTATTTTTGAAGCGTTAGGCGAGACCTGGCCTGGAGCGAAAGCGGTTTCGGCTCTGTGCTGGAGTGCCGCTACTGCAGGCCTTCTAGCGTAGCGCACTAGGGTCCCTCATGGCCTGCCTCAAGTGCTCGTTCATGTCCAGGCCTGCGGACGACGCGAGGGAGGCAGTCGCGAGGGTAGAGGCACTGACGGGCATCCGCCTCTCCGAGAGCCAGGCCAGGAGGGTGATGGTAAAGGTGTGGATATCGCGCAGGAATTGCATGAGCTTCCCCGTCAAGGTGGACTAGAGGAAGCCATCAAAATCCATCCCGATGCGTTATCGCTGGACGAACGGCGCCGGAAGGCGTGGCAAGTTTCCGAATCGTACTATCAGTCGCGCCTGGCAAAACTGGCCGATGAATTGGCCCTTGCGAAATCGGAAGGCTTGGGCTTAGACTCCAAGAGAGCTCCGAAACGGCAGTGGCTGGCCGGATTACGACTTTGTTGGTCGGGGCCGATCGCGAGGTCGGCGGGCGGTTGGATGCAGCGACGGGCCGATTCAAATGGACGATCTAAGCTATCCCGCACTGGACGATTTGCTCGATGATTTAGGGCAGAGGGTGTCGAGCAAAGGCGGTCACGTGGTGGTCATTCCGTCCGAACAAATACCAACGAAATCAGGGGCCACCGCGACCTGCTATCTTTGAAAGAACCAAATACAAGTAACAGATGATGAAAATCCAGATTAACACAGACAATAACATCGCTGGTCGCGAAGAGTTGGCCGAGCAGGCCGAGGCTACGGTCGAAAGCACGCTCGGCCATCTGGCGGAGCATATCACCCGCGTCGAAGTGCATCTCAGCGATGAAAACAGTGACAAAGGCGGGAGCCATGACAAGCGTTGCATGATGGAAGCGCGGCTTGAAGGTCACCAACCCATTGCGGTTTCGGATGAGGCGGAGTCGATTGGCCAGGCGATCGACGGGGCGGCTGAGAAACTAAAGAGAGCCCTTGATCACACACTCGGGCGATTGAGTGACCGTTGACGGTCGAGTGCGTGAGCGTCAACGCCATCGTCGCCATGTGAATACCGCGGCTTTGCCGGCCCGATCGAAATGGAGCTGTGCATCCATCAGCGCACGAGCAACTCATCGATCATGACGATGAGAATCAATCCTGCAGACTTCCAGGTGTCGCCTGGGTTGTCCGGCGGCGCTCATGTCTCACTGATATTGAGCGTTTCCAATTCGCGAGTGCTCAAGCGTCGGGCAACGGTAGGGTTTCACCCCATCGCGAAGCAGCCATCACGGACATAGTTTTCTTCAAACCCTCGCAGAACTGTGCTGCTGAGGACTTGCCAAATGTTCTGCTCTTTACAATCAGTCATCGACACCGCGCACGCTTGCTCCAGCCAGACGACACCACTCAAACTCTATGTTGACCGCCACGGAGAGAGCGAATGGACATATCGCTGGAGCCTACGGCATCCGCAAACTCCGCGATACCCTCGGCATCGCCATCGACGAAATGATCTTTCTTGGCGACGCCCTGTTTCCAGGAGCCAATGATTATCCGGTCGAGGAAGCTGGTGTCATCTCGATACAGGTCAGGGACCCCGATGAAACTAAACGCGTGGTCGAGACGATCACCGCCTGTCTGAGCGACCGGCGGTCAAAGATTTTATGATTGATTTCCAACTCAAGCGACTCGGGCTGGTCATGGAACCGGAGCCGGGGAATCCTTACGAGGTGGAAGGAACGTTGAATCCTGCGGCGGCCCGTGGGCCGGATGGCCAGCTATATCTATTTCCGCGGCTCGTCGCGGAGGGCAACTATTCGCGGATCGGTATCGCGCGGGTGAAGTTCAACGAAGCCGGCGACCCTTGCGGGGTCGAGCGGCTTGGCATCGCGCTCGAACCTGAGGCTGACTACGAGCTGCGGCCAGAGGGAGGTGGCGGTTGTGAGGACGCGCGCGTCACCTTCGTCGAGCCGCTCAATCAGTATCTGATGACTTATACGGCGCTGTCCTTCATCGGGCCGAGGATTGCCCTGGCGATTTCGGAGGACCTGCTTCACTGGAAACGAATCGGTCTGGCGACGTTCGAGCCGTATCGGGGAATCGATTTCGTGAACGTCAACAACAAGGACGCCAGCATTTTCCCCGTCGCTATTCCGAACCATGCAGGGAAGCTTCAGTTGGCCATGCTCCATCGCCCGCTTTTCCCTGGAACCTTGCCCGAGGACAATGCCTGTGTTGGCGAGCGCAGGTGGATCGATCTGGAACACGAGAGCATCTGGATTTCCTACTGCCCGATGCCGCCTGATGACCTCAAGCCGCATCCTCCGGGTCTGTTCAATTCCCATCATCGGCTGGCAAGCCCGGTATTCCCCTGGGAAATACTCAAGATCGGCGGCGGCACACCACCCGTCCTGACCCGCCATGGCTGGCTTATTATTCATCATGGTGTGAGCAAGGCCACCGGGCCGGACAAGACCGGAAGGGAACTCTGTTACGCGGCGGGGGTGATGGTGCTGTCTGAAGAACACCCGCGCATCATCCGCTACAGATCACCTGAGCCTGTGTTGACGCCGTCGTCTCCAGATGAACTGCGTGGGACCATTGCCAACGTGGTGTTTCCAACCGCGATCGACCGGCGGGACGACCTCGGCATGCCCGACCGGTTTGATGTCTATTACGGCATGGCGGACAGCCGGATCGGAGTCGCACGGCTGGATCTGCCTGAATGCCTGCCCGATCCTACAACGTGGGTTTGAGGAGCGTCAGGCCGCCGGGCGGCGATCGGGCGCACATTGCCGGACATCTTCGGGTACAGATTGAACCGATGATCCAGAGTGAAATTGACTGTCAATCAATCAATCTTTGACCCAAAAATCCTATGCTCCATACAATCGCTGTCGTTCTGTTGATTCTCTAGCTGGTGGGTGTTGTGGCGTTTGCCCGGCCAGCGGAGCCAGTCATTGAGATCGTCGACGGCAATGAACAGCGCATTGGGATTGCTGCAGGGGCCGGCTGCTGAAACCTCAACAACGAGGACGCTAGCTGATAGAGCAACGAAAAGCTGTTGTGATCATCATTCTGTTTCGACTATTGCTGTTTATAGTCTTTTCCATTCAAGCTTCGGACAACGGAACGCATCCATGTCGCCAGATCTTGCTTCATCCGTTCAAGTCGTTGTGCGTGTCTCGGATCTTTGGAAAGATCGGTCTGCTCCATTGGGTCATCGGCTAGATTATACAGTTCGAATTTTGAGCCGCCGATACGATGCAGCTTCCACGGCCAATCGTTCCAGGCGGCATGCCCATTTGCGGTGTGTTCCGGGAACTGCGGGAATTCATCGACGTCTTTGCGCATCCTTGGTAGATTATGCGGTAACGGTTCGCCCGCATGCTGTTTTTCCATGATCGCTTTCTGGATTCGGTCGCTCCAGGTCCCTTGCCCGCCCTGGAGGTTGTGCCAGAACCCCATTGGCTTACTGCGTTCTGCAACCGATCCCGCAATGATGCCGCTCACATCCATTCCGTCGAGCGGATGCGGCGCATGCAATTCCACGCCGGCCATGGCCAGGAGGGTCGGATACATGTCATAGGTCGACACCGGGATCGAGGTTCGACCCTTGAGCTTGCGTGCGGGCCATTCGATGATCCCCGGGACACGCAGGCCCCCTTCGTAGATACTGCCCTTCCTCTCGCGGCCACCGGAGGTCTCCGTGACCAGCCCACCGTTATCACTGCAGTACCAGACGATCGTGTTATTCGCGATGCCCATTTCCCTGATCGCACTCCGAAGACGTCCGATCTGCTGATCAAGCAGCGTAATCTCGCGGTAGTATCCAGCATGTGGTTTGCCCTCGTAGAGGCTGGGGCCATCCGGCACTTCTGCGTGCGGGTCGTGCGGGGAGGGGAACCAGACGACCGTGAACATCGGACGACCGCCATCCTTGTGATTCCTGAGGAAGGAGATCGCTTCATCCATCAGGATGACGGAGCCCTTACCTTTGCGATGTTCGATTTTTCCCTTGCGGCTCAAGTAAGGATCGTTGTCAAAAAAGTTGAGGCCGATCACCCATTCATCGAATCCCATACCGCTGGGGTTGCAGGGCGAGTCGGGTTGTCCCGAGCCCAGATGCACTTTGCCGAAAATACCGGTCACATACCCGGCCGCCTTCAGAGTTTCGGCGATGGTCTGCTCATGCGGGCGCATGTAGCGGCCGTGGTTGGTCACCTTCGTCCGGATCGGATTGCGTCCGGTCAGCACGCTGGCACGGGTCGGTGAACACACCGGCGCGCCAGCATAGAACCGATCAAAGACGAATCCTTCCTTCGCCATGGCATCGAGTGCCGGCGTCTGCACAAACCGATGACCGTTGTAAGCTGTGTCTCCCCAGCCCTGGTCGTCCGCCATCACAAGAATGATGTTAGGTTCGCTCGTATCGGCCGCTCCAGCACACCGTACCGCCACCGCGGACAAAACTAGAATAAGAAGAACCGCTGAATAGCCTGATCTGATAGATTTAATCATGTTGTTCACCTGTAGCAGATGTGCCCTCTCGTCGTTGCGCCGGCTGCGGGATCTTCTGCAAGCGGCCCACAGTGCCACCCTTCGGCTCGGGCCTCCGCAGCCGCTGTTGGCAATCACGAAAGGAAGGTCCGGAATGCCGAGGTCTTTCCTCAGGTCGCGGATGAAAATCGGCATATTCTTCTCGTATTCCTTCGAAAACGCCTCGTCGCAGCCGTCGTTCCACCCCTGGTGCCAGCAGAAGCCGGCGATTTCGTAGCCTAGAACTTCGTGATCGGGAAAGTGCTTTCATTTCTGAAGTGTATTTTAAGACTAGCAATCGCCAAGATGAAAACGGCGGCTGGGAGGCCAGCTCACCTATTGCCGCGGTGCAGCGTCGGAGAGTGGGGCTCGCCACCATTGTAGAGCTCCAGTGCATCCGCGGCGGAGAGGATGGTCTGCCATACCGCAAGCTCGTCGATCAGGCCGTCGAAATTCCTCCCTGTGCCGGCGCGGTGTCCGCCGATGATCAACCCTCCGAACTCGGCAGCCGGGCCGGGCGGGTCGAGTTTGTGGGTGCCTGTCAATTTCCCGTTGAGGAAGATCTGCAAATGGCCGGAATCGAAAGTGACGGTCAAGTGGAACCACTGGTTCTCGAGCAGTGCGCGCGGGTGGGTTGTCTGGAATGGGCCATGCACGGTGGGCGCCGGCGCTGCCTCAGGTTTAGAAGCAGGTTTGAGGGTCTGCGAGTGCAGGCGGATGGCGACCTTCTGCGGATCATCTGATTGGCTGAGCTCGAGCGAGAGATGGTAGGCCGCTCTCGCGTCAGGCTTGCCCTCGGCAGTAGATTCGAGGATAAAATGGCGTGCCTTGCTGCCGTGGGCAGGCAGCGAACTCGGCTTGATCCAGCAGGAGATCGAATGGCCGGCTGAGTTGTCGTCGAGGAAACTACGCGGGATGTTGACGAACTGCTCTTGGTCGCGAGCCAGCTGCAAGGCGCCACCGCGGATGCCGCGATCGCGGACGATGCCGGCCCCATTGTGTGCTGTCGCGTCGAGTCTCCCACCGAGCTGGGATGCGTTGGAGAGGTCGCTGTCGAATGGCCAATAGCCCCGCAGCAAGTCTGGCGTTTCGGGCGGGACCAGCTCGGAGTGCCTGATGACGACTGTCTTGTTCACCTTGCCCCCCGGTTGGCGAAAGTGGGCGGTGAGCGTCGGATCCTCGAGCGTGGGATCGACCTCGAGAGCGAGAAACTGTTGCCCCTCGACGAGCGACCACTCGAGAGATGGGTGGTAGACGTTCAGCGATGGGATGATGCGTTTGTGTCCGGGCGACATGATAAAATCGTGCAAGTCATAGCCGACGCGCCCGGGGTGGAGCAGGTAGCGTGAGACGTGGATGTCGCCGCCGTGCAGGATCACGCCATCGATGCGCTCGCGCCGGATGAAATCGAGCAGCGCGTCGCGCTCGTACCAATAGGTGAACATGTCGTCGGTCTCGGAGTTCTTTTTGTCCTGCCAGATGGCGCCCATCGATAGCACCTTGAATGGGGCTTTGGACTCCTTGAGCGACTTCAGGATCCATGCCCACTGGTCCTTGCCGAAGCAGGACGGCTCTCCTGGGGAAATGGGGGACGGTTCGGACTGTGAGAACCAGCGCGGGTCGAGGTGGAAGATCTCTAGCGCTCCTAGGTCTGTCTTGTGGTAGACGCCTTCGCTGCCGTTCCCGTAGCGCCGGTGGGAGCGGTACTCGACGAAGGCCTTGCGGGTCGCGGCCTTGCCGTCCTGCAAGTTCCTGCCGTTACCATTGTTGAGCCCGAAGTCGTGGTCGTCCCAGATCCCTACGACCGACGTGCGGCGGGCCAAGCTTGCCAGCGGCGCTTCATTGAGGAGGGCGCGGTGCTTGCGGCGCACGTCCTCGAGCTTGACGGTATCAATGTAGGGAGTGTCGCCGGAGAGGCAGAGCAGGTCGGGTGAGACTCGGCCAATCTCCTCCCACACTGGTGCGGTATCATCCTTGCTCACGCAGGAGATCATTACCGCCGTCACCTTGCTCTTGCGCGAGGCATCGAGCGTTTTGAATTTCAGCTCATCTCCAGCGGCGATGAGCTTCGGATCGCCCGACGAGGACAGCTCGGCGATCTGGTAGCGATAGCGGGTGTCGCTCTCTAGCTGGGTCACATGGAACTTGGCGACGAAGTCATCGACCGCGACACTCTCCGCATCGACGCTTGTCACGATCTTCCCGGAGTCAGAGAGCACCGTGAGGCGCAGGTCCAGTTCGGATTCGCCGGGCCGGAAGAGGAAATAGGCGTCGGTCGGACCGACGCTGCCAAGGCACGGGCCGACGGTTTCGGCCTGCCCAAGTGATGCGCACCAGAGAGTCAGGCACAGGAGTAATGTCTTCATGGGATTGTTCTAAGAGCAGCGATCGATCTGACAGCAGTCGCCCGAAACCTCTCTTCAGACAAGTTCCGGCGAGTGCTGTCTCTGGCGACAAGGTTAAGCTTGGGGCGATTCCTGAACCAGAGTAGAGAACGCAGGAGGCCTTGGCCAGATCGTCAGACCGAAATTGGCTCGCTAATGGATGCTCGAGCGGGCATGATTTCTGAAGATCCTTAGACATGCGCACTCTAATCATGACGAAGATAGGCCTTTTCCTTTCGGTTCTGTTTGGGTCGCACACGGTCGCGGCCGAGACAGACGCCGGGGGCGTGCAATTCTTCGAACGAAGAATCCGTCCGGTGCTGGTCGAGCACTGCTACGAATGCCATTCGGCAAAAGCGCAAGAGCTGGGTGGCAAGTTGTTGCTCGACAGCCGCGACGGCATCTTGCGTGGCGGTGAGTCGGGGCCCGCGCTGGTTGCGGGAAAACCGGAAGAGAGCCTCATCCTCCAGGCGATCCGCGGCACTGACGAAGACCTGGCGATGCCGCCCAAAGAGCAAGTCCCGCTGCCAGAAGCGCTGGTGCACGACTTCGAGAAGTGGATCGAGATGGGTGCGCCGGATCCGCGGGTCGACGATTCTGCGCCCCCTGACGAAACGAAGCAAGGCGATGCGCATTGGTCCTTCAAACCAATCTCCGATCCAGGAGCTCGCGACGTCCGCGATACGCAGTGGCCACGGGATCCGATCGATCACTTCGTCCTGGCCCGCTTGGAGAAGGAAGGCCATCAGCCAGTCGGCGATGCGCCGCCCGAGGTTCTGATCAGGCGGCTCTACTCCGATCTGATCGGGCTCGCCCCGATGATCGGCGACGTCCGCAAGTTTGTGAATGCGTACCAGGGCGATGGGCAGAAAGCGGTGGAGCAACTCGTCGAGCGCTTGCTCGCATCGCCGCAGTTTGGCGAACGCTGGGGGCGCCACTGGTTGGACGTGGCACGCTACGGCGAATCGAACGGCAACGATGGTCTCGGGCGGAACCCGACCTTCCCGCACGCGTGGCGCTACCGCGATTACGTCATCCGGGCCTTCAACGACGACACGCCTTACGACCAATTTTTGAAAGAGCAGATCGCCGGCGATCTATTGCCGGTGACGACAGCCGCGGACCGCAATCGCAACCTGGTCGCTACCGGATTTCTCGCCATCGGATTCAAACCCGCGGCGGCCATGAACAACAATTTCTCAATGGACGTCGTCGACGACCAGATCGACGTCGTCAGCACTGCGGTGATGGGGTTGAGCGTGTCCTGCGCGCGCTGTCATGATCACAAACACGATCCGATCCCGACGCGTGACTACTACGCGATGGCAGGGATCTTCACCAGCACCGAGACGATGTGGGGCAAGGCGGGCAACGAGAAATTGACCGCGCCGCCGACGCCGCTGCATGCCTTGCGCGATACCTTGGAAGCGCCGGATCCGAAGTCGGAAGCGAAGCCTGCTGGCGATCCACCACCGAAGTTCGCCAAAGACTACGGGGCGGCGATCGATGGGCTGAGACCGGCGCTGCACGCTCGTCTCGATGTCAAACCAGAAGGGGTTGCATTGCAGCGTGGCGTGACCATTTCCGACAACAGCTTCGCCAAGCTCGAGGATGGGAGGCTCGCCATCGACCAGCAGATCCCGGCAGATGCCTACTCCATCTCATTCTGGTTCCGCAACGACCTGAGCAACACCGAGCGCGCGATCACAAGCTATCTGATTTCGCACGCGGCGGATGGCGACGAAGGTCAGAACGGCGACAACCTCGGCATCGGCGGCACGCACGAGGCTGGGCGCAGCGGCAAGCTGTTTATCTGGACCGGCAAGGACAAGGATGAGAACTTGCGCGGAACGAAAGTGATCGCGCCCGGCAGTTGGAATCACCTCGTGCTGGTGCGCTCCGGCAACAGCATGCGCGTCTATCTGAACGGCGACACCAAACCTGAGATCGATGGCGAGGCCGCAGTCGCCGCCCCGGAAGATCGTACGCTATTCGTCGGCGCGCGCAACGATCGCTTTGCGCCGCTCACAGGATTCTTGGCCGAGCTCGCGGTGTTCGATCGCGCCCTCACCGCGGAGGAAGCGCAGCGATTGCACTCGGCCTCCGGCCAGAAATCGGGTACGCGCGAAGCGCCAATGCCAGCCTTCGCGATGGGTGTGCGCGACAAAGGGGTGATCGCCGATTGCAAGATCAACATCGACGGCAACTCGAGTAAGCTCGGGCCGCTGGTGCCGCGGGGGTATCTCAGCGCGTGCGAAACGAAGTTGGACGCACCGACGATCGGGACCGGATCCAGCGGGCGTCTGCAACTGGCCGACTGGCTCACGCGTGGCGACCACCCGCACACCGCGCGCGTCATGGCGAACCGCATCTGGTTGCACCTGTTCGGCCGCGCGATCGTCACGACGCCCGATGACTTTGGCGTCTACGGCGCACGGCCGTCGCATCCGGAGCTGCTCGATCACCTGGCGACACGATTCATGGTGGAGAACGGCTGGTCGGTGAAGAAACTCATCCGCGCGATCGTCCTCAGCCGCACCTACCAGCTCGATAGCCGCTGCAATGACGAGAATTTATTGAAAGCGGATCCAGACAACAGCCTCCTCGCGCGCCACAGCCGCCGCCGCCTCGACGCGGAATCACTACGCGATCGCATTCTGCAGGCGAGCGGCAAGCTCGACCTGAATCCGGCGCAGGGTTCGGCGATCGACGAGCTCGTGCAGCTGATCAACTGGCCGCCCGGTGAGGCGAAATACCTGCACGAGCCGAGTCACCACCGCAGCGTGTATCTGTGCATGTTGCGCAACTCGCCGCCGCCGGACTTGGCCACGTTTGATTTCCCTGATGGGATCGATACCGCCGGCCAGCGTCAGGTGACCACACCGCCGACCCACGCGCTGTTCCTATTGAACAACCCGCTCGTCGTGGAGCAGGCCCGGGTCTTGGCGGAAGAATGCCTTGGAGCTGGCGACGACAACGCTCGTGTGATCGCGGCTTATCACCACACGCTGCAACGCGATCCGAGCCCCGAAGAAGTCGGGCGTTCACTCCGGCACGTTCGCCAGCTGGAGCAAGAGCTCAGTGGCGCAGATGCCGTGCTTCGGGCGTGGGCGAGTTTTTCTCAAGCATTGTTGGCAAGCAACGAGT
>Ga0316197_10000341_pt1 | contig 33277 bp, 41 predicted proteins | sample OudBiesiAoxic_MG_FD_204939 | JGI IMG/M metagenome (GOLD analysis project Ga0316197, IMG submission 204939) | Coastal sediment microbial communities from Oude Bieten Haven, Netherlands - site A oxic | ecosystem: Environmental > Aquatic > Marine > Coastal > Sediment | place: Netherlands... | reverse complement strand
TACCAATTGAAGGAATTGCACTTATAATGGGTGTAGACAGAATTTTAGATATGACTAGAACTGCTGTTAACATCACTGGAGATGCTGTTTGTACTCTAATCATAGCAAAATCAGAAGGAGAAGAATTGAATATTTCTTCGGAAAAGGAAATAGAAATAGTATAGTAAATTATCTAAAGCAAAAAAGGGATATTAATAATTAATATCCCTTTTTTCATTTCTAAAGTAGCAAAATATTCCTAATTTTTTCTATATAAAAAATCAATGAATTATTGAACATCTATTAAATGAATAATTTCAACTGTAATTATAAATTAATTATATTGACATTTTTGATTAAATGCTGTAGATTTAGGTGTCTATCTACAACATTAATTGAAAAGGAGTACTAATATGAATGGGTATAATAAGTCAAATATGATTTATAAAGATTATTCATGGAAAACTTATGCAGAAGAAGATCCAAAAATAACAGGGAAATTAGATTCTACAACATTCGATAAAAAAGAAGGTCGTGAGGTCCTTTACCTTATAAAAAAAATGACAGAAATATGGAAATTAGAGGGTAGAGGTAGTAGTAGAAAAATAGAAAAAATGATCTATAAATTTTTACCATCTGACCTAAAGAAACAAGAAGATATTAAAAACTGGGTGCGTGATAACTGGGATTATTACTAGTATTAAATAAAATTATAAAAATAGTCATAATCAATTTTAGGAGGTTTAAAACCTCCTTTTTTTATAAATAAAATCCTCTAATTTTTTAATTTAATGAGATGTTTAAAATCATTTTACTTTTCATGATTCATATTTTTTTCATATCAATACAATACTATTTAGATATTTTTATTAATCGTTTTTTTTTAGTATAATCATACAGTATTAAGTTTGATAATAATTAACATTATTACATAGAATATCAATAGGAGTGTAGAAGTATGAAAAAAATGACATTAACAAGTAAAATTTTAATCAGTTTAATAAGTGGAATAATAGTTGGTTTACTACTGTTCCCCTTCAAAAATATCCCATTTATAGATCACTATATAATTGGATTTTTTCTTAAACTAGGTGGTTCAGTATTTATAAATGCAATTAAAATGCTAGTAGTTCCTCTAGTATTTATTTCCTTAACTGTTGGAAGTTCTGCCATTGGCGATACAAAAAAACTTGGAAGAATTGGAATAAAAACTTTAAGTTTTTATCTATTTACAACTGCTATTGCAATAACAATAGCCCTTGTTTTAGCCAATATAATAGACCCAGGAAATGGTTTGATTATCGAAAACATCAGTAAAAGCGATACAGTTGTTAGCAATTCTAAATCTTTTGTCGAAGTCTTAATTGATATCGTTCCATCTAACCCAATATCAGCAATGGCTAAAGGAAATATGTTACAGATAATATTTTTTGCCCTTCTTACAGGTATGGGATTGACTATCTTAGGAGATAAGGTTAGCAAAATAAAAGAACTATTTGATCAATCTAATGATCTAATTTTAGAATTAGTAAATCTTATTATGCAATTTGCTCCAATTGGTGTATTTTGTCTTATTGCCACAACATTTTCTACATTGGGATATCAAGCTATGATTCCTTTATTTAAATATATAGGAACTACACTTTTAGCATTATTAATCCATGTTCTAATTACATATCAAGGTCTTTTATATCTAGTAGCTAAAATAAATCCAATCGTATTTATAAAAAAATTCATTCCTGCTATCTCTGTAGCATTTTCTACATCCAGTAGTGGAGCCACTATACCTATTAATTTAGAGATCCTTAGGGAAAAATTTGGGGTTTCAAAATCTACAAGTTCATTTACAATCCCATTAGGAGCTTCTATAAATATGGATGGAACCTCTATTATGCAAGGTGTCGCTGTGGTCTTCATAGCTACCGCTTATGGAATCCAATTAGATATGGGTGACTATATGATGGTTATTTTAACTGCTACACTAGCATCTATAGGTACTGCAGGTGTTCCAGGAGCTGGTCCTATCATGCTTTCAATGGTTCTTACCCAAGTTGGTCTTCCTATCGAAGGAATAGCTCTTATCATGGGAGTTGATAGAATTATAGATATGAATAGAACTGCTGTAAATATAACTGGTGACGCTGTTTGTACTCTGATTATTGCTAAAACTGAGGGTGAAAATATCGGTGGAGAAGTCAAAGCAGAATTAATTTAAAGGAAATTTTATAAAAAAAGCCAATTTATTAAGTAGTAACTTTACTTTAAATTGGCTTTTTTTTATACTTATAAGGGAACATCACCAAAATACTATTAATTTACTCTATAAATATAAAATTTCGAGATAAAAATAATAAAATCCTAGGTTATAACTATCCGGATGAACGTTACATCGCTTTTTTATTGTAGGAGGTTGGTATGAATAACTTGTCTAAATTTATAGATATATTAACTAAGAAAAAAAAATCAGATCTAGTTTTTAAAAATGCAAAGATCATAAATGTATTTAGTCACGAAATTATAAAGGGTGACTTAGCAATCCATGAAGATCAAATCGTAGGAATCGGTGATTTTTCTGGAATTAATGAAATAGATCTTTGTGGTGCTTATATTTCACCAGGTCTAATGGATGCCCATGTTCATATAGAATCTTCCATGCTAACACCTGAAAATATGGCAAATTTAATTATTCCCCGAGGGACTACGACTATTATAACCGACCCCCACGAGATAGCCAATGTTTCTGGAATGAGAGGTATAAAATATATGCTAAAAGCCACTGAAAATATTCCTTTAAATGTTTTTATCAACCTTCCATCCTGCGTTCCTGCTACGACTTTTGAATCTTCTGGAGCTATTTTAGGAGTTGATGATTTAGAAAAACTTATTCACCATAAAAGAGTTTTAGGGTTAGCAGAATTTATGGATTTCCCCGGAATTATAAATAAAGATACTGAAGTTTTAAAAAAATTAGATCTAGCTAATAAATATAATAAAATTATTGATGGCCATGCTCCTAATATGAATAATAATGATATTCGAACCTATGCAGGAGTGGGTATCTCTACCGATCATGAATCTGAAACTTACAATGAATTATTAGATAAAATAAGAAATGGAATTTATGTATTGATAAGAGAGGGATCAGGAGCTAAAAATTTAGAAGCATTAGCTAAAGGTCTCTCCACCAACCTCAGCCTTACAAGGTGGTGTTGTCTATGTACAGACGATTCTCACCCAGAAACTCTAATCAGACAGGGACACATTGACCACCTTTTAAGAAAATTAGTAAAATTAAATATAGATCCCATTACTGCTATCCAAATGGCAACCATAAATACTGCAAAGTGTTATGGTTTAAATAGATTAGGAGCTATCGCCCCTGGTTATAAAGCAGATTTAGTTGTTTTTCAAGACCTTGTTAATTTCAAAGTATTAAAAACTTATAAAAATGGTAAAGAAATCTACAACGGTATAGATAAGGTGAAAATTCAAAATACTTATATGGATAAAAAATTACTTTCTAGTGTAAATATCAATATAGTTAACAAAGATCTAAAGATATGTTTAAAAAGTGACAGAGTAAATACGATTGAGCTTATCCCTGGAAGTTTACTCACTAAAAAAACTATTTCTCAAATAATATTAGAAGATGGAGAGTTCAAAACAAAAAATAATCCTGGAATTTTAAAATTGTTTGTAATTGAACGTCATCATGGAACAGGAAACATCGGCAAAGGTCTAGTTCAAAATTTTGGTGATTTTAAAGGAGCTATCGCATCTACAATTTCCCATGACTCCCATAATCTAGCAGTTATAGGCAATTCAGATGAAGATATTTTTCTTGCTATTGAGCAAATAAAAAACATCCAAGGAGGTCTTTGCTTAGTTCATGATAAAAAAATCATATCTTCTATTCCACTGGAAATAGGAGGTATTATGACACAAGCTTCTGGGAAAGAGGTTGCATTAAAAATAAAAAAATTCTTAGACTCAGCTTATAAATATGGAGTAAACAAAAAACTAGATCCATTAATGAACCTAGCTTTTTTAGCTTTATCAGTTATTCCAGAAATAAAACTAACTGATCGTGGTTTATTTGATTTCAAATCTTTCAGTCATATATCTTTAGAGTTATAAGCCTATAAAATTACAATTTTATTAAAAAAAAGACTTGCTTTTCTTCGGGACTTCTAGTATAATTATTTTTGTAGATGCCTGAGTGATGGAATGGTAGACATAGGGGACTCAAAATCCCCCGGGCGTATGCCCTTAAGGGTTCAAGTCCCTTCTCAGGTACCACATAACCCCATAATAAACGTTTTAACGTAGAGAAAGCAACGGCTTAAGCCCGTTGCTTTTATTTTAAATTAAATATGATATTGTACTCTAATCTTCTCATATCAGTAATTTCTATCTCTTGAATTAACACTCTAAACAATTCTTTTAACTGATTTGTCTCATAATCTTCATAATTTTCTAGAACTTCCCTTAATAACTCATAATTTCCACGATCTTCATTATCAGTTTCTTTTGATTTTATTTTTTCCAAAATTTCAAGTTCTTTACTTATAGTTTCTAAATCATTCAAGTTTCCTTTTCTATTTTCAATATATTCTGTTTCTGCTATTAATTCTTTTTTTAACATATTAACCAAATTTTTATTTTCTTTGACCAATATATCTTTTCTATCTTCAAATATTTGTATTTGTCTTTCAACGGTTTCCATATAATTATCTACTTGATTTACTTCTTTTAACTTATCTACTTCGGTTATTTGAGTTAATACTTTTTCTTCTATCTTCCCGGCATTGATTCTTTTACCACAGGTGTCACACATATAATAATAGTATGTCTTTCCCCCCTGGGCTTTGTTGTCTATCTTATTCCCATACATTTTATGACCACAAAGACATTTTATCAATCCACCAAATAATGCTGTAGATCCATTTTTATTCTCATAGTCGATTCCCCTACTATTTTTTAATATCTTTTGAGCTATATTAAAAGTTTCTATACTAATAATTCCTTCATGGGTTCCTTCTACTAAGATATAATCATCACTAGTTTTTCGAATCCCTGTAACTATATTTTTCTTTTTTACTCCGAATCTATATTTACCGATATAGAAAGGATTGGTTAATATCCATCTTAAACTATCTAATTTTCTATTAAATATTTTAGAAGTTCTCCTAAGACTTCTATTCTCCATAAATGTATAAAAATAAGCTTTCACCAATTCGGCTTGCTCTTTATCAATCTTTATTTTTTTATTTTTTCTATCACCATCCCACTCATACCCAATAGGAAGTTGCCCCCCCATCCATTCACCTTTAGAGGCTTTCTCATATGCACTGGACTTTACCCTGGCCGAGATTTGCTCTCTTTCATATTGAGCAAGTCCAGCCTGTATAGTAAAAAATAATCTTCCTGTACTTGTAGTAGTATTTAGATCTGGTTGAGATATTGAAATAAATTTTATATCTTTTTCAATTAAGCTGAAGACAAAATTCATCATTGTATGAGTTTTTCTAGAAATACGAGATGATTCATAGACCAGGACTACATCAAACTTCTTTTTCTTTATATCTTTTAATAGAGTTTTAAACCCTATTCTTTCATCATTGGCACCACTGTCTACATCTTCATAAATTTTATATAATTCGTAATCATGAAGATCACAATAAGATTCTATTTTTTTTATTTGTGTTTTTAAAGAGTTCTTTTCTTCCTGTATAGTCGTAGAAACCCTTACATATGCTCCTACTTTCATGATTTTATCCTCTTATTTATTCTTTTAAGTAATTTAACAACTGTACTTAAATTTTCTTTTGATTCAACCTCTGTTATTTTTTCATTAAATTTAATCATAGCTTATACCTCCTCAACTAGCTTTAAATTATTTTTATTTTCCCATTCTTTCTCTTTATCCTTAATAGCTTGTTTCATATCTTTTAAATAGTTCTCCAGGGCTCCTAAGTCGGCTTTTAAAGAATTTAATTCATTCCCATCTTCTACTTTAATTATTCTAGTTTTCATCTTATCGAGCTTTTTATAATTAACATATTGAATTGGTTTTTTAAATTCGATTGCTATCTGATCTCTTATAGGAGCTAATAATTCTTTTATGGTTTCAGCTTTTTTTATTCCACCATTGATTATTTTTTCCCTGGCATCTGCTGTAACATCTTTATGAGTTAAAAATTTAACTGACTGTGTAGAGAGGGATGAGATGAAATCTTTTTTATCCTTGAACTCCTGGAATAAGATAAACCTTTTATTGAACTCTGAAATACTATCTTTGGTTAATCCATTAGCTTCATACCATTCCATAAAATCTCCGGATCTTTTAAATTTTAAAGAGATCTGATTAAGGATCATACATATCTCATATAGAGATTCTGATATTCCCATAAAATTCTTTCTCAATATTTGCTCACTATTTTTTATAAACAGAATATCTTCTTTTTCAATTTCGTGATTCCCGAAATCAAAGTTTGAAACATATATTTCTTTTTTCACTGCTTTCTGAAGTTCTCCAAAGACATCCAACTACATCACCTCCCGTACAATTTTTTTAAATATTTGCTTTATATCATCATATTGTTTACTTTTGGTTTCCATGATTGTTTTGGATTTTTCTGTAAGTTTCATTATCTTTGTAGTTTGATAAATAGGATCAGTGATAACAGCTCCTATTCCCTCTAGGCTCGTTTTTATCTTATTTAGGTGTTCATACTCCATCTTACTTCTACCAACCCTATTAGGGACGATTAAAGCTACTTTATCAACTCCAATTTCATTAATAAGATTTACCATCCCTTTAGTAGTTATATTATCTAGGAAGGTTGGAATTACTACTTTGTCACTGACTTCTAAAAAGATGTTATCTAATTTGAGTACTGGTGATCCATCTATCAGAATATAGTCATATTGTTTTTTAAAAACTTCTATTACATCTAAGAACCTAGTTTCAAAAGTTCTCTTTATTCCAGTAGAGGTGAGAGGGATATAAAACAAGTTTTCCCTTAATCTAATCAGATCTGAACCTCTATCATCTATATAACCTTGGAGACCATCACCATAGCCTAATTTGGCTCCTGCCATCTGCATAATATTATTTTGTGAATCAGATGTAAGGATTAATACTTTATTTTTCTTATCATCACTTGTTTTTGATAATGTAGAAAGGATATGAGCACTCCAGAAACAGAGTAAGGATTTCCCCACTCCTCCTTTATTGTTTTTAAATAAAATTATCTTAGCCATTAGACAATCACCTTTTGCCCTGTAGTGTTTCTTTTTCTTTTAACTTCTGATTTAATTTGTTTAACTTGTCTATTTGTCAGTAAATATTCACTTTTTAATATAAAATTTAGATCTTCTAAACTCATAGCTATAATTTCTTGATGATTTGGTCTTAATTTTTGTTTTTTCATCTTGCCTCCTAAAATTTATATTTTTATAAAATACTATATTATTTTTCTAAGAATTTTGAAATCTCATTATTTTTAAGGTATAGTTAAGTATACTCATGCATTGTTTAGAGTTTAAAAGTGGCTAATAGGAGGATATCTTTATGTATAATGAACAAGAAATACTTTTTACTTTAATTGATAAAATTCTTTCTTTTGATGATTTTGATTTAAAAGAACTACATCATATTTTAAGGAAAAAATATTTTTTTGCCCATCTTACTCTTTCCAATTTAAATTTCCAATTAACATTAATGGAAAAAAATGGAGAGATTGGATCTTTTCAATCATTGGGTGACAAAATTGAAAACATAACATTGTTCTATTGCAAAGTCAGACGCTAAAGATCTCAAATGATGGAAATTAAGAGTAGATTTATTTCTATTCTTTTTTTGTAAGGTCATAAAAATAAAATTCATTTTATCCTCTTGTCTCTAATTTTCCATTTAATCTACCACTTCTATCATATCTTTCAATGGTTTTACATCTTTTACATCGTGTATCATAACTCACTCCTAATCTATCGACCTTTGTTATGAACTCTTTTTTACACTTGGTGCATCTTCTTATTTTTTCATCTTTTTGGAGATTAAGAATTTTCTTTTTTTTATTTAAATTTTTCTTTATCTCAATTCCATAGTCTCGATTGGAAATAATAAACTTTTGAAATTCAATATTATTTTTGAAGGTAAAAAAATACTTTTTAGTTCCCATGGGTTCTATATCACCGTGCCAAAATTTATTTAATAGTTGAAGATCTATATTAGATTTAGAAATTAGTTTTTTAGCATTTTTTTTGGTATGAGGTCTGGTTTCTATTTTTTTTAATATTTCTTTTATATTTTTATTCATCATCCCCCCTAAAGATTAAATACAATTGATAGCTTTATGCTATAATTTAAACAAGATCATTAGTCCTCCTAATTTTTCTTTGGTCGGAATATCCTGAAGGCTAATGGTCCTGCAGCAGTTCTTTAGTTTTCTATGTATAAAGCATAGATCTCTAAAGGCTGTTTTTATATTTTTACTAGACATAATCTCCTCCTAAAACTTAAATTTAATAGGTTCTCTTACTAGAAATGATTCTCTAGCATATTTTTTTATGTCTTTTTCATCCTTGTAGATCTCTCCCATAAATTCAAGTTCTTTTATACTTTCTAAAATAATTATGCTGAATTTAGGCCAGTTTGTAATAGTCCCCATAAAATTCATAATTCCCTCCTTATTTTGTATTTTTTAGTTTGTTATACCTTCTACAAAATATATTTTCTAGCTCAATATTCACTATATTTTCATCGCTTTTACTTAGATTTTTATATTCTTCATGCCCAAATGATTTAGCTATTTGATTGCATAGATCATCAATTTCATCCTGTGTAATAATTTTTAGCATGTGGGCTACTTTATCAGCCTTAGGAACCTTTTTTAGATCCAATGACTCTACTACCTTGTGATCGCCATCTTTTAAAATTGCTACTAAGATTTTAGAATTTATAGATTTATTTTTTAGTTTCATAAATTCAATTACTTTTTTTATATCTTCTAAAGATCCGTTTGAATAATTTTTAATATTTTTTAGTGTTTGAGAATTATAGTTTTTAAAATTATTTTCTATGAGTAGGTCTTTTAGATTTTTAAAAAAAGTATCTTCAGGAGCAGCAGTAGGATTTACTTCTGTGCTACTACTATTTTTTTGTGGGAGTATCTTTATGGGAGTATTATCAGCCGACTTTTGAGTCGTTGTACAGGCTACTTTTGAGTCGAAACCACACGACTTTTGAGACGGGTGCGGAGTTTGTTGACCTAAAAGACCCATCTTTCTTTTCATCTCTTCTATTTCATCTTCTGTATCTTCTATTTTGTTAAATTCAAATAAGGTATTGAACTTTTCTTCTAGGAAAATAAAGTTATATGATCCATAAACTAAATTTTTATGTAGGTGTCTTTTTATTAATCCTAGGCCTTCATATTTTTTTAGTCTCCTAGATAGCACATCATTTGTATTAATTTTTAATGCCGGAAGATAAGATAGTAATTTAGAATAATCAACCCACATATAAATATCACCATTTACAGATTTTTCAAGGATGTTTTTCCAAGTTTTCATATCTTTTAAATAAGAAATAATAAAAGCATCTTTTATGTCTAAACCAAACTCTATAAGTTTATGCTGCTGGACTTCTCCAATGGTATATTTTACATTTTCTTTTTTCATATTTTTCCTCTCTTTCTTTCTATATTTTCTTTTATAAGTTTTTTCTCAATATTAGAATTTTCTACCTTCAGCTTCTCTCTACAGTTCACTGCATATTCCAGGAGCCACACTCTCACATCATCATCCAAAGCTTCATACTGGACCTCTAAGGCATCTATTTGTTTTCTTTTATCAAAGTATGTCTCATCGAATTCATTTATCTTTTCATCTAAGTCTTCCAGGGCTTTTTTCATAGATGGAAGATCTGTTAGTTTTAGGATCTTAGATCTAGTTTTAGAAAATGATTTTTGCATATCTTCATTCCATTTGTTGAGGTTAAAACTCTTTACCCTTCTTTCATCATCTAGATCATCTATCACTCCTGCATGTCTCAGGTGTTCCCCAAAGGTTTCTACTCTTACTTGCATATTCATGCTTCTTTCTAGCTCTAAGGATAGAGCTGAATCTGGTCTAGCCATGTGTTACCTCCTGTATTTGATATAATTTTGATTTTCCTCATTTAAAAGTTATACTTAATATAACTGACGATATTAGATATGTTATTGACCTTAAAATCTTAATAATATAGTTCAATAATGATTTGTTTAATGTATATTGAATCATACTGTTTAGAGTTTTAAAAGGAGGCGTTACAATGGAAAAATTAACTTTAAGTAAAGTTGTTGTATCTAGTAAATCTATTATTTTGAGTACTTTCACTGATATAACATCGCAAAATGTTATTGATCTTTTAAGTTAGTATTATTTTGATTAACCAATACCTGAGAAATTTTACCAATAATTTCAAGTTCTTGTGTACTCATAGGAATTTGATTTTCAAGGCAATAAAATAGGCGAATATAGATAAATAAAATTCCTCTTTCTTTTGTTTCTTTCATTATATTGAGTTGCTTTGGCATTTTACACCCCGCTTTAATTTATTTATTTTCTAAGAGTAGATCTATTTCTACTCTTTTTTTATTTAAAATAATTTTCGTTGTTTCTCCTCATTCAGAGTAAGATCATAGGTCAACTTTTTTACTTTCTTTATAAATTCATTCTTTTTTATCTTGTCTTTATTCCTGAAGACGCTTTTTATAACCTTAGCATTTGAAATTTCCATAATTCCCCCCTGTTATTAAATAATTAGTTTAAAGATCACACTACACTTCAGACACAATTGTGTCCGATGGATTTAAAATTTTTTCTATTCTTTCAAATAAATCAACGTCTTTTTTCTTAATTTTTCTATACATATATTCTCTAGAAATTTCTAATTCTATAGCTAGTTCGGTCATTGTGAGACCTTTATTGATACATTTAATTTTTATCTTATTAAGCATGATATGATCACCTCCTAATTTGTCCACATTTGTTTACACTATAAATTTAGCTTAAAAAGACACAAATGTCAACACTTTTTTTTCAATTAATTCACATTTGTGACTTTATTGAGTAAAATTAAAATGATAAAAGGAGGAATATAATGTCAGAATTTGTTGTTAGTGAAGAAGGAAGAAAAAGATTAGCAATTTATATAAAAGATTTAAGAGAAAAAAGAAAATTTGGATTAAATCAATTAGCTATGAAAGCTGGGATACAAAAGACCATCCTATCAAGAATTGAGTCAGGTCAAATTTTAAAAATAAATCCATTTTTTTTAAAACAATTAGCGGAAGCTTTAAGAATTGATTATAAAGAATTATATATAATGGTTGGATATTTAGAAGAAGAGAATACTTCTCAAAATTTGATTAATCCTCTAGGAATAACAGTTATAGAATTACCAGTTTATGGAGCCGCTTCGGCAGGTGGAGGAGCTATTAATATGGGGAATGTAATCAGAAAAGAAAGCTTTATTCTTTTACAAGATGAAACTATGCCTAAAGGAGCTTTTGCAGTAGAAGTTTCAGGAGATTCGATGTACCCAAGTTTGCTAGATGGAGATATTGCCGTAGTAGATCCCGATTGTCATGACTTAAATCTTAATGATGAAATATGTTTAGTAACTTATGATGGACAAGAATATATTAAGAGAGTTTCAGATAATGAAAATTTTATAAATTTGATGAGTGATAATTCAAATAGAAGTATTTATAAAGACATTCTTATTTTAAAAACTGAAGACACTGATTTTAAATGTCATGGGATAGTCATTGAAAGTAAAAGAAAACATAAGAAAAGAAAAAAGTCATTATAATTATGGAGGTTTAAATGGACGGTTCTAATTTCAAAGCAATGAAAGTTTTAAAAATTGAGAGTATACCACTACATGAAGATGTAAAAGTAATTGATGGAGCCCTTATTTATGGGGAAGTAATTGGAAATTATACAATGTTTTATTTAGAAGACAGTAATTATAATGAGCCATTCGTTGCTGTATTAATGAATGATGATTCTATGGATTCAGGAATCGTTGGTGAGAAAAAAATAGATAAAGGATCTCATGTTTTAGCAGAGATGGATACTCCCTTAATGGTGGGTAAACTTGGTCTTTTTTCATACAATGGAGAATGTACTATAAGAAAGTTAAAAGTAAGTGGAAAAAATGCAGTTTTAGAAGCTTTTAATAAGAATTATCCAGAGATTAGAGTAGGAGATAAAGATGAGTTTTATATCCTTGGAAAAGTTGTAGAAAGCAGTAATGTAGACGATTTTCTGTAGGAGAAAAAAAATAAATTAAGAATAACGAGGAGAAAATAAGTGAGTAATTTTAACTATGTAAGTTTTTTATGGAATATAGCAGAAAGTTTGAGAGGAACATATAAGGCAGAAGACTATGGAAAGGTAATGTTACCTATGATAGTCCTTAGAAGATTTGATTGTATTTTAGATGTACATGACAGAGATCAAATTAAGGATATATACAATGAAACTACCTATGTAAGTGGAAACGAAAGAGACGAGATGGTAATAGCAGAAGCAGAAGAAGTATATAATCAAAAACACATGAGTTTCTTTAATATTTCTGACTATAATTTTCAAAGTTTATTAGATGATAGTGAAAATATAGCAGACAACCTAAAGGAATATATAAATGGGTTTTCTGAAAATGTAAGAAAGATCATGGATAACTTTAAATTTACAACGCAGATAGATCATCTAAATAAAAAAAATAAATTATATGCAGTTATACAAAAATTTTCAGAGGTAGATCTACACATGGACAAAGTACCCAATGAAGAGATGGGAAAAATATATGAAGAGATGATTAGAAAATTTTATGAAAATACAGATGCAGGGGAACACTATACCCCTCGTGAAGTAGTAGAACTTTGTATGGAGATGTTATTTTATACAAAGGAAGAATTTATAGAAAAAAAAGGAAAATTAATAGATATAGCAGATTTTTGTGTCGGAACTGGTGGGATGTTATCTGAAGCAAGAAGGTATGTAGAAAAACATAATAAAGATGCTGAAGTACAACTATACGGGCAAGAACTTATGGATGAATCTTTTGCTATCTGTCAGGCTGATATGATTATGAAAGGGGAAAGTCCTGAAAATATTAGACTTGGGAATACACTGAGTGAAGATAAATTTAGAGGAGATAAGTTTAGATTCTTGATCTCTAATCCACCATATGGGGTAACTTGGAAAGATGAAGAAAATGCTATCAAACAGGAAGCTGAATTAGGATTTGATGGCAGATTTGGTGCTGGTACTCCGAGAGTAAGTGACGGATCATTATTATTTTTACAAAATATGATAAATAAGATGAAAACAGATGAAGATGGGTCAAGAATAGCGATAATCCTTAACGGTTCACCATTATTTACAGGAGATGCAGGGAGTGGAGAAAGTAATATAAGAAAATGGATAATAGAATCTGATATGTTAGAGGGGATAATAGCACTACCTACAGATATGTTTTATAATACAGGAATCTCAACATATGTCTGGGTATTAACAAATAAAAAATCTACTAAAAGAAAAGGAAAAATTCAACTAGTAGACGGGTCTAATTTTTATAAACCTATGCCAAAATCATTGGGGAGTAAGAGAAAAAAAATATTTCCTGAACAAATTCAAAAGATAAAGGATATCTATGCTAAATTTGAAGAGAGTGAACTATCTAAAATATTTGATAATACTGATTTTGGTTTTAGAAAAGTAACGGTAGACAGACCTTTAAAATTAAGGTTTGAAATCAATGAAGAGACTTTAGAAACATTTAAAAATAGCAATCAGTATATAAATTTGGCTATATCTAAGAAGAAAAAAGAAGAGTTAAAAGAGATAGAGGAAACTGAGGGAAGGGAAAAACAAGAAAGATTAATAAAATCATTATCTAAAATAACTAAAATTTATTTAGACAGGGAAGAGTTCTTGAAAGACCTGAAGGATCAACTTAAAACTAATGAGATAGATTTTGTAAAGGGAGCATTATTAAAGGCAGTATGGAGTAGTATCGGCGAGAGAGATGAAGATGCAGTAGTGTGTAAGAACAATAAAGGAATAGTAGAACCAGATACTAGCCTAAGAGACACTGAAACTATCCCACTAAAGGAAGACATCGCAACATACTTCCAAAACGAAGTATTACCTCATGTCCCTGATGCTAAGATAGATGAATCTACCCTAGACAAGATCGGATATGAGATACCATTTACAAGACATTTTTATAAGTATGAAAAGTTGAGAGGATTTGAGGAAATAATGGCTGAAATATCTACCCTTGAGACAGAGATCCAAGAAGGAATCAAGAAGGTGCTAAGCTAATGAAATACAGATACAGAGAACCACATGAGATGAAGGATAGTGGAGTAAAGTGGCTTGGGATAATTCCGAAGAAGTGGGAAATAGGAAAAATAAAATATAAATTTAAAATAGGAAGAGGTAGAGTTATTTCTCAAGGAGAGTTAGATGATAATGGGAAATACCCTGTATATTCATCGCAAACTTTACATAATGGATGTTTAGGTTATATTAATTCGTATGATTTTTCAAAAAAATTAATTACTTGGACAACTGATGGGGCTAATGCAGGAACTATTTTTTTAAGGGATGGTAAATATAATTGTACTAATGTTTGTGGTACTTTAGAAGCTTTAGATAAAAATGATTCTTTAGAATATTATTTTTATTATCTTTCTTTTGCAGCTCAATATTATAAGCGTCCAGATACAAATGGCGCGAAAATAATGAATAATGAAATGGCAAACATTTTATCTTTAATTCCTTCTGAGAATAAACAAAAGATAGTCGATTTTCTAAACAAAAAAACGTCTGAGTTTGATGAAGTTATAGAGAAAAAAGAAAAACTTATCGAAAAATTGGAAGAAGCTAAGAAGAGTTTGATTTCTGAAGTTGTAACAGGGAAAAAGAAGGTAAGTATAGATGAAAGTGGTCAGTTGAAAGTTAAAAATAGACCTACTGAAGAGATGAAAAATAGTGGAGTAGAATGGCTTGGGATGATTCCGGAGGAGTGGAAAGTAGGAAAAATAAAGTTTTGGGCTAAACTTCAAAGTGGGAATAGCATTACTTCTGATGACATTAAAGAGACAGGGAAATTTTCTGTATATGGAGGGAATGGATTTAGAGGTTATACTGATTCTCATACTCATGATGGAAAATACATTTTAATAGGAAGGCAAGGAGCTCTTTGTGGAAATATAAACTATGCGTTAAATAAATTTTGGGCTTCTGAACATGCTATAGTAGTAACCCTTTTAAAATCTCAAATAGATATAAATTGGTTAGGAGAATTATTAAGGTCTATGAATTTAAATCAATATTCAATGTCTGCGGCACAACCTGGATTAGCAGTTAGTATGATTGAAAATTTACATATTCCATTTGCAAAGTTTGATGAACAAGATAGTATTGGAAAATTTATATTTAACAGAAAAAATAAAGTAGATAGTATTATTTTTAATATAAAAAATCAAATTATAAAGCTCAGAGAAGCTAAGCAAAGTTTGATAAGTGAGGCTGTAACAGGGAAGATAGAGGTACTGTAACCCTCCTTTTTATGTTTTCTCCCTCATAGGGAGAAACTGAGGTTGGAGAGATAGTTAGAAAAAGGGGGGGATCTTATGAATGAAGAAAATGTATTACGATTGTTAAAACTATCATTAAAAAAGCTAATAGAGAAAGATAATGAATTAATTGATAGAAACCTTAAAGAGGAGGCTATCAATCATAAATTAGCAATGTATTTAGAAAAATATTTTAATGCATCTAATCTTGAGGGATTAATAGGTAATCCAACTATAAGTGTAGATATTGAATATAATAAAAATGGCGACAGGTGTAAATATACTAGTATAGATTCAAACAGGCGAATGATTCCAGATATACTAATACATGAACGTGGAGAAAATGACAATAACTTAGTTGCAATTGAGTGTAAAAAAGTATATTTAAATAAAAAAGATAAAGAAAAATTAAAAGGTTACAAGAAAGAACCTTATTGCTACAAACACTCCATTGCTATTGAATATAAGCCAAAAAATAAAAATCTAGTAGTACCAAAAATTTATGACATGAAAATTTACTTTTTTTCTCAAGTTGGGATAGAAAAGGTATATTTATTTAATAAAACTTCATTTGAGATAACAGAAAATTAAGGAGATTGAAATGAAAAAAATATTATTATTAGCTATAGTTATTATAACTTTAAATTTTTTAGGGTGTGCACGTGTAGAACCATACGTTGCACCTAAAGTAGAGTCGAATTGGAAATATTATTATGTTAATAATCAAATGTACCTAAGAGATGGCCGAGATCAAGTCATATCTTATTTAAGTAAATATAAATCTGGTTTAGCTGTTTTAAATATTCCTTTTGAAGCTATAGGAATTGATGATGTATATCGCGAAGTTGCTCCAGTAACTGTAGTTTATACTACTAGATCAGGAGAATATAGTGAAGTTTCAGAACAAGAATTAATAAAGATTTTAAATACTAATAAAACCTTTACGGTTCCTATTTCTATGGGAGATAATATACTCGCTATTAATATAACCGTTAGATTTATTCTAAATGGAGAGCTTAAAGAGATGACTAAATATTATGATATTTATAGTCTTAATAGAGGTGGAGCAACATTTTTAGCTGATTAATTATTTTTATTAATATTGATTTATTGATAGCTCTGAGGAGCTATCAAGTTGTGAATATTGATTAAAATTAGGAGGAGAGAAATGAAAAAGCCTATAGTCAAAAATCAACACTATATCCCACAAGGTTATTTAAGAAAATTTGAATTAAAAGAGGGGAAAGCAAAAGAAAAAAAAAGGATTTTAGTTTTAAATATAAAAAGTTTTGAATTTGAACCTAAAAAAATAAAAAAAACTTTAGCTTCAAAATTTTTTTATGAAGCAGATGTTGAAAACCCTGATAATATTTTAGAAGATGGATTTGAACAAGTATTAGAAGGTCCTTTTTTTAGAAATATTTATGATGGTGAAAGAATAAAAGAAGAAGACATATTTAGTGATAGTACAAAATCTTTTTTGTCTATGTATATTGCATTTCAAATTACTAAAACTGATAAATTTAGAAAAATGATGGCTGATTTACACGGACAAGTATTTAAAAATATAGCTTTGATACTTGAAAAAAAAGGATTAATTAACTCCCCTGTACCAACAAAAGAATTAAAAATAAATATTGATGAAAAATTAATTCATTTAAAAGCTATGGGAGAAATGGTACCTTATAATGATATTATAAAGGATTTATTTAATAAAAAATGGGTGTTATTAAAAATAAAAAATGAAAGTAAAATAAATTTTTGTGCGTATTCAAGCGGTGTTGGAATAGATTCTAGATGTCAAATACATACCTTTCCTTTGAGTAAAAACGTTTGTTTAGTACTGTATCCACAAAATAGTCAGGCAATAAATAATACGGTAGTGAATATCACAGGAGAAATAATTGATTATATTAATTCAGTTGGTTTAGCTTGCTCAGAAAAACTTTATTTTTCAAATACAAAAAGTATAGAATCTTTAAAAGAATTTTTAACAAAATATAGAAATAATTAATTGAGGTGAAATAAATGGCACTACCTAAGGAAAAGGATCTACAATTTAAAACAATAACCAATCACCTTCTTAGTATCGGCTATGAAGAGGGATATAATAAAGATTTTAACTATAAATACAATATATTTAAAAATGATATGATCAGGTTTCTTACCCATACCCAAGAAGATCTCTTGGATGAATATAAAAAATCTAAGGGTGGAAACTGGGAAGAAGAATTGTTTGCTCTGATAGATATAAGTATCAGGAAAAAAGGATTGATAAAGGTAATAAGAGAAGGAATCAGTGATTATAGTCTATCTCGTAACTTTAAATTAATGTATTTTGTTCCTAACTCAAATAAGAATAAAACCCTTGTAGATAAATACAGGGAAAATATCTTTACAGTAACCAATGAGTTTTATTACTCTTTGGAGAATAAAGACAGGATAGACACTGTAATATCTATAAATGGTATACCTCTTGTTTTTATTGAATTAAAAAATACCCTGACTGGTCAAAACTATAAAAATGCTATAAAACAATGGAAAACTGACAGGGATTTTAAGGAGAAGATATTCTCTGAAAGAACACTGGTATTCTTTGCAGTAGATGATAATGAAGTGCATATGGCTACTAAATTAAATGGGAAATCTACATTTTTCTTACCGTTTAATAAGGGAAACAACAAGGGAAAAGGGAATCCTGTACACCCTACAAAACATAAAACACATTATCTTTGGGATGATATTTTAACTAAAAATACACTTTCTGATATTATAAATAGATTTTACTATATTCAAAAAGAAGAGATCCCTAACTCTAAAAAGATTAAAGAAACACAGATATTCCCTAGATACCATCAATTGGATGTAGTCAGAAAGATAGTAGGAGATATTTTGGAGAAGGGATGCGGACAGAACTATCTAATCCAACATAGTGCTGGATCTGGAAAGACAAACTCTATCTCTTGGTTAGCTCATAGACTATCTAGTCTTCACAATAAGGATGACCATGCTATATTTAACAGTGTAATAGTTATTACCGATAGAAAGGTATTAGATAAGCAGCTACAAGATGCTATCTATCAAATAGAACATAAACATGGCGTAGTAGAGAAGATAGATGAGAATAAAAGCTCTAAAGATCTAGCTCATGCTATAGAAAATAATAAAAAAATAATCATAACAACTATTCAAAAATTTCCATTCGCACTGGAAAAGATAGAAAACCTCAGTGGTAAGAACTATGCAGTAATTATAGATGAGGCTCATTCTTCTACTGCTGGTGAAAGTATGGGAGCACTAAAGATGACTCTAGCTGGAAAGACAGTGGAGGAGATAGAAAAAGAAGACTATACTTCTGATGATATTATGGCTGAATATATCGGTAAAAGAAGTAAATTAGATAACCTTAGCTTCTTTGCATTTACAGCTACTCCAAAATCTAAAACATTTGAAACATTTGGAACTATGGGAGAAGATAAAAAACCTCATGAATTTCATCTATACTCGATGAAACAAGCCATAGAAGAGAAATTTATCATAGATATCTTAAAAAACTATGCAACTTATGAAAGATATTATAAGATAGCTAAAACTATACAAGATGATCCTGATTTTGATAAGGGGAAGGCTACCAATGCTGTAAGAAAATTTGTGGAATTAAATGAATATAATATCAGACAAAAGGTAGAGATAATAGTAGAAGATTTTAGAAATAATCGTGAGATGTGGTTAGGAGGGAAATCTAAAGGAATGGTAGTGACTGGAAGCCGTTTATCTGCTGTAAAATATAAGATAGCCATAGATAAATATATAAAAGAGATGGGATATTCTATGAAAACTCTAGTAGCTTTTTCTGGTAAGGTAGAGGAAGACGAGATCGAGTATACAGAGGAAAAATTAAATGGTGGAGTAAAAGATATCCCTATTGAATTTAATAAAGATGAACAAAAGCTATTGATAGTAGCTGAAAAATATCAAACTGGATTTGACCAACCTAAACTGTGTGCTATGTATGTAGATAAAAGTTTGGGAGGAGTAAAGTGTGTACAGACTCTCTCACGACTAAACAGAAGATATAAAGATAAGCAAACCTTCATCTTGGATTTTGTAAATGGTGTAGAGGATATCCAAAAGTCTTTTAAACCATATTATGAGAGTACCGAGATAAAGAGTACTACTGATCCCAATAGTATATTTGATAAATTTTATGAGATCAAGGAATTTCCAATCTATGCTGAAGAAAAAATAAACGAATTTGCTATACTCTATTTTAAGAAAAAAAGAACTGAGAAGCAAGATGCTAAACTAAACAGTTTATTAGATGAAGGTGTAGAGATATTTTTAACTTTTGATGATGAGATGAAAGACGACTTCAAAGGGAAAGCCCGTGAATATATAAACCTTTATAAATTTTTATTACAGATCTACCCAATAAAAAAATTGGATCTATTGAAACTCTATGTATATTTAATAGGGTTATATAAAAAGTTACCAAAGGATGTTTTAACTGGTGTAGACCTAGATGAGATCCTATCAATAGATTACTATAAGATATCTAAAATATCAGAAGGGAATATATCTATTAGTAAGGGAGAAGGAGATCTAACTGGAGTAGGAAATGGCCGTGGTGGGAAAGAAGAAAAACTAGAAGGGTTAGATGAGATAATAGCTAGGATAAATGATATCTATGGGATCGGACTAACTGAAGAAAATAAAGTTATGTTTGAAAATATAGAAAAAATATTTATAGGAGATCCTAAATTACAACAGATGGCAAAGGTTAACTCTCAAGAAGATTTTACAAAGATGTTTGGTAAATCTCATTTTAAAAGAGGGTTAATCAGACAAAAGAAAGATTTTTCTGAAATAATTATGAATATATTAAGTAATGAGGGATTATCTAAATACCTTATGAATGTCATAGCTGAGAAGGTCTATGAGGAGATGCAGGAGCAAAGGTAAATTTTTTTAGTCAAAATATATTGTATTTAATTTAGGGGGATAAAGAAAACATATGTCAACTAAGAGTGTAGAAACAATAGAAATTCTTATGAAAAAAAAATTAAAAGAAGATCTAGAAAAAAAAATAAGTAAAACTAAGTATTATTATTTAACTTTCGATTTTTTTCAGAAAGATTTATCAATGGACTTTAAATACTTTAATTTGAAAAAAGAAAAAATTGATACAATTAACACTAAAGGAAAAGAGTATTTTCGAGATAATGTTTTTAAATTAACCAAAGTAGGCCATAGAATTTTACTTAAGTTGGATAGAAAAAATAGGCTTAAAGATAAAGAAAAATCAATAGACAATTGTATAAAAGAGTATGTTCTATGGGATTTATTAGAAAAAGGGGTATCAAAAAAGACTCAAGAAATTAATTTTTTAATAACATATATAGAACATTTATTTGAATTTAATGAGACTAATGAATTATTAGTAGATGAATTTATATTAGGGACTGAAAAAGTTAAATTTTATATAGAAAAGCTGACCTCTGAAATAACTGAAGATAAAAACGTTCATATAGATACTTCAGAGAAAATAAAAAAAATAAAAAAAATAAAGAATCTTTATATAAATAAAAAATATAAAGATCAATTGCTGTTTTTATTAGACTATGAAAATTTTTTAAACAAAATAATTGAAAAAAAAACAACTAGTGAGGAAGATATTCAAACATTTTATAGAGGTCAAGCAAATGCTTCTCGGGATATTTCCCCAAGTATCTCGAGAAATTCAAATTTAAAAAGAGAGGAAGATGAATTATTTTTTGAGATATTATCGTTGAAACCTAATGAATTCGATAACGACAAATCAGTATATGAAAAATTAATAACAATGCAGCATTTTGGTTTACCAACAAGGTTGGTTGATTTAAGTAGAAATCCTTTAATTGGTTTGTATTTTGCTTGTGAAAAACACTTTGAGAAAGATGGAGTGTTATATGTATTAGAAGAAAGTAGAAAAAACATCTTGAATTTTTCAAATACAAAATTAGAGTGTCTTAGCAATTTAGTAACAGTTTCGTATGAAGACGTTGAAAAACTTTGTAACAACTGTAAAAATAAAGAAGAAATAGAATGTAGTAGACCAAAAGAAATAATGGAAAAAAATTATTTTGTAAAAGGTGTTGCCAAAAACCCTAGAATTGATAGTCAAAGCGGGGATTTTATTTTCTGTGGAATAGATGTAGAAAATAAAAGTAAATGTGTAGACAATTTAAGTGAACTTCCCAAAAAGATATTAATAATTGATAAACAAATAAAAGAAAAAATATTAAATGATTTAAAACTTTTAAACATTCACGGTGGAAGTGTTTATCCAGATCTTTCAAATATGGCTTCACATTTGAAAAATGAACTTGAAAAAAGATCTATTAAACCAAATCTGAAATCAACAATAAAAAAGGCAGATCCTTTTGATGAATATAAAAAAGAAATCCAAAACTTTTATGATGATGTAATGGGAATAAACAAAATAGATATGTATGTAGAATCAAATGATTTAGAAGAATTTAAGGCTGTTATTTCTAAAGAGTTAATGAAAAAACTTATTCTTCAAAAAGAAATGAATCCAAAATTTTTTAAAATAGCTATTGAAAACTTAAGTCAAAGAAAAATTTTATTTGATCGAGTGAGTAATAAAATATACAAAGAAATTAAAGAGGGCAAGTAATAAGAGGAGATAGAAAAATAAAAAATATTTCCATTTTTTCGTATACCCCTATATAATAAAAAAAGACCAAAGAATATTATTTTAGGAGGAAACTATGGAAAAAAAAAAAATGGAGAAATACAAAAGGCTTAGTACTGAGATAGAAAAACTAATGGAAGAAGATCTATATGGAGAGATCAAAGTCACTTTTGAAAAAGGTCATCCAATGAAAACAACTATAGTTTCGAATAAAAAATATTAAAAGAAAAAAAATAAACATACAATAAAAAATATGGGAAGATGGACCTGTAAAATCTGTTACTAAGACGAGGGCAATTTATAATTGCTACTAAGAAAGGACAACTTACACACAAGGAAAACCTTCTAACTTATACTACCAAAAAATTATGGGGTGTAAAGATAGGCTTATAAATAGCCTGTTTTTACGCTCTTTTTTGTTTTAAATAAGGGAAATAGTTAATTTAAAGGGAAACTATTTAAATATTGAGATGGTGGGAACTCAATTACCCGATAGGGGGAAAGATGAATTGGAAGAAGCGAAAAGAAATAAGATTATCTGAAATGCAAGTTTTGGAATTAGAAAGAAAGAATAAAGCCAAGATAGGATGGCTAGCTATGAATAAAGCAGAAAAAGAGCAACTAAGAAAATTAATAAATTTTAGTTGGGACAAAATGCCAGGGTATGCCAAAGCCAAAATATCAAAAGATGATTACATCCGATTTGAAACTCAGGAACACTGTGTAAAATTTTCTGAAAAAATAAAAAAAGACTCAAACCAATGAATGAGTCTTTTAAAAATAAAAAAATCCGTTGAGGACAGATTTTTTTGAAGTGGATTCTATTTTGAATTAGATCAAAATCTAATTCATATAAAATTGGGAGAGAGAGTCTCAATAAAATATATTTCGAATCCACTTGTTAAAATTTTATAACTAAATGCCTAAAAAAACAACATTAATAAACTAAATAAAGTATTAACTAATTAAAACAAGTGTTTTCTTATCTAAAAACTTATGTATATTTTTAAAGATATTGCAATGAGGTGGACCTCCTAAAACAAATCACTATTGCAATATCTCTATGAATATATAAAGGCACCTAAAATTTAATTTAGGTGCCTGCTATACAAATAGTAACGAATTCTCTTGGGAGAGAGAATAGCATTTGGTTGAATACAATATTCGTTACATAAATATTCTACTATTGTTTACTATGTTAGTCAACTTAAGAAACGATAAAATTTTAAAGGAGGGGATATGATAGGGCTAGATAGAGCTTCTATATGGGTATTAGTCGGTGCTCATATTGAGTTAATAGACATAGGAATACGAAAAAAGTACCGTCATATCCTAGGTAGAAAAATATTAGGAGATACACAAAACTACTCCATAGGAAAAGAAAACATAAATGAGATCAAAGTTATAGGTCATTTAAATAAAACATCTACCATTAAAATAGATTTTTCCTATCCTAGAAGTAATGCATCAACTAACTTATATCCATTAACATCAGAGATAGAAAAGAAAATTGTAGATGATAAAGTCTTAAATTTAATTAAAGAAATATCCCTAGATAATGAAATAACTATCCATGACTTATTTTATGATTATTTTGAATTAGCTATCCAGGAAGAAGTAGGTTCATTTTATAAGTTTAACAATTTAATTATGATGTTCTATAGGGCATTAGCCAGGGAATATGACAGTAAAGATAGCCTGGTCTATTCAAACTACAGAACAGCTATGGATAGATTCTATTCTACAGGTTTTATATTTAAGATCATGACTGGATGGCAGCTCAAACTCTATTCAAAGGCACATGAACACAATAAGAAAAACATAGAAAAGCAAAAAGGTGCATTGATTAAATTAGAGCATAAGATAACTCAATCTATAATCAAGAAAGTATGCCAGACAAACAGTGTCAATGATCTCACCATAAGAGATATCTCAAATTCAGTAAAGAAACATATTGGAGAGAAGTTATTTAAATTAATAGTAAATGAATTATCCAGGAACGATGAAATTTTAAAAAAGAAATTCTCTAATTTTGATTCCAGGGAACTATCTAACCTAGTTAGAGATTTTGAAGAATGGATCTATGATGAAAAGATTATAAACTCAATAATTAGCCGAAATAGTGACAAATCATTGAGACAGATAGAAAGATACCGAAGCACAGTAAAGATAGCCTTATTAGAAAGCCAAATAAGAAGCTCACCTTATCGAGAAAGCTTTGGAAACATTGAAAGATTATCGCTATTTATAAATAAATTACTCTTAATTGAGTGTGAAGTTAAATGTGACTATAAAAAGCATTTAACCTTTAATTTTATTAAAAAACGCCATAAACATGTCGGGTTTTTGGAAGAAAAAAAAGTAACACATCAATAAAATTAGTATCTAGAGACGTTTGCCTCGCGTAGTAATAAGTAGAAAGTATCTAAGTCCTTAAAGAGGATTTAATATTCAAAAGATTTTAGATAAAACAAGTAACGATATTTTACGAAAATGGAGGAGGGAATATCTTGGGATGAAATTAAAGAAAATACCTAGGAATAATAAAAGGGGCTATATAATAGCCCCAATCATTATTCTGAAATTATATATTGCAAGAATTACAAATAGAAGCATTCACAAAGCCTTTAGACTTAGCGTGTGATAATGCTATCTCTCTATTTTTATAAATCCCTAAATAAGTATTATTTCCAGCTGAGATATGATTACATCCAAATTGATGAATTTCACTGGTTTTAGTATTAATATAAAAATCAAGATAAAGTGTCATTGAAATCACCTCCTTAATATTAATAAATATACTACCATAAAATTCAAAAAAATGAAAATTATAGAATCTGATTAGAAGTATAAGCGAATCATTAGGATTTGTTGTAACTCAGAAAAAACAGGTAGTAACAGTTATTGGAGGTGGATATATCTATATATCCAAGGGAAATTTACAAGAATAAAAAAGAGCTATAAATATAGCTCTAAAATTATTTTATCAAAGATAATTACATGATTTACAAAGAGAGGGATTTATATATCCTCTAAATTCTGCAAATTGAAATGCAGTATCATGATTTTTAAAATTGCCTAAAAAAATATGGGGGATACTTAACAGTTGAGGACAACCTCCTCTATGAATCTTATTATTTTCAGTGTCGATATAGTAATCATAATACGTCATAAAAAACCTCCTGTATTCTTTTCACAATGTCATTATAATACTGAAAAAGCAAAAAGACAAGGAGGAATTTATGGGAGGAAAAAAAATAGACAAATTAAGTAAAAACCAACTATCTGCATTAGAACTATATATACAACTCACGGCTAATAAATTTGGGAAAACAAAAAAGGCTAAATACAAAGAAATATCTAAAAGGATGAAATTACCAGTAAATACTATTACTGCATGGATATATAGACATGAAACTCACTATAGAGAATACATAGCTGAGATAGTAGATGAAAAAAATGCAATTAAATGCACCTTTGATGGGTTGACAGAAAAGCAAACTAGGTATGTCAAAGCTAGGCTGGAAGGAAATGGAACAGATGAAGCTAAGAGGATAGCTGGATATTCAGAGAAGACTAAGACCTATGATGTAGAACGATCTAGAAACCTAACTCAAACAATAGAAGAGTTAAGGAAAGAACTTATTACAGATACAAAATTAGGAGCATACGCACAGATAAATGATTTGAGAGATATAAAGAGGAGAGCTAAGGAAGGTATAACCGAGACAGAGTATGTGGAGGAGAGTACCCCAGATGGAAGAAAGATAAAAAAGGTTGTAAAGAATAAGAAGTCTTTAGACACAGAGATCAGTGCTATAAGAGAAATTAATAACATTCTTGGATATAGTTATGCAGTAGAGAAGAAACATAGTGGAACAACATCAGAAGGTAAAGAAGTAGTGAGAATAGATGATAATGATTAAATCATTAAAAGTTACAAAGCAAACAAAAAGGGCTAAAGAGCCCCAAGTTATTTACTCTGTATGGGCACTAGGACAGCAAGAATAACATCCATTAGCGTCTGAATAACCTTGAATCTTTGCCTCTGCTACAGCAGCACTAGGGTTTTCATAAGTACCTAAAAATATTTTCTTTTTCTTAGGTATAAATGAGCATCCGATTACATGAACTTCATATGTCTCAGTATTAATACAATACAGCATTCACTCACCCCCTTTTAAATAAGTCTATTGAAATAATAACATGAAATGTACCAAAAAAGTAACCCACAATTAAAAAAGGTACTGTGAGGGCTTCATTTAGCTTTGCGGTGGGGAGGGGCCCGAGTGTTTTTTCGTGACAAATTTTTTCATTTGGGAGTTCCAAAATTTTAGGAGGTAATATGGGGCAATTAATTTTAATAAATGAGGATCAACTAGCCAAACAATTTTTAATAACTGAAAGACAAGTGAGATCTTTATTCAAAGAATATAAATATGCTCCAGGAGAATATTTATATACAAAATGTGTTAAGAAATATATCTCACAGCTTAAAAAAAGAAAACCTGATGAAAGTGAAGAGACGGACAAATTAAAAAAAATAAAAAGAGAAACACAAGAATTTAAATTAAAAATTTTAAAAGATGAATATCATTCAGAAGAGATCATAAGGGATTTACTAGCAGATATATTTATTAAATTTAGATCTCAATTATTATCTAGTTCTAGAAAAATAGCAGTAGAGATAGAACAAAACGAAAATGAAAATATTAAAGATACTGTGGAAAAACACATATTAAAAGCTCTAAATGAATTGAGTAGATATAGTCCACCAAGTAATAAGGGAGGATAGATAATGTCTGAAAAAGAAAAAGTATTAAAACTTATGAAAAATTGTTTTAGATTCCTAAAGCCTCCTAAGAAATTAACTATTGGTGAGTGGGCAGATCAAAACAGGGTTTTATCTTCTGAGTCTTCAAAAGAGGTTGGGGCCTGGGAAACAAGGAGAACCCCATACATGGTAGAGATCTATGAAAAAATTGAATCTGGAGAAGTGAGGGAAGCTATTCTTATGATGGCTTCGCAACTGGCCAAGTCAGAATTCATAAATAACATCTTTGGAAAGTATGCAGACTTAGAGCCTTGTCCTATGCTTCTAGTGCAACCGACAGACACAATGGCAGTTGCATACTCTAAAGAGCGTATAGCGCCAATGATAAGGGATACGGCGGTATTAAAAGCAATCATTAGAGATGCTAATAAAAAGAATTCGGGGAATACAGTAGCTCATAAGATGTTTCCAGGAGGATATATAGCTTTTATTGGTTCTAATTCACCAAGTAAGTTAGCAGCTAGACCAGTAAGAATAATTTTCTTTGATGAAGTAGATAGGTATCCGGAGTCTTCAGGTAGAGAAGGAGATGTAATAACTTTAGGAAGAAAAAGATTAACTACCTATAGCGATATTAGTAAATGCATAATAACTGGAACTCCCACTATAAAAGGGAAGAGTTTAATTGAAACAGAATTTAAAAATGGTTCTCAAGGGACTTGGCACTTACCTTGTCCCCATTGTGGAGAATATCAAAAGCTAGAATTTTCAAATATTAAATGGATAGACTCAGATCCTGAGACAGTAACTATGATGTGTGAAGAATGTGGAGTCCTAGCTACAGAAAAAGAATGGAAAAAAGGAAATCAATCCAAAGGAAAGTGGAAACACAAATATAAATCAAGAAAAGAAAAATTAAGCTACCACCTAAACGCACTAGCTAGTCCATGGAGAACATGGGAATCAATAGTAAAAGAGTGGCTAGAGATCCAAGGCGATATAGAAAAAATAAAATCATTTAAAAATACAGTATTAGCAGAAACATGGGAAGAACAAAATATTAAAACTATTGACTATAAAGATCTATATGCAAGAAGAGAGCACTATAAAGCAGATCTTCCAGATGGGGTACTCATCATAACTGCAGGAGTAGATATCCAAGGTGACAGAATAGAAGTAGAAGTTGTAGGTTGGGGATTAGGACATGAAAACTGGGGGATAGTATACCAAGTTATTCATGGTAATCCATCCAAACAAGAGATCTGGGATGACTTGGATGAATTTTTACAAAGGGAATTTACATTTGAAGATGGGACTGCTCTTAAGATCTATGCAACTTGTATAGATACTGGTGGACATAATACTCAGGATGTATATAACTTTGTATCACCTAGGGAAGAAGATAGAATCTTTGGAATAAAAGGTCAGGGTGGAATAGTACCAATAGATAACGGATTTAGAAGAACTAAGAATGGTGAGATCGACCTTTATTCTGTAGGAGTCAATGCATTAAAAGATTCAACTATGGGGAAATTGAGAGTTAATAAAAAAGGTAAAGGATATTGTCATTTTCCTAAAAATGTAACCAGAAATTATACAGAGGAATATTTCAAAACTCTAACTGCTGAGGTACGAGATCCTAAAACAAACAAGTGGACAAAGATAAGAGATAGAAATGAAGGGTTAGATTTAAGGAACTACAATGAAGCAGCACTAGAAATATATAAGTATGACATGAATATACTAGCTGCATTAACTCGTGAGCAATTAAGTGTGTTATCTAGAGTTGGATGTCTAGAAGAGGAGGATTAATGAGTAATGTTACAGGAATAACCTTGGAGATGTGCCAGGTTAAATTAAAAATGTATTTAGATGCTGAAGAAAAGGTTTTGTTAGGTCAAGCATATAACATCGATGGAAAAGAAGTAACTAGAGCAGATCTAGGAATGATACAAAAAGGAATAGAAATATGGAGTAACAGATGTAGAAAATATGGGAATCCTGAAGATGTAGGAATGACAATAGAAAATGTAAGACCAGGAAGACATTAGGAGGAGACTATGGAAATAATGAAAGTAGATAACAATATAAAAATAACAAGTAACATGATAGCAGAATTAACAGGAAAGAGACATGACCATGTAATGAGAGATATTGAAATAATAATTGAAAACATTGGAATTGAAGAGATTACCCCAGATTTGGGGGCATCTACTTACAAAGATAAAGCAAATAGAGTTAAACCTAATTACGTTTTAAGTAAAGACGGATTAATGTTGGTTATTACGAAATATTCAGATACCCATAGAATGAAATTAATAAAGTATGCAAGGTCTCTAGAGATTAAACCAAAAGAGTTGTCAATAATACAAGTTTTGCAACAATCAACTAAGATGCTAGAGCAACTCCATAATAAAAATATAGTTTTAGAAAATAAAATTGATGTAGATAAACCTCGGGTATCTTTTGCAGAAACTATTGAAAAATCTAGTGAATGTATCTTGATTAGAGAATATTCTAAGATCCTTGCTAATGAAGGAATTAAATTAGGAGAGCGTAAGCTATATGCTTGGTTAAGAAATAAAGGATATATTCAAAAGAATAGTACCGAACCGACTCAAAGAGCAGTTGAACAAGGATTATTTAAAGTATCTGAAAGAGTTGTTAAAACAGTTAAAGGAGAGATCTTAAGTCAAACTACTAAACTAACAGGAAAAGGCCAAATATTCTTTATAGAAAAATTAAAAGTAACTGCCTAGGAGGACATGATGGATATATCACTAAAAAATATCTTCCCTGGATTAGTAGCTAAGAGAGTAATGGCAAAAGCGCGTCTTCATGATGCTGAGAAGACCTATGAAAATGTACTTCAGTATCATAACCATGGAGCAGGAAATCAAAATGCCATGGATTATGATGATGAGATAAATAGTGCTGATGTGGATATAGGGGAATCAAAAGATACTCTTATGGCTAGATCTAGAGATGAATTTATGGGAAATGCCATAGCTAATGGAGCCATAAAAAGAATCAGATCCAATGTTGTAGGAGTTGGAATAAAACTAAAAGCATCTATAGACAATAATATTTTAGGACTAGAACAAGAAAAGAAAGAAGAAATAGAAAAAAATATAGAGAACCTATGGAGAATGTGGGCGGGATCTACTGAATGTGATTGGGGTAGACAATCTAAATTAAATCATATTCAATCACTAGCTATCCTAACTTCTCTAATTGATGGTGAATGCTTTGCAGCACTATCATTTAAACTTCATCCAGGAGAACTATTTGGATTAAAAGTAAGATTATTAGATCCTGCTAGTTGTATCAATCCTTCAGATATTGGAGATAAAGACATTAAAAACGGTGTAGAAAAGGATAAAAACGGGATAATAACCGCTTATCACTTTAAAAAGAGTAAAGATGGATCTGAAACTACTAAGATCCAAGTACATGGAAATAAAACAGGTAGAAAAAATCTATTAGTACTCATGGATAAAGAAAGGATAGGTCAGAGAAGGGGAATTCCTCTCATAGCCCCAGTTCTTGAAATATTACATCAAATGAGAAAGTTTACCCATGCAGAACTTATGGCAGCTACTATAAATTCATATTTTTCAGCATTTGTAGAAAACGAAAATCAAGAAACTAAATCTAAAAGTCCTTTTAAAATTAAAGGTGGAAAAGATGTTTCTTTAAAAAGTGGAATTATTAGTCAGTTAGCTCCTGGACAAAAGATAGTTTTTCCTGATTCTAATAGACCTAATTCTGGATTCACGAAGTTTATGGATACTATGTGTGTTCACTTAGGGGCAGCTTTGGAATTAGCTCCAGAACAACTCTTACTAAAGTTTTCTAATAACTATTCTGCTTCAAAGGGGGCCTTATTAGAATCATGGAAGATGTTAAAAACTAGAAGACAATGGTTTACAGATGACTTCATGCAACCTATCTATGAAGAATTTTTAGATTATTGCGTGGCCATGGACTATATAGATCTTCCTGGATATGAAGATCCATTTAAAAGAAAAGCATATCAGAAAACACAATGGTTTGGACAAGCTCCTGGATCATTAGATCCACTAAAAGAAGCTAAAGCTGCAGTACTTAAAATTCAAAACAATCTAAGTACAAGTGCCAGGGAAAGTATGGAGATTAACGGTAGTGATATCGATGATAATATTGAGTTGCGAGGTAGAGAATTAAAGAAAATGAAAAAGCATGGATTAATAAAAGAAGCAAAATCTAAAACTAAAGAAGGTGGAAAAAATGAGCTTACTTAATATATTGATGTTAGGAAATAAGAAAGCAGAAATGAGGATCTATGGTGTCATAGGTGAAGGTTGGATGGCGGACGTAACTCCAGAAGACGTTAATCGTGAATTAGATGCCTTAGAAGATGTAGATGAGATAGATATTATGATCAACTCTCCTGGTGGAGGAGTATTTGCAGGATCAGCTATATACAATAGCTTAAGAAGACATAAAGCTAAAAAGAATATATATGTCGATGGGATTTGTGCTTCCATTGCTACTGTAGTAGCCATGGCAGGAGATACTATCAACATGGGTAGAACTTCCATGATGATGATCCATAACCCTTATTCACCATCAATTAGTGGAGGAGCAAAGGAGCTTAGAAAGAAAGCTGATGACCTTGATAAATTAAAAGAACTCTCTATTGGTGCATATATGACAAAAGTAAATCTCACGCGAGAAGAACTAATAGAAAAAATGGATTATGAAACTTGGATGACGGCAGATGAGGCTAAAGGATTTGGATTTATCAGTCATATAGAAAATGATGTTGATTCTCAAATGTATTTTGATAAAAATATTCTTATGTGTGGAAAAGATATATCTGTAGATGTTTCCACATTTAAAAACCTAAATAGTTTTTTAGAAAAGGAACATATACCAAAAACTAAACCAATAGAACAAAACACAAAAATAGATAACTTAAACAATAAAGGAGATGAAAAGATGAATTTTGAGCAATTTAAACAAAAATACCCAGATTTATTTAAGCAAGTAGTACAGGTGGGAGTTACAAATGAAAGATCAAGAATACAAAACTTAGAAACAATAGAACAAAGAGCAGGAAGATCACTAGAGTGTATCCAAAAGGCTAAATTTGAAACTCCAATAGAAGCTACTAATGAGGAGTTAATGGGAGATGTCCTTCAGGAAATGGCAACTGTACCTCCAAAGGTTAAAATTCAACCTAAAGTTGTAGATAAAATGCAAGTTCTATTAGATAAAATTGATGATGCTAAAGGCGGAGGAGTCCAGGAACAAATCTTAGATGGAATGACTAAACAAGAATTAGAAGAAAAGCAAGAAGCAGAAGAAATTGATGACATAGTAGCGTTAGCAAATGAAATTGAATAAGGAGAGTGAGTTTAAATGGGTAAAGAAATAATAAAACCTGAAAATCTAAAAGCTGGAGGAGTAGTTCCATATCTAGTCGAACCTATGGGATTTGTCGCGGGAACTTATACTAGAGGGATGCTCTTAGAATTAGATCCTACAACTTTAAAACTATCAAAATGTATCGATGAAACTAAATTCTTTGGAGTACTAAGTGAAGATGTAATAGTCAAAACAACAGAAACAGCAATGGTTTATGTTAGTGGAATGTTTTATAAAACTGGAGTTATCAAAGAAGATGCTATAGACATAGAAAAGATAAGAATCCATGGTATTTCTAAAAATATCTATATGAGATAAATCTAAAAAATAAGAAGGAGTGATTAAGAATGGCAGGACCATATGAGGCAAGAAAAATAACCGCTGCAATAGAGAGGGTAAAAAGACCAGTTAATTTCCTATGGAATATTTTGATTGGTAAAGAGATAGAAGAAGTAGTCCAGGAGATTGAGATCCATTCTAAGGATAATGGAAGAGTCAGAGCAGCATTTGTAGGACCTTTATCTAATGGAATATTGATTGAAAGAGATGGGTTTGCAGTAGAAAGATACAAACCTCCTTTTATCTCTTTAAAAATTCCAGCAACTGCTGAATCAGCATATCAGCAACAATTCGGTGAAGGGATCTATGTTACTGGTAAAAAAGATCTGAATAAGATCTTAAAAAAACAGGTAGCGGAAGATCTAAAGACATTAAAAACAATAGCTCATAGAACTAAGATCTGGGCATTATCTCAGTTGATAATGACTG
>Ga0316197_10000340_pt1 | contig 33316 bp, 27 predicted proteins | sample OudBiesiAoxic_MG_FD_204939 | JGI IMG/M metagenome (GOLD analysis project Ga0316197, IMG submission 204939) | Coastal sediment microbial communities from Oude Bieten Haven, Netherlands - site A oxic | ecosystem: Environmental > Aquatic > Marine > Coastal > Sediment | place: Netherlands... | reverse complement strand
ACGAAGTCTCCAGCCTGCAGTTGGGTGACACCTGGCGGTGGGACGATATCGATCGTCGAGGTGGCTCCGCCGCGCGAGTTCACACCGTGCTCCGCGATCCAGGGCGAGGCTTCCTCCCCCCCCAATTTCGCCTGCCAGGAGCGGATGACGATCCCCCGGTTTGCCCAGGCGCCCCTGCGCTCTCTCTCTCGGAACGGGGCGCCCTCGTGCATCGAGATCCAGGGCACCCGTCCCCGGCACTCTCGAGCGGCGCCCTGATACCCTGCCAAGCCTGCATGACTCTCCCACTCGTTGATCAACCCAGATTCGTTGCCGATCGCCAACTTGGCTTCGCGAGTCTGGTTGTAAGTATCGGCTCCGACCTGAAAAATCACGAAGCGCGACAAGTCGGTGTCCCGCTCGACATCGAGGCGCAGGCGGTAGCATGCGCGTACGATATCGTCAGTCCTCGCCAGGCTAACCACCTCCGAGTGCCGCGCCCAATCACCGATCCTCCCGGAGTAGATCACCTCGGTGAGGCAGGGACCATACCTGAGGTAGCTTGCTCGCATTGCGCGGTGTGACTCGCGCGCGCCACCTGCGTCGAAGCTGCGGAAGAAATCGCCGCCGCCGACGTTGTTCGTCCACGACCACTGCTTGGCGCCATTCATCGGGCGAACCATCAATGGGCGGACATCGGTGATGCTGCACTTGCCTTGAATCTGATCGGGCTCGTAGCAGAAACTCTCTCCCCAAGCTCCGAGCGCGCTCTGATCCCAACGCTGGTTGGTTCCCCAACCGATCAGTGACAGCTGGGCGTGGGAGGCTGCCGGCACTCCCCCCCAGTGCCCATTGGCCATGACTAGCTCTAGCTCGACCGACGATTTCGCTGGCAGGCGGAGCTGCGAGATCCCGTGAAACCAGGTCCCTGCGTAGCTTCCCCCCTCGGGCGCCTGATGCCAGTTCTTACTCAACTGGACTGGGATGCCGGCCGGAACCCCACCGCTGTCCCGCAGGATCGCAGTGACTCCTGTAATCGGCGATCCGATTCGCTGCCGGAACCCACGCGCCGTCTTTTCGAACATCAGGCGAGCGATCTGTTCGCGTTCGCCAGGATTCGAGAGCGATAGGCGGATCGTTTCGATGGCATCATTTCTCCGCCCCGGATCCCCATCCGGAAGAGTCGGCACGAGACTGTCGAGATTGATGCGGTACCACCCCCTCGATTGGTCTAGATCGATCACATTCCCATCAGCTGCGACGACGACGGGAGGATCGGTGGCGGCGATCACTTCGAATCTTGCCGGATCGATCATGAGGGTGGCTTCAACCCCATGCTGCCGCTGGCCCAATCTCCGCCCTCCCCTCGAGACAGCTACCTCCAGCATCGGGTTCTCCCATCGCTCGCGCGGGATCGTCTCCAGTGCCTCGCCATCCGCCTGGAAGCTCCACTCATGGGTCGGCTGAATCCCGCCATTTGGCTCGCGGAACCATTGCTGGATCTGCTGCGCATCCAGTGCGCGATCAACCAGCCTGATCTCGTCGATCACGCCACGAAACCTGTAGCCGTCCCCACCCCCATCTCCACGCCGCCCGAATACCAGCGCATCGCGCCCTGGTTTTCGCCGCCGCCCAACCTTCTCCTCTCCAGCTTGCTGCCCATTGAGAAACAGGCGCAGCCAGTCGCCATCGTAGGTCATGGCCAGGTGGTTCCACCCCCCTAGCCGGAGCCGCTTTCCGACGACAGAGAACATGTTCTTAGCCCCACCTCCGATGTTCATCCGCGCCTCCGCCCTCCCATCCACCAACATGATCCCAAAATTCCCATCCGCATGCTCGTTACGATTCTTGCACACGAGCCACGGCCATGTCCTTGCGGAGACCCGATAGTCGATCGGCACATAGACCCAGAGCCCGAGCGAAAACCGCTCCGGATCCAGAGCCAGTCCATGTGAGATCACCAGCTCGTTGCCACCGTCCAGACCGTAGCCACCTCCCGAGCGACCAAACGATTCCTCGCCCGCACGGATCGATTGCAGCCCAGGCCCTGCAGCCAAGATGAGGCCGAGCCGATCCGACCAGGCGACGCTTTCAAATCGAGCCTCGACATTCAAGCGATCACCATCCTTCGATTCGAAAACCAGATCCGTCACATCGGCGCGTTGCAGGAATCGCCCCGACTCGATCGTCCTTGGTCCGCTGAAGCGCCCCCAAGGCTCAGCACCGGTGCACTGGTAACGCTGTCCGTTCACCGCGATCATGAGCTGCAGCTCGGCCGCGGGCAGATCACGCCAAGCAGCTGTGTCCCCGGCGTTGCAGTCGATGTAAGAAATCCCTGCTGGAACGGCACCAAGGTGCGGAATCGTCATTGCTTCCGTGTCCAAAACCATCGCGTAGTGCCCGGTCTGGATGCAGCGCTCCCAGGGGGCACCCGGCACGACTGTAGGGAATCCTCCCGCCCACCACATGGAGGTGTAGTCCTCAGGGCGAGGCATGAGTGCCAGATCCGGGTCTGCCGCCACCTGGCTTACAGGCAACAGAAAGGCCAGCAGGAGCGGACGGAGATGGTCGACAAACATGAGGCTAGACTCGGAATCGGATCACGACCTGTCAATGGCACATCTGCATCGTCAGCCAGGTGGTCACAGAACACCCGAGCGCCCTCGGAGCTAGCGGCTAGGCATCGAGGCGTCGTAGGTCTTGTGCCCGGTCGTGCCCGATCCGAGGGCGGGTGCCGCACTCTTCGGCAGCTGACGCACATGCTCTGCGATCACAGCTCCGATCCCAGCACGGCCAACTAGGTTCGTCCACTCGTTGTGGTCCTTCTCGTGGTCGTAGAGCTCCTCCGAGCCATCGAGGTAGCGGATGTAGCGGTAGCGCTCGGAACGCAGGGCAACATTGCCCGGACCAAAACTGGTTCTGGCGAAATGCGGCCAGGCCGCCTGCGAATCCTCCAGGAGAGGTTTGAGCGAGTGTCCCTCGTGCTTGGGGTCCGGCGCCAGTCCTGCGAGGTCGACGAGCGTCGGGTAGAGATCGATGAGACCCACAGGCTTCTCGCAGACCTGGCCGGAGCCAAAACCCGGTGCGACCATTGCCACTGGGACGCGCGTGCTGTCCTCCCAGAGCGAGCGCTTCGCCCAGCGCTCCTTCTCACCCAGATGAAACCCGTGATCGGAAAACAGGACGACGATGGTATTGTCCGCATGCGGGCTCGCCGCCAGGGCCTCCAGCACAATACCGACACAGGCATCAACAAAACTGACCGAGGCCAGATACGACTGCACCGCATGCCGCCACTCCCCGTTCTCCTTCATCCACTCCTGGGTCGGGGCGATATGTTCCAGTCGTGTGAGATTGATCGCATAGCTAGAGAGATCGGCCAAGTCGTCGTCCCTGATCGCCGGAAGCTGGACTTGCTCTAGCGGGTGGAGATCGAACCACTTCTGCGGAGCATACATCGGGACATGCGGACGATAGAATCCGACCGCCAGGAAGAACGGCTCACCGGCAGCCTGCGCGCCCAACTCTCCAGCAGCCCACTGGGCGAGCTGGTGGTCTGGCATCTCCTGGTCGGAGTCAGGGAACGCTCCCCAATCCCAAAGGCGATGCTCCTTCCGCTTGCTCAGCTTGTTCTTCGGAAGCGGCCCAAACCCGCCCATCGCCCCAGCATAGTCCTTAAAATAGCGGGCGTTCTCCCGGCTGTGGAACAGCTTGCCGCCGCCCATCACGCGATAGCCCTCCGCCGCAAATCGCTCCGGCATCGTCGCCGCTGCCTTCGCAACCGGCGATTGGGCAATCTCCGGGTTGAGGAAGTAGATCCCGCTCGTTTCCGGGTAGAGCGAAGTCATTAGACTCGCACGCGAGGGGTTGCAGACAGGAGCCTGGCAGTGGGCGTTGGCAAAAAGCACACCACGCCCGGCGAGCCCGTCGATGTGGGGCGTCTTCGCCTGAGGGTGCCCACCTAGACAGGTGACCCAATCGTTCAGATCATCGATCGCGATCAAGAGGATATTCGGCCTCTCATCGGCTGGCGCGAGCGCGGCTGCCAGCCACAACATCGCACTCATCTGAATCAGGCGTAGACTCATACGCGACGACCTAATCGGAACCCCCACCAGCTTTCGGTGTCTTCCGATCTTTTTTCTTCTCCTTCTTCGCCAATCCCAGATGGGTCGGACGCTTGTCCCGGTAATCATCGATCCCGGCCTGGAGCTTCGAGCGCACCTGGCCCTCGACCTCAGAGAATTCGGCCAGCGGATCCTTCTCGTCGGGATCCGCAAGCAGGTCGTAGAATTTCCCGTCGCCGTAGAGCTTGTATCTTCGATCCCTCGCAAATTGCCGGGCCGCCGCATTGCCCCCATTGCGAGAATACCACATGTAGATCCAATCGCGGTGCCGCTGACCTCCACCGCGGAGCGTTGCCAGCAGGCTCCTGCCATCGATCCCAGCTGGCACCTTGATGCCACTGACCTCACACATCGTCGGTAGGAAATCACTGAAATCGACCAACTCCTCCGATACCTGCCCGGCAGGAATCGTCCCGGGCCAACTCGCGATAAATGGGACACGGGTGCCCGCATCGGTCATCTTGCCTTTCGCACCGGCCAAGTCCCTCCCCTGCCAGCGCGACACCACTGGCGTGTCGGTCCCGTTGTCGCCCACGAACATCACCAGCGTATTCTCACGCACGCCGGTGTGATCAAGCTGGCGCAGGAGTTTGCCCACCAGCTTGTCCATGTAGGCGACCATGTCGCCGAAATACTTGGCGTCCCCCTTGTAGGTCTTCGACCCGGGACTCGCCGGATCCCAATCCTCCGAATCCGGGGTCGGCTCGAAGGGGCAGTGGGTCAGAATCATCGGGTAGTAGAGTAGGAAGGGACGCTCCCGGTTCCTCTCGATGAATTCACAGGCGTAGTTGTTGACCACGTCTGGGAGATATACCCCACCACCGAAGTCCTTCTCCTCACCATTGATCTCGAGCCCCCCGTTTGGATATCGGCTAGGGCGTCGCGTCAACTGCCATAGCGCGTACTCGTCGAAGCCAAAGTGACCAGGCCCCTCGAAGCCTCCCTTGAGCTGCCACTTCCCAACCACGCATGTCGCATACCCCTTGCGCTTCAAAAGCTGGGCGAAGGTCGTCTGCTCAGGATCGAGCAGGCCGAACTCCACGTAGTTGCGGATATTGGAAATCCCGGTCATCAGCTTGACCCGCGAGGGCGTGCAGATCGGCTGCGAATAGCAGTGATCAAAACGCATCCCCTCCCTCGCCATCTGATCGATCTCCGGCGTCTTGTAAGAACTGCCCCCATTCGCACCGATACACTCAAAGCCGAGATCGTCTGCCATGATCATGACGATGTTGGGCGCGGCCGCCAAGGGCGACGCACAGGCAAGCAGGAGCAGGAGCAGGAGGATTGACTCGATAGACCTCATTCTCGACAGAGCCTACCCCACTAGCCCTGCGATACCAAGCCCAAGCGCGTGAATATTAATAGTCCAACACCACGCCAGCCACTAGCAGATCGACCTTCCGCTCCGCAGCCGCTGCCTCCAGATCGTCCCAGAGCACGATCTCAAACTCATCCGGCATGTACTCGGCAAGGGAATCAGGCGAGAATGGAATAAAGGTACTCAGAAGCTGATAGCGCTCCTCCGCCACGCCCGCTTCGCTCCAGGCCAGATCAGCCAGATCACGCCCACAACTCGCGACGTAGGATGCAAGCGCATGATTGATCTCCTCCGCCCGCGCAATCGCCAGCGAAGTCTGCGATTCCAGCACCTCGGCCACCGACATCGCAGCGAGCGTCGGCTCCTCTTCCCTAACCTTCAGCAAGAGAACCGCATACGCCGTCATGGCAACCAGGCTGCCGAGCAAAAAACCACGGATAAATGGCGCCCGATCGAGAATAACGATCGGACGCAGACCACCCGGCTGAATCGAAGATTGGCGCATCTGATAAAATTTCCATAATTTCCATAATTATCAAGTGGAAGATTCATGCTTGTCCGAATTATCTATCAAAGCTCCGCAACCACTCCAGATGGGCGTTCTCCATCTTCTTGACGATTTCTGGGTGTTGCTTGGAGAGATTCGCAGTCTCTGATGGGTCGGCTTTCAGGTTTGCGAGGAAGCGTGGCGCGACGGGATCGCCAGGCATCTTGGGCTGGCTGGTGTCCCGCGGGTTGCCGATCAGTTTCCAGTCGCCATCGCGCACAGCCCATTGGGCTTTTGGACCAAGCCCGACCTGCCAATGGACGACGCCGTGTGGGGTGTCCTGCGCTTCTCCCCGTAGCAGCGGAGCCAAGCTCAGGCCATCGACGTCTGGTTCTCGCAGGTCGACTCCGGCCAGCTCGGCGAGGGTTGGCAGCCAGTCGCACGAGTGCGCGAATTGGTCGATGCTCTTCCCCTCGGGCAGATGCCCGGGCCAGCTGATGATCGCAGGCACACGAATCCCGCCTTCGAAGAGGCTGAACTTGGCACCGCGATAGGGGCCCGAGCTGCCCCCACCAAAGTGGGCACGCTCCTCGGTCGAATGCCCATGATCTGATTGGAATACGATGATCGTGTCTTCGCGCAGCCCGACCTCGTCCAGGTAGCGCATCAGGTCACCGATGCGAGAGTCTAGCGTGGAAACAAATGCGTTGTAGAGTTTGCGTGGGAGAGGCAGGTCGGCATAGCGCTTCAGCCAGTGAGCCTCGCCCTGGTACGGGTAGTGTGGCGAGTTCATGGCGAAGTAGATGAAAAAAGGATCCGCTTGATTCTCTCGGATAAACTCACAGGCCTCGCGGACCATGAGGTCGGGGAAGAACTCGCCGTCGGCGAAGATCTCCTCGCCGTTGCGGTGGAGGTCGTGGCGGTTAGGCCCCTGCCAGTAGAAGAAGTGCGAGTAGTTGTCGATGCAGCCGCCCATGTGGCCGAACGAGTGGTCGAAGCCCTGGGCATTGGGCATGTGCTCGGGTATGTAGCCGAGGTGCCATTTGCCGATGTGTGCGGTGCGGTAGCCGGCCGCCTTAAAGGTCTCTGCGATGGTCACCTGCTCACCGGGCATCCCCGGCTTCCCCTTGATTGAGGTCGTATTGCCCGGAACCCCGGCTCGCAGTGGGTAGCGGCCAGTCAGCAGTCCGGCACGCGATGGCGAACAGACCGGTGCCGCCGCATAAAACTGGGTGAAGCGTGACCCCCTCTCCGCCAGGAGATCGATGTTCGGTGTCTCGATATCCTCTGTCCCGTAGCAACCGGCATCGACCGATCCCTGATCATCCGTGAAGATGACGATCACGTTCGGCTGGCGTGCGGGACACCCAACGACCGCCGCTAGGATCGCAAGTGAGATTGATAGGATCAATTTCATATCCAGATTCAAGCCCAGTGCCCCCGCTTCGGCAATCTCGGATGTTTCGGCTGGCGGCTCAGTCGGGAAGCCGGTAGTCTCCAACCATGTCCCCGCGCTACACGCTGTTCACCCTGCTCCTGCTGGCCATTCCGATGGTCGCCACGGCCTACGCTGATGATCCACTGGATGGGATCGAACTGACGCACTCGATGGCTGATAGCGATGGCGTGAAGATCCACTACGTCACGGCAGGCGCAGGCAACCCGGGTGCCCCGGTCATCATGATCCACGGATTTCCCGACTTCTGGTACACCTGGCGGCACCAGATGGCGGAGCTCTCAAAGACCCGGCGGGTGGTGGCGATCGACATGCGGGGCTACAACAAGAGCGATCAGCCGGAGGGCGTGGATCAGTATGCCCTGCCCCTCCTCGTAGCCGACGTCGCCGCTGTCCTCGAGGCGCTGGGTGAGAAGCGAGCGATCATCTGTGGCCACGATTGGGGAGGCATGGTCGCATGGACCTTCGCGATGCAGCGCCCAGCCCAGACCGAGAAGTTGATCATCCTCAACCTGCCACACCCGCAAGGCCTGATGCGCGAGCTTGCCAACAACCCCGCCCAGCAAGCGAACTCAGCCTATGCGCGCGCGTTTCAAGAGCCCGACGCTCATAAAAAACTCAGCGCTGAGGCGCTCAGTTCCTGGGTGACGGATGCGGGGGCACGGGCGCGCTACATCGAAGCCTTCCGCCGATCGGATTTCGAAGCGATGCTCAACTACTACAAGAAAAACTACCCACGTCCCCCATACAAGGCTCCCCCAGCGGCGCCTGAGGCAATGGTCGAGTGCCCCGTCCTACAGATCCACGGCCTCGACGATACAGCGCTACTGGCGCCAGCACTCAATGGCACTTGGGACTGGATCGACAGCGACCTCACCCTCGTGACGATCCCTGGCGCCGGTCACTTTGTCCAACAGGACGCCGCCGATCTCGTCACCCGATCAATGCTCGCCTGGCTGAATCGCTAAGCCAGGCCACCGCAGACCTTAGCTCGATTCGAGCGCCTCGATCACCGCGTCGAATGCCGGCTTCGGCTGGCCGGCACGGTCGAATAGCAGCGGGTGGTTGGTGCGCTCCCAAGGAAAAGAATTCAGCCAGCTCTTCCCATCGTGCAGATTCCAGAACGTGACGCGTTCCACCACGTCGGCATATTGCTTGAACAGCCTGAAGAGCCTCGCATACTGGACTGCCTGTCGGCGGGCAAGTTCTACCGGGAGCCCGTCCGGGTACGGGTTGAGCGTTGCCAGCTCCTCCCGATGCGCCCCACCATCGGCCCACCAGCGGTCGCGCGGTACCATGTCGATGTCCAACTCCGAGACGAACACCTTCAACTCTAGCTCGCGCATGGCGACGAGAGTCGCCTCGATGTCATCGAACGGAACCTTGTCGATCGTGTAGTGTCCTTGGATCCCGACCGCATGGACCGGTGCCCCACGCGCCTTCAGGCTACGTAGCAGCCTGATCATCTTGTCGCGTTTCGGCGCTAGCTCGTTGTGGTAGTCGTTGTAGATCAGAATCGCATCCGGATCCGCACGATGCGCAAACTCGAAGGCCTTGGCGATGAAGTCATCGCCCGCGATGCTCAGCCAAGAAGATGGGCGCAGATCGTTCTCTTCTCCCCCATCCGCAAGCGCCTCGTTGACCACGTCCCATGCGACGACCTGCCCTCTGTACCGACCCGCGACGCGGTCGATGTGTGCTTCCATTCGCTCGAGAAGCAGCGCCTTGCTTGCCTCGCCATCCCCATCTCGGTAGATCCAGGCTGGGGTCCGATCGTCCTTCGCCCACACCAGGCAATGTCCGACCACCGTGAGTCCCTGGCCCCGGGCAAATTTCACCAGGCGATCCGCTTTCTCGAAGTGGAACTCGCCCTCGACCGGCTGCAGCGCGGCGATCTTCATACAATTCTCCGGTGTCACTCCAGAGAACTGGGTGGTGAGCAGCGGCCAATCCGCCTCGCGATCGACAATCTCGTGCCCGATGCCGACCCCGATGTCGAAGTAGCGCGCAGCGCTGCGGCGAAGGCTCCGGTCCAGGCCGATGAATCGATGCGTCATCCCGCCATTGCCATCCACTTCCCAGAACCGGAACCCCATCGGGCGCTTGTCGAAGTTCTTGCTCGTCGTTTCCCCGTTCACCAGTTTGATCCCCTTGTATTCATTGGCGGCAAACCGGTGCAGGTGCCCGCCGAGAATAGCGACGACACCATTCTCGACACACAGGTCGAGCACTTCCTTGCGTTTCGCGACCGGGAGGTTGAAGTACACCTCTTTCTCATCCGGCTTCTCGATGAATAGCGGATAGTGGACGACGAGCACGGCCGGCGAACGCCTCGCCTTTGCATCCTCGAGCGCTCTTCTGAACCATTCGTCGTGCTTCTCCGACTCCCCGGCGAGCGGTGCCTTCCACAACTGGGTGTTCGCCACGACGAATGTGAATCCTTTGTGCTCGAATGTGTAGTAGTCCGGACCGATCTTCTCCCGATACCTGCGCAGTGACTCGGCGCTCGGTTGGTTGCCGACATCATGATTCCCCGAGGCACAGTAGCACGGGAGCTTGAACCCGGAGCGGATCTTCTTGAAGTCAGCGAACGATTGATCATCCGCCTTGTCGACGAGGTCGCCACAGATCACCACAAAGTCGGGTCCCATGCCATTAATCACCTCGACCGCCCGCTCAAAGGTGCGGACATCGTGGTCGTAGCCTCCCATTCCGAGTTGCGTGTCGCACATCTGGACAAAGGTGAACGGCTGCTGCCCGCTGCTTGCGCCGCCCGTCTCCTCCGCCCCCGGATCCCCCAGAACCATCTGGACAAGCGCAGCGACCCCGACCGCTAGCCCCGCTACAATCGGGCGCAGAGCAATTTTCGGACCCGGATTCGTAGACATTCTCACAACCCGAATCTTACCCCAATGCGGAGCGATGCAAACCCACTCAATCGACCGCCCACCAATCCTAAGCAGGCCGCCGAGCGCGTCCTGAACCCGCATTTCGCCTCCACCATTCCCCTCGTAAACGTGCGCTCACCACCAATAAACCCCTTGCCAGAGGCCAAACGACGAACCATAGGTTGTCGCACTATGGATTTTACAGAGCTCGGGCTTTCAGAAGCTGTTTTAAAGGGAGTCGAGGCAGCCGGTTATACGGAACCAACCACAATTCAGGCAAAGGCCATCCCTGCGATCCTCAACGGGCGCGATGTCATCGGAGCCTCACAGACGGGAACCGGCAAGACAGCGGCCTTCGTCCTGCCCATCCTCTCCAAACTCGAGAAGCCCGGTAAGATCCGCTGCCTGATCCTCGAACCGGTCCGGGAACTCGCGGGCCAGGTCGAGGTCGCCATCCAAGATTACGCCTCTGGCACCGGCCTCAAAAGCGTCGTGATCTACGGCGGTGTCGGGTATGGACCACAGACGGATAGCCTCAAGGCCGGTGTCGACATCATCATCGCCACCCCCGGCCGCCTGCTCGACCTCATGAGCCGGGGCGACGTCTCGCTCGAGCACCTCGAGTTCCTCGTCCTCGATGAGGTCGATCGCATGCTCGACATGGGCTTTCTCCCCGACGTCCGACGCATCGTCGAGAAGTGCTCGAAGAAGCGCCAGACCCTATTCTTCTCCGCAACGATGCCGCCAGCTATCGAGACCTTCGCCAGCTGGCTGCTCACAGATCCGTTCGAGATCGAGGTCGGCCAACGCATCAAGGCAGCCGACACCGTCAGCCACGCCTTCTATCCAGTCGCCTCCAGCCAGCGGGAGGACCTCCTACAGGCCATCCTCAAGGCGACCGACTTCCATAGTGTTATGGTCTTTACCCGCACCAAACGCGACGCGGATGGCTTGGCGACGATGCTGCGCAAAGGGACTAGCTACGACATCACTGTCATGCACTCGGATATCAAGCAGTCCGAGCGCGCCAAGGCGCTCGAGGGCTTCCGCAAAGGCACCTTCGACGTCATCATCGCCACCGATCTCGCCGCGCGCGGGCTCGATATCAGCAATGTCAGCCACGTCATTAACTACAATGTCCCCGAGAACGCCGAGGACTACGTCCACCGCATCGGCCGCACCGGCCGCGCCAAACGCGAGGGCGATGCCTTCACCATACTCTCCGCAGACGAGCTCCCGAACGCAGAATCGATCGAGCGCCTCATCGGCCAGAAGATCGATCGCCGCAAGCTCGATGGATTCGACTACACCTACACCACGCTCCTCGATGAGGATGCGCCGGACCAGAAGAAGCTAGACCGCATGTTCAACAGACGCCCGAAGGGCGGCAAACGGCGCAAGCGCAAGTAGCAGGAACCGGGAGCCCCATCCCGAGCCCCGCTCCGAACCCATGCGTGTCCTAGCGATTGACCCAGCTCTGCGCAACACTGGCTACGCGGTCCTCGAGAAACAGGCTGGGGTGGTCCAGGCCCTGGGCTATGGGACGATCTCCAACAGCCCGAAGCTCCTCCAGTCAGGGTGCCTCGTCGCGATCCGCGAAACCTTGACCTCCATTATCGAGCGGCATCAACCAGAGGTCTGCGCGGTCGAGGGCATCATCTATGTCCAGAGCTACAAGACGGCCATCATCATGGGTGCGGCGCGTGGGGCTGCGATGCTGGCCGCCGCCGAACACGGCCTCTCGATCTACGAATACGCACCGAAGCGGGTCAAACAGGCGGTCGTAGGCAAAGGCGCTGCCGACAAGCAGCAAGTCGCCTTCATGGTTCGCGCGCTGCTAAATCTCACCGAGACACCAGAGCCAGATGCCGCTGACGCCCTCGCCATTGGACTAGCCCACTTCTATATGGCGGAGAACCCCACCGCCCCAGCCAGCGAAACCAAACGGCTCTAGACCGATCCCAGTGCCAGGATGGAAAAATCCGCGAAATCACCGGCAATTCCCCACAATTTCGAGATCGAACAAATTGTTGGTAGAATCCTTGCCAAGGGCTTGTGATTCCCATACCACTTAGGAAACCTGAGGTATTAAATACTTCATTTATCCTGACAACCCACCAACGTTAATCTATGTCGACCCGACATCGCTGGCTCGCCGTGTACCTCGCCGTCTCGGTCGCTCTCCCTATTTCCACTTCCCCCATTCAGGCTGGCCCGAACGAGTCCGGCCAGCCTGTCGGTGAAGTCGGTCTGCAGGAACTGATCGAGCTGGCGCTGAAGAACGACCCGAAACTTGCCGCCTTGCGACTGAATGTCCCGGTAGCTGAGGCGGAGAAGCGTGCGGTGGTGCAGTGGCGTGATCCGGAGCTCCGCCTGAGCTACCAGACCGACGACAACGTCCAGTTGGAGTCGCCCTTCGAGCGCAGCGGTCGGGTGACTGAGACGATTCGCGGCAGTGGCGCTGCCGAGGAGACCGGGGGTCGCAACGGGGACGCCAGCGAGATCAGCAGCTCGAGCGAAACCCGCACCACCACCTTCCGCGAGAAAGTCATTCCCGGCGTCGATTCTGATCGGATTATCAGCACGGAGACCGAGCGCCGGTCGAGCAACTCTAGCACTACCAGCAGCGACGACCGTGGAACCTTCGACGAGGAGGCGACAGAGACTGAGACCTTCCAGTCCAAGAGCGACACGACGCGATACACCAGCCGTGATCGGCTCGCCCGCGATGAATCCACCCAGGCGAAGATTCGCTTCTGGATCCCAAATCCCTGGGAGATGAAGGAGCTGGTGAAACAGGCCGCGAAGGAGGTCGATCTAGCCAACTACGAGATCATCGCCGCCGAGCGCGAGGTGATCCTCCGGGTCCGCGAAGACTACGAGAAACTCCAGTACCTCTACAAAAAACTGCGTTCGATGGGCAGCAGGATCCAGATCATCGAAGAGCACGTAGAGAAGGAGCAGGCGCTCCTTGCATCCGGAGGCGAGTTCACTCTGGACCAGCTCAGTTTCGAGGATATCAGGATCCCCGGCCTGAAACTCGCGATCGACTCCGCGCGGATGGAATTAGAATTCGCCAAGAGCGAACTCGCCGCCAGTGTCGGCCTCAACGACGGCTCGCGGATCCGCGTCACCGACCGCCTGCTCCGCTCGACGATCGACCTGCAGGCGACCGACCTCGATTACCTCACCCGCATGGCCTACGCCCACCGCGGGGAAATCGGCATCCTCACCCACGAACAGGCGATCGTTGAAAGCGAGCTCGATGTGGTCAAAAGCAAGAGCATCCCCTCGCTCAGCTTCATCGAAGCCGGCTTCGGCAGGGATAGCACTGGTGGCGATCACCGCAATGACAGCTACGGAGTCCAGCTCGGCGTGGTGCTCCCGCTGTTCTCATGGCTCGCGAAAGATGAGGAGGTCGTCCAGGCACGCATCGAATCCTACTACGGCTCGATCGAGGCGAGCAAAAAGAACATCGCCAACCAAGTCGCTGAGGCTTTCCGATCGGTCAAGGAAGCTGGCAAGTACCGCTCTCGCGTCGACTCCGCCATCGCCAGCTACTCGAAGCAGAACGAAGCCAAAGCCAAGCGCCTCGAGGCATCAGATGACCTGGCTGCTAAGGAGGATCTCCGCTACGAGATCGCCAGCGAGCGCGACAAATCCTACGAGTATCTCATCGAGGCCGACCGCCTCTACAACCAGTCGCTGATCCGACTCGAGAGGGCACTTGGTGCCGACTTGGATCAGGTTCTCAAAGTAGAGATCGAGCCACTGGCAGCCGTTTCAGGTTTGGACGAAGTCACTGCCGCTGCGGCTGCATCCAGCCGTGCCGCCGCTCCCCGGGCGAAGCCCGTCCCGAAAAAGATCTTGCTCGACAGTCAGAAGAAGAATCCGGGTGAGGTTCAACCAAGCTCGGATTCACCGAAGCCCAAGGGGCTGTTTCACCGAATCGGAAAGCCGGACTCCATGGCCGGCAATTCTGGCTCAAAGAAGCCGTCCAAACTCAAGAAATTCAGTAACCGGTAGTCGTGCTGCCAGTATGCGCCCCCGGTGGCTAATGCCATCTAGGCTCTGGATTCCCCCTCACAGCGGCGTGTCTCCGCCGCCGGGCAAGGGCGGGGACGCCAGCCTCGGGGGCTTCGAGATGCAGAGGCTCAACCGCGGTAGTATTCTGGAACCACCTGCCGGGGGCTCTCGATCACGGGAGCCAGTACCACCTGTTTCAGCAGCGCCAGTGTGCAGGCATTCAAAAATAGCTCTCGGAGCAGTTCGCGGCGCCTGGACGCCTCAGGATTAGGGGGTCGGGGGATCATTGGGTTGGGGATGGAGATTTAGACGCACCAGCCCCGCTTGCGTTCAAATAAACTTCGCGGCACAAAGCAAGCCCCGCCTTGTCACCTCCTCAAGATTGCGTACGCTCGTGGTAGAATTCCCCCGAAATGACACCGAACCGATCCACTGTAGCTGCCTCCCTCATCTGGTTGCTCGCCTGGATCGACTCTACCGTCACACAGCGTGTGCCACCCCAACTGCTCTGGATCGTCTTTGTGCTGCTCGCTGGATTTTCGCTCGTGCCCATCGCCAGGGGCTCACTGCAGCGCCGCCGACTTGCGCTCAGTGTAGCGTCCATCCCCTGTTTTCACCTGCTCTACTTTAGCGCCGCCCAACTCGGTTGGCACACCGCTGCTAGCCTGATCCAAAACCTCGGTATCGCGGCACTCTTTTTCATCGGGCTCGCCTGGCTCATCTACGGGGTCGAGTCCAGGGCGCGGGAGCTCGAGCTTGCGGCGGGCAAACCCAGGGGTCTGACACAATCCGACCTCAGCCCAGAGAGCAGGGTGGCGGGTTCCTGGAACCCGCTCGATCTGCAATCTAGACTCTACCGCCGACGCTCGTGCCGCCTCGAACAATCTCTCGCTGCGCTCCTGACCTACGGACTCTCGTTCCTCCTCCTGTTCCTCCTGCTCACGCGCCTCCCCGGATGCGATTCCTATGAGCTCCCGCTGGGCGGAGGGAAGCCGAAACCGGCACAGCTAGTCCGGTTGCAGAAGATCATCCAGAAGAAGTTTGTCATCAACCCATTCAGCACGGTGAGATTCAATCCGCCGCCGATCGAAAAAGTACAGCTGCGACTCCTAGAGGCGACCCACCATGCCTACGAAGTCGGATATGGCGAAGACGACGGCGCGGGCTTTGCTGGCGGCAGCGCGCGCGGCAAGGTCGAGTTTGTTAGAATCCAATACGACGGCGGAGACTGGGACCAGGATCTCACAGAGGAATCTGATCTCAATATGCTCACGGAATACCAAGTCCGCACCGGCCACCGCTGTGCGGCCGCACCCAAGACACGGCGGATCCAGCAGCTCGCGGGCATGCCGCCAGACAAGAGCCCGGCCTTCGTCTACATCACCGGTCAGGGGAATCTCCTGACCTCGAGACGCGAACAGGAAATCCTGCGCGAGTTGATCACGGAGCGCCATGGGATGATCTTCGCCGACAACGGCGGCAGCGGCGGCTGGCACCAACAGTTTTTCGAGCTGATGCGGCACGTCCTCCCCAACACCGAACCGGTCCGCGTCCCGCTCGACCACCCGATCCACCGCCTGCGCTACGACCTCCCGTTTCTCCCCTACGTCGCCCCTCACGGTGGAAAGGACGCGTGGGGCTGGGTCATCGAAGGCCGCCTCGCTGCCTACTACCACCCCGGCGACATCGGTGATGCCTGGGGCAATGATCATGCCGGGATCCGCCGGGAGATCTGGGAATACTGCTACCAGCTCGGTGTCAACGCCATGCTCTACGCCCACCTGGAGAAGAGCAAATGGCTCACCTCAGTCGCCCGCCAGAAGAACTAACATGATCCGACCCCTACTCCTCACCGTCCTGCTGCTCTCGCATACCGCCGCGGCGATCGCCCAGCTCGGAAGCATGGAACAGATCGATACCGCGACCTTCGCCGAAATGCGCGAGATCGAACGCTACCAGCTCAAGATCGCAGAGAAATACTACCTCAAAGGCGAATACAAGATCGCCCTCGACGAGTACGAAAAATTCCTGACACTCTACGAGAACAGTCCAGGGGCGCCCTACGCCCAACTGATGTGGAGCCACTGCCTCGTCAAGCAGCGCATGGTCAACACAGCGATCCGTGACGGTTTCCGCTCGGTCATCGACTACTGGCCCGGCTCCCGGGAGGCGACGCAGGCGGCCTACCTGATCGCGAGCGCTTTCCGCTCGATCGGCGAGACTGAGAACGCGGAGCGATCCTACATCGAGGTGATCAACAGCCACCCAGATGATATCGTTGCCACCCTCTCCCGCGTCGATCTCCTACAGATCGCGCGGACCAAGGGTGACACCAAACGCAAGCTAGAACTCCTGTCCGCCCTCGCCTATGAGACCGAGCGCGACGCGGCAAATGCGGAACATGCCGTCAACGCGACACGCGAGCTCGCATCCTACTACTTCCGCGAGGCACAGTTCGACGAGGGGGTGAAAGCCCTCCAGACGACCTACGAGGATCAAGCGCTCGTCCAGCAGATCAGCGCGCTGGCAAGCGAGGCCGCCGGGGATCTCTACAGCCGGGAGGAGACCAGACAGAAGGCGACGTCGCTCGGCGACGCTGTCATCTCGCTGCTCGAGAAAAATATCCCGGCTGATCTCAGTGTGGGGGCCAGCAGGGCTTTGGCCCGGGGCTACTGGAGCCGCATCGCGGCGACCTACTCCCGCACCGGTCGCGACAAGCAGACCCTCGCCACCTTCGAGCGCATGATCAAAGTCCTCGGACAGGATGACGAGCTCCTAGCAGGGCTCGCCGAGTGGTACAAATCGCAAGAACAGCGCGAGCTCGCCCGGGAGACCTACCTCAGGTTCGAGAACCAGATTTCCGCCAAGAACCAGATCGCTACGATGTGGCGCGAAGAGAGCCGGTGGGAGCAAGCGATCACTACCTACCGCGAATTGCTCGTCGAAGATCCGGCGCAGGTCGCCGCCTACCACTGGGCGATCGCCGAGTGCCACGAGGCTGATGGGAAATTCTCCCTCGCCATCCGCAGCTACGAGAAATCAGACCAGGCTCCGGATAGCTACTTCAGGATGGCACGCTGCCACCGCAAACTCGAGCAGTTCAGCGAGGCCGAAAGCCTGTACAAGTTCGTCCGCGCCCACCACGTCGGCCCCGCTCCAGAGGCGTCGATCCAGCTCGCCCGCACCTACGAGGAATGGGGGAAACGCGAGAGCGCGATCAAAACCTACCAGCTCACCTGCAAAAATTTCCCAAAATCTCCCCAGGCTAGCCAATCCCACTCGCACCTCCAGTCGAAGTACGGTATCAACATCACACTTGGCGGTGCCAAGGACGACTAGCCAGACCTTCCGCAATCAACCCGCACCTCCCACCGATCAGGCAATACCCACCCAGAATCCGCGTGCACCAGCCGAAAATCCATATCGCCCCAGGCCGGCTGCCGGAAACCTGGGATCGCCCGACCGTATTTTTTGCCAATCTCGGCTCGCTATTCTTCGGCAACCAGCCAGCAACGGTCGCCCTGCGCGAGATGCTCGGCGGCACGCTGGACTCCTACGGTGGGCGCCTCGCCTCAATCCTCAATCTCCTATTCCAATCGGACGAGGCCAACAACCTCCTCGTGATCGACCGACCTCCGCAACCCGAACTGATCCGCTATCACTCGGAGTGCCTCGGCCTCACGATCCCCGATCTCCTAATCGCCGATCAAGACCATTACGATCTACCGGAGAACCTTGAGATCATCGACCATGCTGGAGCCAGTTGGATCGATGGCTTCGTGACGGACTCTCGCCTTCAGGGGATCGCTGACCGTTGCGGCATGCACTGTTTCAGCACCCCCGAAGGAAGTCGACTAGCCAACAACAAACTCGCCTTCCACCGCGAGCTCGAGAGGATCGGCCTCCCGACTTTTCCAACCGAGATCGCACAGGACCAGGCAGACTTGCCCCGTTGCCTCTCGAACCTCGCCTCGCAGGGGTATCGCTTCGCGGCTATCAAAGCCCAGATTGGAGCCTCCGGGATCGGGGTGATCCGCTGTGAGACCCGCGCGACTGCCGAGATCCCAGACCTCATGTTCCACGAGGGCGCGTGCCTCGTCCAGGGATGGATCGAGCCCGGCATCAAGGCCGTGCGCCACATCCACTCACCGAGCGTCCAGATCTTTGTCGGCGATTCGGACGTCACCCTCTTCGACACCACCGACCAGATCCTCGACCACCAGAGCGTCCACGAGGGAAACCTTGCCCCACCCCACGATCAGGAAACTCTCACAGACGAACAGATTCAGCTCCTCAACCAGGCCAAGGCTATTGTCCCCTGGCTCTATGCGACCGGCTACCGTGGCCCAGCTAGCATCGACTTCCATGTCGCGCGCCGGGGGGAGGCGACCGACATCCGCGCCTGCGAAATCAATGCGCGCGTCACCGGCGCCACCTACCCATCCCTCCTCGCGCGCCACTTCCAGCACAACGGTGCTTGGCTGATGCGAAATCTCGCGCTGCCTGTGCCGCTCGCCGGCTCCCAGATCCTCGACATTCTCGATCGCAACAACTCGCTCTTCTCCCCGGGTGCCGAGCGCGGCTGTCTCCCCATCAACCTCAACACCGACCGGGCCGGCAATATCACCAAGGGCCAGTTTCTATTCCTCGGCGCCAACATCGACGAGGTCTCAGACCAGCTCACCGAACTCGTCTCCCACCCGAAGATCAACCTCCACTATGATAGGGATTAGCGAAGCAGAGGAGAACCTCGAGAATCTAGTCGAGCTGACGCGCCAGCTCATGCTCATGCGTACAACTGAGTTCGAGCCAGCGGAACGCCGCCGCTGCATCGACTTCATCCGCAGCCACATCGATTCCCTGCCCGGCATCGAGATCCGCGAATTCGAGCGTAACCATTCGGTATCGCTGCTTGCGAATCCTATCGGTCACAACACGCCGGACATCCTCATGTGCGGCCACATCGACGTCGTCGCGCACCCGGAGGGCACCGCCTACCGCGGGCGGGTCGTGGACGGCCAGATCGTCGGACCAGGTGCCGGAGACATGAAAGGGGCCGTCGCGATCATCCTTGAGGTTTTCCGCAACACCCTGCGGAAGAACCCGCTTGCCTCGGTCGGAATCGCCATCACCTCGGATGAGGAGATCGGCGGGGCCGACGGCGTCGGCTATCTCTTCGGTGAGGCAGGCGTGCGCTGCGGCCTCGCCCTAGTCCCAGACGGCGGCTCACTCAACCGGATCACCATCCAGGAGAAGGGCATCCTCCACCTCAGCCTGAACTGCGCTGGCAGGACCGGTCACGCCGCACGGCCATGGCTCGCCGACAGCGCGACCGAGCACCTGATCGGGCGCCTCCAAGCACTGCGTGAACATTTCGACGGACAGTTCCCTCGCTCTCCCGACGATTGGCATCCCACCTGCGCGATCACCACACTCAGCACCCCGAACCGGACGATCAACCGGGTGGCTGGCCACGCCCATGCCAACCTGGATGTGCGCTTCCCGCCGCCACATACGAGCCGCGAGATCCTCGAATCCATCCGCCGCGTCCTCGGGCCGAGAGTGGAGATCGAAACCGTGATCGATGCCGATCCCGCCGATTTCGCGCCGGATCCACTGTTCCAGAAGATCACCGAACGGGTGACCGGAACCCCGGTCGAGCTCGAGCGCAGCCATGGCGGGAGCGACGCCCGCTTCATCGCCGCAAAGAATATCCCCGCCATCATCTCGTGCCCGCTGGTCGGAAACCTTCACTCGATTGATGAGTGGATCGACATCGAATCGATGGGAAGCTTCTACAAGATCTACGAACAATACATCAACGAATCATGCCCAACCAACGCAACGTCCTAGGTACCGAACTCCAACCCTGCAGTACCGACCCGCTCACCGGCTTCTACCGTACCGGCGCATGTGAAACCGGTGCCGACGATCATGGCTGCCATGCAGTCTGCGCCCAGATGAGCGACGAGTTTCTCATCTATTCCAAGTCGGTAGGGAACGACCTCAGCACCCCCGCCGAACAACACGGCTTCCCCGGGCTGAAGGCGGGCGACCGCTGGTGCCTGTGCCTGTCGCGCTGGAAGGAGGCGCTAGACGCGGGCGCAGCCCCGCCGATCTACCTCGAGTCGACCCACGAGATCGCACTGAAGCTGATACCAAAAAGCGTTCTCGAAGAACACGGGCTCGACTAAGCCTTCGCCAAGTTCTCGAGATCCCACTCGTCCACACCGACCTCGCGCGCCAGCTCGTTGAACTCGCCGATCTCCGCTGCCGAAAAAAGTAGCCCGTCCGCCGCCTCGCTGCGCCTGGCCGCGCCAGCAAAGTCCTGCCCGGGCAAAAACACGTTCTCGTTGCCGTGGCCCAGGATATCGTCAATCACCGCCTTCACATTTGCAGCCTGATCTCGCCCACAAGCAAAGGCACCACCACTGATCGCCTCCGGGTGGATCACCTGGAAGTAGAAGCTAGGGGTGCGCTTTTCCCCATCCGGAATCTCCCGGCTGCGCAGGGTCGGGAGTGATCCCCCGATGAACCCCGCCACAATCTCGTTGATCAGACACATGCCGTAGCCCTTGTGCGCACCGAATGGCAACAGCGCCTTCGCCTCGTTCGGATCCGTGGTCGGGTTACCATCCCCATCGACCGCTGCATTCGGCGGCAGCTCCTGCCCTTCCCGTTTGAGCTGCTGCACCCTCCCCATCGCGACCACCGAGGTCGCCCAATCGATCACGATCGGAAACCCGACAGCGTCCGTCGTCGGGAATGCCCAACTGTGTGGGTTCGTCCCCAGGGTCGGGAACTTCCCCATAAATGGAACCACCTCGGCCAGACCGGCAGTGCAATTCGTATACGCGATGTAGCCGCGGCTGGCCGCATCGAGGACGTAGCCGCCTCCCCACAGATAGTGGAAGGCATTGTCAACGCTCACCTGCCCGATCCCAAACTCATCCGCCATCTCGATGCAGGCCTCCATCGCAGCATAGGCGACCGATTGCCCGAGCTTCTTATTGCAGTTCCACACCCGGCTCGCGCGAAACTTCGTCGGCACTTCCTCGATCTCCGCACCCGGCACACACCCGCCTGAACCACTACCGAAAGACTCGTCCAAGTGCAGCGCCTTGATCGCATTGTGCGTGCGCACTCCGTGGGTCGATGCGTAACAACAGAAGCGTGCCGCATCCTCCGCCTCACGCTCAGTAAACCCACGCTTTAGGTAGGCCGCACGCACCAAGGAATTGTGCGCCTCCTCCGATACAATGAAAAATTCGTCAGCCATGATTGATAAGAGTTCGTTAATTCACCTGCTCGTAGTCACCCTCACCGGTGAGGAAGTTGATCAAATTCCGTGTCGCCTTCACCGCCTGGCGGGGAACGCTCTCATAGGTCCGCGACCCGATATGCGGGGTGATAATCGCCTTCGGATGCTTCAAGAGTGGATGATCAGCCGGCGGTGGTTCAACATCCAAGACGTCGGCCGCGTAGCCCGCCAACTTGCCAGAATCGAGCGCCGCGATCACCGCCGCCTGGTCGACGAGCTCCCCTCGCCCGCAGTTGATCAGGAAGGCTCCGTCCTTCATCCCGGACAGGACGCGCGAGTTGATCATGTGGTGCGACTTCGCCGTCAGCTTCGTGTGCAGGCTCAGGATGTCGACCTGGGCGGCGAGGCTCCCGATCTCATCCTGCCGGACGATCTCGAAATGTGCCGCCTCATCTTCCGGCCAGTAGTTGCCGAACCCATACAAGTCCATCTCGAACCCGCGGGCCCGCCTGGCGACCTCGATGCCTATCCTACCGAGCCCGACGATGCCGAGCTTCTTCTTCCAAAGCTCGAAGCCAGTCGGGCGGAACCACTCGCCAGCCCGCGTCCGCGAAACCGCCTCGGGCAAGTGACGCGCCAGCGCCAGGATTAAGGCGAAGGTGTGCTCAGCCACCGTCGTATGGTTGACCCCCGGGGTGAAAAGCACTGGGATCCCCTTCTCCTTCGCATACTCAGTGGCAATCTTGTCCACACCAATGCCATATTTCGAGATCACCTTCAACTTCGGCAACGACTTCTCGATCACCGCCTCTGAGATGAGATCATCACCACACAGGAAGGCATCAAATCCCCCCGCCAGTTCGAGCATCCGATCCTCCGTCAAAGGCCCCCGCTCGCAAACGACCTCCCAGCCGGTTGCCTCCAGCAACGCATGGTGTTCGCCTGGAGTGTCTTGGTAGGTGCAGGTGGTGAGGAGAATCTTCATAATCCGGTGCCGCTTGCGTCCCATGAATTCTAGCTTATTGCAATCCTAAAGATGACCCCAGAAGACAAACCGCTCGACCTAGGCCCCCAGCCGCTCGACCAGATCATGCTCGGGGCGGCCTTGAGCAATCACGACCTGGTAGCGGCCTCGTCCGAGCAGCTTACCCACAAGATGGTCGCGCGGGGGCGCAAGGGTCGCCGCCTCAAACGCAAGATCCAAGTGAAAATCCTCGACGCCCTCAACGCCCACGTCAAAGCACTCAGCCCCGATACCCATCGGGTCTACTCCCTCCCAGACCTGTTCAACTATAAGGGCCTGTTCTAACTTCCCAGCGTCTCGCTCTCATCAAGCCGGCCAACGATCCGCCGAGCTGCGCCGCAGATCGCCATATGGATCCATCCCGCCCATTAGAGTAATTGACTGCCCGCGAAGAGACGCGAAGGCCTGAAACTTGAAATTCAATTGGATGGCAGAGCCCGAGCCTTAGCGTCTCTTCGCGCAACTTAGCGGGCAAATCATTTATTTACCCTGTTTCGCGTCGGGATCCGCCCCCGAAAACACGCCCAAGTCAGTGGCCGCATTCGGGTCGGCGAGACTTGTCACAGATGCCTCTGCCCAAAGATTCCCTCCAACGGCACGGATCTTACGTTCAGCCAATGAGTTCTTTGGTTGACGCCTATAGGTTCCGACCCCGCCCCTTATCAAGGAGCTTGGGGCGTCTCGCCCCAAGTTTAGGAGTTCGGACGGCCGGTTCCGACTGGAGGATGGCATTCTCCACCTCCTCCCATTCCAATTGGAGACGACGGAGGGGTCGATCGAGTCTCGGGCTACTTTTGAGCTCGGTCGGAAGCGATTGCGAATGGCGACCCTGCGCCTCACCGTGGATCCTGTGGTTGCTCTCAAACGGTTCAATCTCCTAGTGAGTGACGCTGATTGGATCGATTTTCTCGGCTCACCGGTTATCACCGGCAAAGATGTCTACCTAGACTTTATCGACATGACGAACAGTTCAGGCGAACTGCGCAAGCTCGACCAGGCAGGAATTGCGCTGACCCCACCGGGTGGGCGCACGAGGACACTCGAGAACGTGAGAGGACTGCTCGTCATCGACCGCGGCGTTTTTTCAGCAAAGGACGTGAGTGCCGAATTTCTTGGAGGGAAAGCGCGTCTCGACTTCAAGTTGTCCCCGCTGGGCAAGACGCCTTCTTACGAGACAGCAGTCGCAATCAACAATATTTCGCTCGACGCGTTGAACGACTGGTTGGATCCCGCCAACCGCGTGATCGAGAAAGGGACATTCAATCTTAGCTTCAAGGGTGCCGGGTCGAGTACGCTAGAGTCACTGGCCGGAACTGGCCGGGTCACGATCGATGCGGAAAACGGATCGGCTCAGGACTTCCCCTTCGTGAGTGGACTGGTAGGATTCCTCGAGGGGCTCTTCCCCGTGCTCAGCAGGAACCGCCACTGGGAACTCGATCTCCCGTTCTCCGTCGCCGCAGGGAAGATCGAATCCACGGCCGGTCAGCTCACCGCCCGCCGCGTGTCTGCCAGATTGACCGGGTCGGTCGACTGGGTAAACGACCGCGTCGAGATCCTAGCTGGAGTGAATCTCAGCGGCCTCGTCGGCATCGTTACATCGATCGCTACCCCGTTGCGTGAAAACTTCATCGAGGTCATGGGAAGAGGAACTCTCGACGAGGTGGAGTGGGGCAGGAGACGCCGCGTGGAACGGCGCAAAAACCGCGAGGCTCAGGATGCTGGAAGCTCACCAAGTTGACGACCGGGGATCTTGCGGAGAAACCGGTGAAAGTGGTCGATCTACCGCCCTAGTAGGCAAAGATCTCACCGTCCGCAAAGAAGCGCTTCAATTCGATCTGCGCGTTCTCGACCGAGTCCGAGGCATGGCAGACGTTGGTCATCATATCGACGCCAAAGTCCCCTCGGATTGTCCCCTTCTCTGCTTTGGTCGAATCGGTCGGACCGAGAAGATCGCGGACCCGTGCGACCGCATTGTCCCCCTCCAGAGCAAGCGCGACAACCGGCGTCGCCTGCATGAAAGCGACGATCTCTGGGAAGAAAGGCTTGTCGGAGACGTGCGCGTAGTGCTCGGTCAAGAGCTCCGAACTCAGTTCCATCATCTTGATACCACGGATCGTAAACCCCTCTTTCTCAAATCGTTGCAGAACCTCGCCGCAATGCTTCTTACTGACGCAGTCGGTTTTGAAAAGAATGAGAGTCGTTTCGGTTGCCATAGTCCGGCAACCAATGCCAGAACTTGCATAAAATTCAAGTCAGGGTTTCCAGTTGGCGTACGACCTTGATCGATTCTTCCACCCTGGCAGCCACTGGCTCTCGTCCTTCGGGGCGTTCGCCACCCGCCGTGCCAGAGTCCGCTCCGCAGAAGCTGAAAACTCGCGCACCGCGGCCACCCCCTGCGGCTTGCCCTGCATCCCCTGAAGCACCTGCAGCATGCCCCAGCCCTGTCCTTTGTAGCGCTCGTTCGGGTTCGTCCCCTCCCCTTTGAAATTGACGTAGTCCATCAGGGCATACTTGCCACCTGCCGTGCTCGCCACCGCGTAGAATCGCCCTTTCACCAGCCCGCGCTGAGAGCTTGGAACCTGTGCGAGCATTTTTGGCAGTGCCCCCTCGAGACGCTGCAGGATGAAGGCAGTCTGCGATGGAATCGTGCGATGTAAAAAGCCGCGCAACTCCTTCATTCTAGGGGAATTTGATGCCGCTAAGAATTCCTCTCGGCTAGTCCAAGGACACTTGGTTGTGGGCGTGATCCAAGCTGGAATTCCGCTGACGCCCTTGGCTTTCATGAAACGGATTAGCGGTGGAAAACTCTCCTCGAAAGGACCACGCCTCCCAGAGTGATACCAGATAAAGTGCCCGATCCCCAAGGAGGCGAAGTACTCCCCCTGGTTCCAACTCGTGAGCCCCGCCACGGTCCCGGCACACTCGTTCACCCAGATTTTCCGACCGATCGAGCTGGCCTCGGCGGGTGACAGCGAGATCGCAGATCTCCCCGTGACCAGAGCCATCTCTGAAGCTGGGGCAGACTCCCCGACACCATCGCCTTCGCAGGCACAGATCGAGACAAAAATTGTGGAGAGCAGGGTGAGTCGGATGATCATGGGCGCAAAGATAAGCACCGATCATCTTCTTGGCAAAGAGCCTGTCTCGAATGCCGCTGACCTAAGAGCCTGTCGGACTTACCCGATCCGGCAAGAACCGTTTTAGAATTCGCCCTGATCCACCCGCTGAATCGTCATTGAATCCATTCAAATCCTCTCCAGCATGCGGATCTGGATCAGAATTCTAAAACGTTTTGCTCGAATCCTCTAAGTCCGACAGGCTCCTAAGCGAAAGTGAAGGGAGCACGTCATCGTAGAGCGGTGATCACGTCCGACTCAGAGACCAGGGCTTTGAATTTTTACAACCGCGAATCTGGCGAATCGGGATTGCTCAAACTATGAAGAGGATGAAGAGCACATTTTTGCGCGATCAATTGAGCCATTGCTCGGAAATCGAAAATCGACCGTTGTTTGAGAAGGATCAGTTCGCCAGATTATCCCCAATGGGGCTCTGCTCCAATGGCACTAGTTTAAGAGTCGTCGCCGGCGAAAGTGGCTCAAGCATCCCTGCTTGAATGCCCCTATTTTTCAAGCCTCCAAGCAGGGATGCTTGGGCCACAGCTCGACCCGTCTCTCCTTAAGAGCCTGTCGGCTCTGCTCCCACCTTTCAGTGTACACAGCGCTTCCGCGCACGCAGTCGCGATTGAAAAACTCGGTGTGCGAGACTCGAGCCGGACCTGGTTCCAGCAGCCTCGAGGCCGTCCGGGTTCGGCCGAAATTTCTTAAGTCAGCGGCAAAGAGCCTGTATCCTATCGCCGGACGAGATTCAGATCACGAGCGCGACCCGCGCTGAGAGTCTCTGCACAGAATGAAGCTTGTGGAAGCGATCAGGCGGGGCGAAATCACCCTCTGACAAGATGGAGTCCAGCGCTCAGATCATCCCCTACCTGCACGACTGCTACCGCGAGGACAACTCGCGATCTGTCTTATGGAATATACTCGGTTCCGGCGCCGAGCATCAGATCTTCCTCGGGGGCAACGAGGAACTCCTCGACGGCTTCCTCGAAGAGACGCCCTTGCCGCTCAATCAGGCGACCCCGGCGTGTGAGGCCGCCTCGATCGACAGGAAAGAGAAGCAATTGCTTTATACTGGAGATGGGCTAGGCGCAGAGGCATCCCTCTACCGCTCGAACTTATAGCCGAACTCCCGCACCGTCAGCAGGTGCCGCGGGCGCTTCGGTTCGGGTTCGATCTTTTTGCGCAGGTTGTTGACGAAGCGATCGATGCTGCGCGTGGTCACCATGCAACCGTACCCCCAGACCGCATTCATGATCTGGTCGCGGCTCAGCGCCCGCCCAGACCTCTCTACCAGGTAGAGCAGGAGGTCATACTCCTTCGGCGATAGTGCCACCTCCTCGCCGCCGGCATCGGAGAGTGCATGCGCTGCCGTATCCAGGACGAAATCTCCAAATGCGTGGCACTGGCCAGGATCTGGGCTCCCGGTGCGGCGCAGCAGCGCCTCGCTGCGCGCGAGCAGTTCGCGGATACTGAATGGCTTGGTCATGTAGTCATCCGCCCCCACTCCGAAGCCCAGCAGCATGTCCGACTCCTCATTCTTTGCGGTGAGCATGATCGTCGGCACATCGCAGCATTCCTCCCGCAGGCTGCGACAGATCTCGTAGCCGTTCAGGCCGGGCAACATCAGGTCAAGGATGAGGAGGTCGGGACGTGATTCGAGGGCCATCTCTAGACCGCGCTCGCCATCGTTCGCCGTGCGCACGGAATAGCCGTCCATTGCGAAGTTGTCTTTCAGGCCACGCAGGATGACTGGATCGTCTTCGACGATGAGTACGTTCTTCATGCTCTAGGTTGCTGCCGGTTCGGATTTCGTCGCCAGGCCCGAGAGGCTGCTGCCCACCCCCGAGGCCGGCACGTCGAAGCGGAAGATGCTGCCCGCACCACGGCGCGGCTCGTGCTCGATGACGCCGCCGTGGGCGGCGACGATATGGCGAGCGATACTCAAGCCCAAGCCACAGCCCCCACCACGCCGGCTCAGCTTCGGGTTCGCCTGGTAAAACTTGTCAAAAATCTGGCGCCGGTGCGCCTTCGGCACGCCGATCCCGCGATCCTTCACCAGGAAATAGACCCGCCGGTGATCGCTGAAGAAATCGATCTCGATATCGGGCGCCTGCTCCGAATACTGGATCGCGTTGTCGATCAGGATTCCTAACACCATCACCAATGTCTGGCGATCGCCGTGCACCAGCGGCAGACTCGCGTGCCCGCCAAAACAGCGGATCCGCCCATCGAGCTCCTCGACCTTTGCCTCGAAACGCCTGACTGCCTCGGCTGCGAGTTCGTCCGCATCCAGACGCTCCATCCTGAAACGTTTCTGTTTCTCCTCGAGGCGGGTGTGGTTGAGGAAGTCCTCGACCATGTGGCTGACCCTCTCGTTCTCCTGCAGCATGAGGTCAATGTACTCGGCTACTTGCTCGCGATCATCGACACCACGGTCCCTGAGGGTCTCGAGCAGTAGCCGCATCGATGCGACGGGCGTCTTGAGCTCGTGGGAGATGGCCGTGAGCGTATCATTCTTCAGCGCCTCAAGTTTCAGGCCACGGAATACCGCGATGCCGGCCGCCGACGCCGCCGCCAGGAGGATCACCAAGATCAGATAGGCGCGCTTCACCTGAGCGCGCATCTCTCGGCCGATCCCAGGATACTCGTGCCCGATCGTTCCAGGCAGTCCCGTCACCTGCAACCTCCAACGCCCGAAAGTGCTCGGCAGCGATTCCGATAGCGTGGGGCTCCCGGATCCGAAACTGCCCCCTCCCTGCGCGAGGATCCCCCCTCTGCGATCGACGATCCGTAATCCCACACCGTCCGGAAGGACGGAGAGGAAGTAGCCCTTCATCAGCTCCGGATCCTCCATCTCTGCCGGCATCGCCTCCACCAGTCCGGGTAGATAGGCGCCATGGAGATCTCGCATCGCCGCCGTCACCTCCTCATCGATCACCTGCTCGGATTTCCAGGTCAACCAGCCAAAGAACGCGATCGGCACGAGCGGCAAGAAGATGAACAGACCGGTGAGTGTCCGTAGCTGCTTCGGGGTAATGTGGATGGCTCGCCGCAACGAGGTGTAGGGGGGTTGCTTCAAAGCTAGACCTTCTATGCATTGACCACAATAGGGAAAACTCGGGTGCCGCCAGCACGAAGCCTGGCGGCACCCTCGTCCCGGATCTCCACAGGGAAGCTCTAGCCCTCCGGGTCGAGAAGTTTCACACCCTCGCCCATGTAGGACACCTCGAGCGCGTTCTGCTGAGGGTCATCATCGCGCGGGATGAAGCGTGCGCCACCGCCCTTCGAGCGGCTTAGCCGCACCACCGAGCCGCTACCATCGCAGCGGACGATCGCGCCGCGTTTGCCAGCCCAGAGCCCACCGCGCTGCTTGCGGTCAGTGACAAATGTCCCTTGGCCATCGGTGCCGTCGGTGACGAGTGGCCAGCTCGATCTCGACATCGTATCCAGCCCCGCGATGTAGGCGAAGTGGTTCTCGCCGGCCTGCACGTAGTCGCTCCCGCTCTCCATCTTGTTGTCGGCATCCGCTCCCCAGTTCGATCCCTTCACCGCAAACACGCTCTCGTCTTCGAGGTAGTCGTAGAGATCGCGGAACGCCGCGTTCGAGCTCGTGATCGATTCGCCGAAGGTATTCTCGCCTACGGGATAGGCGCCGCCATTGTCTAGTGCGAAACCCCGCAACCCGAGGGCGATCTGCCGAGCCTTCTGCATCGCCGCGTTCGCTTTCGCCGCCTGCAGCGCATTGCTCAGCCCCGGCCCGGCGACCGAAGCGAGGATTCCGATAATGCTGATCACGGTGAGCAGTTCTAGCAGGGTGAAGCCCTGGGGGGCGCCGCAAGGTGTCTGCCGGTTGCGCCGGATCGCTACGTTCATTCTTGTTTTCATCGCATTGGTTCTTTCTTCAATTGGGGTTTGTCTATCTCATCTGATCGACCGTTGCCGGGGGTCGGCATGACGTCCGATCTGCTTGACCCAAACTTGCGCACCAATGTTACGATCGTGTTACCGAGCGGTTCGCTCTTGGTGAAATGCGAGGGTTGGCATGAGCCGCCGGACGTGGTTCAGTCCAGAATGTCGATCGATCGCAGCAACCCGTGGAAGACGATCTCCCAGAGGATCAGTTTCAAGAACCCCTACTTCTCAGTCAGCGAACACGATGTCCTCACCCCTGCCGGAGATCCCGGTTACTATGGCGTCATCCACTTTGTCCGGCATGCGGTCGGAGCCATCCCGATCGATGCCGAAGGGAACACGTGGCTAGTCGGCCAATACCGATACCCGCATGACACCTACGAGTGGGAGATCCCCGAAGGCGGCGCCGACCCTGGCGAGACGACGCTCGAATGCGCCCAGCGCGAACTTCGAGAAGAGACTGGGATCATCGCCGCCGACTGGCAGTTGCTGCTCGAGATGCAGGTCTCAAATTCTGTCACCGACGAGATCTCCACGACCTACATCGCCCGGGTTCTCAGCTTCACCGAAGCTCAACCGGAAGCGACCGAACAGCTCACGATCCGCAAGTTGCCGATCGATGAAGCGATCGAGCTGGCCCTCGCCGGCGGCATCCGCGACAGCATTAGTGTCGCCAGCCTACTCAAGATCCGCGCGCTCGGCCTCGCCTGATCCGAGTGGTAAATCCCGCAGCCGACTAAGCGGACTCTTCGCCTGGTTCGAAGAGTGGCCGGAAACTCTCCGACACACGCGCCTGCTCGACCTCACTGCGAGCCAGTTCCATCCACTGCCCACTCGCTGGCCGCATTCGCGACGCCTCGCTGAGGATCAGCCCGGTCGTCAGAGGCTGGAAATAGCCGATCTCAATCGAGGCGGAAATCGCCCGCTCAGCAGCATTCTCAAAAATCGCGGTCAGTTCCGCGCCGGAGAAGCCACGAGTTGCCGAAGCGATCGCCTGGGCATCCAGATCCGTGACTGGGATTCGGTTGCGGAGGACGCGGATGATATCCATGCGCTCGGGCTCATCCGGCGTCCCGACACAGACGCGACGGTCGAACCTCCCCGCGCGGTGGAAGGCTGGGTCGAGCAGCCAGGGTGCGCTTGTCGCCGCGATGACAAGCACGCCATCGGCGCAGTTCGAAACCTCATCTAGCTCGTGCAGCAACTGGTTGACGACCGCTGAGCGGCCCGAGTCGCTCCGGCCACCGCGGCGGCTGGCGATCGCATCGACCTCATCCAAAAACAGGACGGATGGTGCATTCATCTTGGCGATGTGGAAGATCTCGTGCAGCTGCTTCTCGGCACGGCCAATGCCCACGTCCAGCAATTGGTGGAGTCCGAGAGTGTAGAATGAGGCGTTGACCTCGCCGTCGAGGGCCTGTCCGAGCAGTGATTTCCCGCAACCGGGAGGACCGTAGAGCAACATATTACCTCCCGCTTGAATCCCGTAGGCCTTGAACAGCTGAGGGTTCTTAATCGGGTGGACGATCCTCATGCGGATGTCCTCTTTGAGGCGGTGCATCCCTCCGACATCGTTGAAATCAATGGTCGGCGCATCCAGATCCGAGACACACATCCCATTGCAATCCATCCCCTGCTTGAGCGCATCGATGAATCCGCCGTCATCATAGTCGGGAGCTTCCTCCCCCCCCTCCGCATCGCTCTCGTAGAGTTCGAATGGCGAATCGAACTCATCCTCGTCGGTCGGGTAGAACCAGTCATCTCCAAATGGATCCGTCGCTGTAGAGTCCTCACCGATCTCTGGCTCCCCAACTTCGGAATCGGCGGTCTGCGCCGATTGGACAAGTCGGCCGAGATCCCGGTCGAGGGCTGGCTCCGCCAGATTAGGGTTGATCGAAAGAGCAATCCGGTAGTGCTGGGCCGCTCGCTCGAGGTCGCTCAGGTTCTCGCCTTCCCCACAGAGGATATGCGTGAGAAAGAGATGCCCCTCGGCGAAGCTCGGATGCTCGTCGACCAATCCCTCGACACGCACCGCCGCCTCAGAAATCTTGCCTTGGAAAAAAAGCGACCTCGCGATCCCGAGATGCGCCGATGGGTTGCCCGGAAATTTCTCTAGAATTCCTGCGTAAATAGTTCGCGCATCGTTGAACGCGAACGCCTCTTCACAGCGCCGTGCATACACAAGGCGGAGGGGCAAATTATCCGGTGATTCGTCAAGGGCTTTACGGAGAGTGTTCAAAGGGCTGGTCGGGTTGTCGGTTTCAGTGGTTTCCGCGTTCATTCAAAGCAAAAACCACGCCGATGTGCAAAGTGAATTTGCGCCGCGCCCGAACTAATTTCCACGACCCCTGTGGGTTCTCTATTCGCTATAGATCGAGAAAGTTTTTCAGAAGCTTCTTTCCCTCGCCGGTCAGGATCGATTCCGGATGGAACTGGACGCCGTGAATCGGGAACTGCTTGTGCCGCACGCCCATGATTTCGCGCTCCTCAGTCTGAGCTTCTGCGGAGATCTCGAGGCAGTCAGGAAGCGACTCCCGTCTGATGATCAGGGAGTGGTAACGCGTCGCCTCGAACGGGTTTTCGAGCTTGGCAAATACGCCGCGCCCATCGTGCTCGACCATGGATGTCTTGCCGTGCATCAATTTGTCGGCGCGTATCACGTCGCCTCCGAATACGTCGCCGATGCACTGGTGTCCGAGGCAGACACCGAGGGTCGGGGTGTTCTCTCCAAAGCGCCTCACCACATCGCTGCTGATCCCGGCCTCCTTCGGCGTGCACGGTCCGGGGGAGATGCAGATCCGATCAGGTGAGAGTGCCTCGATCTCATCGAGGCTGATCGCATCGTTGCGGTGCACCTGGAGCTCGGCCCCGAGCTCGCCGAAGTACTGCACCAGGTTGTAGGTGAACGAATCGTAGTTGTCGATGACGAGCAGCATAGCACTAGTGGTTAGATAATCGCTCTGGCCCGCTCGATCGCGCGCATCAGCGCAGTCGCCTTGTTGACGGTCTCGTTGTATTCATACTCGGGGTCAGAGTCTGCGACAACTCCGGCTCCCGCCTGAACATAGACCTTCTCACCTCTAACCACAGCAGTGCGCAGCGCAATGCATGAGTCGTGGTTGCCATCGAACCCGAAATAGCCAACCGCGCCGGAGTAGGCGCAGCGCTTACTCTTTTCTAACTCGTTGATTATCTGCATTGCCCGCACCTTTGGAGATCCGCTCACTGTGCCTGCTGGGAATGTCGCTCGCATCACGTCGTAGGCATTTTTGTCGGGGCGCAACTTTCCTGAGACGTTCGAGACAATGTGCATCACATGGCTGTAGCGTTCGATGATCATTAGATCATCGACTTCGACGCTGGCATACTCGCACACGCGGCCGACATCGTTGCGTGCCAGGTCGACCAGCATGATGTGCTCGGCTCGCTCCTTCGGGTCGGCCAGCAGTTCCTCGGCGAGCGCATCGTCTTCCGCCTGCGTCTTCCCTCGCCAGCGCGTCCCGGCGATCGGGCGGATGTCGATCTTCCCGTCGATCGCCCGCACGTGAACCTCTGGCGAGCAGCCGACGAGCGCGAACTCGTCCGGGAACTGCAAGCAGAACATGTAGGGGGACGGGTTCACGCTGCGCAGTGCTCGGTAAAGGTCGATCGGTGTTCCGCCAAACTCCGCCTCGAAGCGCTGCGAGGGCACGACCTGAAAGACATCGCCAGCGTGGATG
>Ga0316197_10000339_pt1 | contig 33316 bp, 33 predicted proteins | sample OudBiesiAoxic_MG_FD_204939 | JGI IMG/M metagenome (GOLD analysis project Ga0316197, IMG submission 204939) | Coastal sediment microbial communities from Oude Bieten Haven, Netherlands - site A oxic | ecosystem: Environmental > Aquatic > Marine > Coastal > Sediment | place: Netherlands... | reverse complement strand
CGGCCGGGAGAGCGACCCGGACGGGTGAGCCTCTGAGCTCCACCGAAGCGGATGAGGGATACCTCGGAAGCGACGGTCCGCACGGGTCGCCGGGTACATCGGCTCCGGTCGATTCCCCGGCACGGCAGTCCTCCCTTCGGGGCGGGAGGCCGGTGGCAGTCGGGTCGCCCAGATCCCGATACGTCACGGCGCACCGTCGAGAGGCGGGGCGATGTCCGAGCGGGACTCTGGGGTTCCGACCGGATGGGCGACGGCCGACGGGCAACGGGTCACACCGGAGCACGAAGGAACCGGGCCACGCTGGAGGCAACGGCGAGAGCCGGGACCGAAGGCACGCCGAAGTGGCGCAAGCTGTTTCGGCTGAGAACCCCGAGAGGGCGAGGCGAGAGCCGAGCTTTCTCGGGGTTTCTCGCGTTTTGGGCTGTGAGCGATGAGCTTTGAGCCGTGAGCTGTGAGTCCGAGTGGGTAGCGGAGTAGCCGAGTAGCCGAGTAGCTGAGGCAGACGACGAGGCAGTTCGGCCCTCGCTTGGGTTCTTGTGCTCGCAACCCGAGGCTCGTAGTTCGTTGCTTGGCGTTCTCGCGAAAAGTGCGTTTCGTTCGCGAAAACCCAGGAGCGTTTCGGCTGGACGTAGCGGCTCTGATCGCGTACCTTCTCGTTTGTCGCCGGGACGGGAGACTGGACCGGAGACATTCGGCCCGCAAGGGTCGGCCCGGAACCCGCAAGGGGGAAGGGAGCGTCTGACCGGGCGCCCCTCGAGAGAGGCGGCGTCGGCTCCGCAAGGGGCCACCGGGAGCGGCCTTCGGGCCGGGACCGGCTGGAAGGACACCTCGCCGGACGGCTTCGGTCGGTCGGCGGTCCACGAACGGTCGCAAGGCCGCTCGTACCGGCGGAGTCGGCCCCTCGGGGCAGGGTTCGTCGGAACGGGAACACCCCGAGAGGGCGCGAGCTTTCTCGGGGTTTCTCGCGTCCGGGTCGTCCGCGCGTTTGGGCTACACTCCAGGGCATGGCATGGCCCGAAGATTCACTCAGCGACGGCGAAATAGTTGTAACCGAGTTCCGGCAGCACTGGAAGCTGTTGATCGTACCGATCGCGTGGTTTGTCCTCGCGTTGATCGTCATTGGACTCATCGAGTGGGCCGTGCCGGACGGCGATGCGTGGGGTTGGTTCCAGTTGGTTCTCACGCTGGCCGTCGTCGGCGCGGCGATCTGGTTCGTGGTCCGTCCCATCGTGAGTTGGCTCACCACTCGCTACGTCCTCACGAACGAGCGGCTCATCACTCGTCGGGGATTGTTGGCGAAGGCCGGCATCGAGATCCCCCTCGAGAACATCACGAACGTGAATTTCAGTCAGACGGCCGTCGAGCGGATGCTCGGTGCCGGAGACCTGCTCGTGGAGTCGGCGGGGACGACGGGCCAGAGCGAGTTCAAGAACATCCCTCGCCCCGACAATTTCTCCACCCTCCTCTACAAGATACGGGAGGAACGATCGGTGTCGATGCAGGGCGGCACGGTCGTTCAAGCGCAGGACGCTGACCCGACCGAGCAGCTTCAACGTTTGAAGCAGCTCCACAACGACGGCATCCTCACCGACGAAGAGTACGAAGCGAAGCGCCAGAAGCTCGTCGACGAGATCTAGCCCGCCAGTCCCCGGTCTCCAGTCCGACTCCTCCCCTTCAGGCTGCATTCGAGCGCGCTGTCGACGCGAGACGCCCGGCCACACCTCTCCTTCGCCTCTCCCACGCAGCCTCAATCCACGGTCTCTCGGTGGAAGGTCGGCGGGAATCCCAGTCATCCGAGGGGCTCCGCCGCCACTGGAGTAGCCACGCTTTCGGTGTGGCCCCGGAACCGCGGAAGAGCTTCTCTGTCAAGGGCCCCGGACACATCCCGATCCACGACTCCGTGGATTGAGGCGCAGTGGGGGAGGCGCGAGCACCGGCCGTCAGGCCGGAGCGCAGCGGAGGGGGCTCCGGGAGGCCTAATCGCGCAGTTGACGCCTGCCGGGTGCGAGATGCCCCCAACGGCAAAAAATTCCGGAGATTTCTCAGTTCCAGCCCCGGTTTCTGTCACACGCGGCAGATATGTTGCAGGTATGGGACACACCGATCTCGCCACCGACACGATCGAGAAGCGACTCCGCGAATCGGAGTCGGTCATTGCCCGTGAGCGGGCCAACCAGATGTCCCTGCTCCGTGAACTCGATCGGCGGCAGGTCGCGACCCGTGGCGGCCACCGGTCTCGCAAGGAATGGGTAGCGGGCCGCATTGATGTCGCGCCCGAGACCGCCGCGAGCCTCGTCACGACTGCGATGCGGCTCGAAGAACTCCCCGCCGTCGACGAAGCCGTCACGACCGGGGAGATCGGATGCGACCGGGCCGTGGCCGTATCGCGCTTTGTCGGACGCGATGATGCATGTCTCATCCTCGACGAGACCGCCGGCTTCGATATCGAAGGCATCCGATCGATCTCTGCCCGCAAACGGCGGATGACGAAACTCGACGAGGAACTGGCGTTCGAAGGCCGCTACGTCTCGATCCAACCCAACCTCGACGAATCCTGCTGGCGCCTCGCCGGTCAACTCCCCGGCTACGCCGGACGCACCGTGGTTGATGCACTCGAAGCCAACGCCGACGCCTTCCCGTACGGGCCGACCGCCAAACCGTCACGCACCACGCGAAACGCCGACGCCTTGTGGGCGATCTGCGCAGACTTGACCGAAGGCGGCGACGGGGCCTCCGTCGAGGGTCCTGGGCTTATGGTGACGGTCTTCGTCAACGCTTCGGATGCTGCGAAAACGAACGGTGAGACCGGCGTCCAGATTGAAGCCGGGCCACAGGTCGGACCCCACACGCTCGAAGCGATCCTCTGCCAAGGCACCATCGAAGTCACAGCACGAACCGCAGATGGCATAGCCCTCGCAATGCGACGCCGATCAAGGGCCATCCCGCCGAGGCTGCGACGGTTTGTTGCGCACCGCGACGGCGGAGTCTGCACCATTGCGGGGTGCGTCTCCCGATACCGCCTCCAGGCCCACCACATCACCCCCTGGTCCGAAGGCGGCAGAACCGACCCCGATAACCTCGCCACCCTCTGCTGGTTCCACCACCATGTTGTCATCCACGGCCAAGGCTTCACCATCGACCGAACGTCACCGCCCCAACGCCGGCGCCTCCGCAGACCAACCATCCACGCACCCCCAACTCGCACCACGTGGAGAATCTCGTAGAGGCCGTTGAACCTCCGGATCAGTCCGCCAGTCCCCAGTCGCCCGTCGACTCTTTCCCCGAAAAGATCGGCGCGACCGTGCTCGGTTATGGAATCGCTATCGCAACTCGAATCGGGCCACCGTCTCGACGTGATACGTCTGTGGGAACAGATCCACCGGTTGAACCCAATCGAGTCGATAGCCGGCGGTCGTCAATAGCCCGGCGTCGCGTGCGAGGGACGCCGGATCGCATGAGACCAGCACAATCGTCCGCGGTGCCGTTCGCGTGACGGCGTCAACGCCGTCCGCCCCGAGCCCAGCACGAGGCGGGTCCACGATCGCCACATCCCACCGCTCTTTCACGGCGGCGGCTGTCCGTTCGAACCGGCCGAGCATTGCCTGGAACGCACCGGGGATGACCCCCTCCAGGTTTCCAGCGATGGCGCGGAACGACGCCTTCTCGGAGTCGATGGTCACTACGCGCCGTGCCGACCGCCCGACGGTGGCGGCGAACAGGCCGACGCCGGCGTAGCCGTCGAGCAGGATGTCGTCTCGTGTCACTCCGGCGGCATCGGTCACGAGGGCGACGAGTGCCTCGGCGCCTTCCGTGTTGACCTGGAAGAACGAGGCAGCCGGAACGCGGAACCGCACGCCGTCGATCTTCTCCTCGAACCATGGCCGGCCCTTGAGGGTGTGCAGATCATCCTGCGATCGGACAACGACCGACGCATCCCAGCCCGACGCCTGACGCGGAGCGCGGCCTTCGACAAGGATGAGATGCTCGCCGGTGTTGACGCCGGTCCGCAGCACGATCTTGCGCACGCCGGTGAGATCACCGAGCTCGGCGAATCGCTCTTCGAGGGCCGGCTTGAGGAGCGGGCAGCCGTCGAGGGCGACGAGACGATTCGACGCGTTCTCGTGGAGTGCCGGACGACCGTCGGACACGGCAAAGTCCATCCGGTTCCGATACGCGAACGGTGCCCCGGGAGTCATCGTCTCCCTGACGTCAACGTCCTCAAGTCTGCCGATGTGAGCAAGTTGGCCGGCGACGACCTCTTGCTTCCATGCGAGTTGCCGTTCGTACGCTGCGTACTGCCAGCTGCATCCACCGCACGTACCGAATGCTGGGCATGGGGCTTCAACGCGGTCGGGTGACGCTTCGAGGACTCGGGTGAGTCTCGCCCGCGCCCAGCGGCGCTTCTCTCGGACCACCTCCACCTCGACCAGTTCATCCGGTATTGCACCGGCGACGAAGCAGGCCTTCCCGTCGAGGCGGCCGACGGCTTCGCCCCCGTGCGCGATTCCGTCAATGGAGAGTTCTGGCATGCGGCGCACGGTAGTAGCGGGGCCATCAACTACCGCCGCCTCCCTAACCTCTCGCCCATGAGGAATCGACCCACATGAGCACGATCCACTGGTTGCACGGTCACTGGGTGTGGGTGGCGCTCGTGACCACCGGAGTTGTCGGACTGTGGGGGTTGGGGCTGGCAATCCTTCGTAGGAAGCCGGGTCGGGTGTTCGGCGTCGCCGCGGCGATCGCCATCGTCGCGATGCTCATCCAGGTGGCGCTCGGTGTCGCCCTCTACATGTACGGCCTGCGGCCGCTGAACGGATTCCACGTCTTCTACGGCATCGTGGTCGCCGTCACCTTCAGTCTCGCCTACGTGTACCGCTCCCAACTCGCGAAGCGGCCTGCCCTCTGGTACGGCCTGCTGCTGTTGTTCGTCATGGGCCTCGGTTTCCGGGCCTGGTCCAACGTGAACTGATCGTCATCCCTAGGATGACCCGCCCGCAGGGCAAGGAGCACGACATGCTGAACGGCAAACGGCTGGTCATCACCGGTGTACTCACCGATGACTCGATCGCGTGGCATGTTGCGCGCATCGCCCAGGAGCAGGGGGCCGAGATCGTGCTCACCGGATTCGGTCGAGCCATGCGACTCACCGAACGCTCGGCGAAACGCCTTCCTGATCCACCCCCGGTTCTCGAACTCGACATCCACGACGCCGCTGACATGGAGGCCCTGGTCGCTGACCTCGACGCGCGATGGGGCGCGGTCGACGGGGCGCTCCACGCCATCGCATACGCCCCGGACGACGCGCTCGGTGGCAACTTCCTCACGACGCCGGCGGAATCCGCCTCCACAGCGTTCCTGACCTCGGCCTTCTCGTACAAGACGCTCGCTGTCGGCCTGTTGCCCCTGATGCGGAAGGCCGGGGGAGGCTCGCTCGTCACCCTCGACTTCGACAATTCGACGGCCTGGCCTGCCTACGACTGGATGGGCGTTTCGAAATCTGCGCTCCAATCCGTGACCCGATACCTCGCTCGCTACCTCGGCGACGACCGCGTACGGGTCAACGCCGTTGCCGCGGGGCCACTCGCAACGGTGGCGGCGAAGTCCATTCCGGGCATCGACGAGTTCATCAACGCGTGGCACGAGCGGGCGCCGCTGCGGTGGGACATTCACGACGCGGATCCGGTTGCCCGCATGGCGTGTGTGCTGCTCTCGGACTGGGCGCTCGCGACCACCGGAGAGATCATTCACGTTGACGGCGGGTTCCACGCGATCTCGCTGGATCGTCGACTGTCGGACGACTCGACCGACTGATTGTTTCCGCTGTGTCGGACTGATCGGTAATCTGCGCGTATGGCAAGAGTGCTTCTTCTCTTCGGTGGCCGTTCGGCCGAGCACGACGTCTCGTGCACATCGGCTGTCGCAATCCATGACGCTCTCGTCGAGGCGGGTCATCGGGTCGTCCCAGTCGGGATCGACCGAGAGGGCGAGTGGTGGATCGCCGACACGGCACATCGCCCCTTCCGTCCTGAAGGTCGTCCTGCTGCGCTCCGTCTCCCCGACGGACGTCTGCTCGTCGGAGACGACGCTGTCAACTACGACGTCGTGTTTCCGGTGCTTCACGGCCCATACGGCGAGGACGGGACGATGCAGGGGGTCTTCGAGATCGCAGGCAAGCCGTACGTCGGATGCGGGGTGCTGCCGTCGGCGCTGGCCATGGACAAGGACATCGCCAAGAGCATCTTCGAGGCGGCCGGAATTCCGACGTCGCGTTGGGTCGTCGTACGAGGCGCCGACTTTCGTTCCCACCCGGACGGCACCAGCGCTTCGATTCTCGAGGATCTCGGATCGCCGGTCTTTGTCAAGCCGGCAGAACTCGGCTCATCAGTTGGCATCACCAAAGCCGGATCCGAGGCCGAGGTCGAGCAAGGGATCGCGCTTGCTCTGGAGTACGGGGAGAAGGTCGTCGTCGAGGAGTTCATCTCCGGCCGTGAGATCGAAGTTGCCGTGCTGGAGGGACCGCGGACCGCGATGGCCGGTGAAGTCATGTCGGCGGGGGACTGGTACGACTACACATCGAAGTACGAGGATGAGGAGAGTGACTTCCAGGCGCCGGCTCAGTTACCCGACGATCGGATGTCCGAGGTACGTTCGCTCGCCGAGCGGGCATTCGCCGCGATCGAGTGCCGGGGTCTCGCCCGCATCGACTTCTTCTATCTCGACGGCGGACGCGGATTCCTGATCAACGAAGTGAATACGATGCCGGGATTCACGCCGATCTCCGGGTTCCCAAAGATGTGGGAAGCGACCGGAATGACGTATGCCCAGCTCTGTAACGAACTCGTGCGTCTCGCCCTTCCGGCCTAGCCCTCAACGCGGCGTCTACTAGATCCTGATGACCGGGCAGGTCAGCGTACGTACGATCCCTTCGACCGGCTGCACGGCGCTGACGACCAGTTGACCGAGCGCGTCGACATCCTCGGCTTCGACGAACACGATCACGTCGTACGGACCGGTCACCGCTTCGGTGGAGATGACGCCGGGCATGCCCCGGATGCCACCAGCTACGTCGGCGGCTCGGCCGGTGTCGGTCTGGATCAGGACATATGCTCGAACCACGGGTCCTCCTCGCTTCGGGAGGCCAGTGTACCGGAGCGTCTCGCGGCTTAGTAGCCGTCTGCTCCGAAGCGAAGATCGCGGGCGTAGAAGCGGCCTGCATCTTCGTCGGCGTCGAAGATGACGCGCTGACCCTGGCGCAGCATGCGGAACATGGAGCCCTCGAGAGAGCCGGGCCGGAGGTAGACCTCGGAACGGTCGTCGTCACGCACGATCACTCCGACGCCGGAACCCGGGTCGTAGACCTTGACGACGCCCTGCACGGGTTAGACCTTCTCGACTTTGCCAGCCTTGATGCAGGACGTACAAACGCGGGCACGACGCGAATTGCTGCCGTCCTTGACGCGGATGCGCTGAATGTTGGGCAGCCACCGGCGGCTGGACCGTTTGTGAGAGAAGCTGACTTGCTTGCCGAACCACGGCTCTTTGCCGCAGACTTCACACCGGTATGACATGTGGGAGGACCTCCTGAGGTGATCTGGGAGGCTAGCAGGGTCGGGCGAACAACGACCTTCGACCTGAGACAGACCATCATGGTGCCGTGGTCACGAACAGCGAACCGAGCACCGGGCGGTCCCTCGCCTATCTCTTTGGCATCCCGATCGACCGGGTCAAGGGCATCGGCCCACGCACCGCGAAGAAGCTGACCGATGCGGGGATCGCCTCGGTCGGGCAGTTGCTGCTCCACGCTCCGCGCCGCTACCTCGACCGCTCCCAACTGTTCGATCTGTCGTCGGTACCGCTTGGCGAAGAAGTCACAGTCGGAGGCCGTGTCACGAGCACGTCGCGTCGGCGCATTTCGAGGAATCGCACGATGGTCGAGGCAACGATCACCGATGGAACGAGCACCCTGAAGGCCGTCTGGTTCAACCCGTACCTCAAGATCGCAGAGGGAGAGGAGATCGCCCTCTCCGGCAAGGCCGAGCTGTTCCGGGGCCGCCTCCAGATGAAGACACCGGACCTCGACCGACTCGGCGGCGAGGACTCGCTGGTCACGGGACGCGTCGTCCCGATCCACCCGAGTGTCGGAGGCCTCGCCCCGACCAAGCTGCGGGTCTCGATGGACAACGCCCTTCGGCGGTCCCGCCCGATCACCGAGGTGGTTCCGGGAGACATCCTCGACCGCCAGGGACTCGTCGGGCGCGACGAAGCCATCGTCGGGGTCCATTTCCCCGACGACCGTGCGGAGTCGGACCGCGCGAGGGCACGCCTGATCTTCGACGAGTTCTTTCGGATCGAGGTGGCACTTGCGCTTCGCAAGCACCATCAAGGGCTCCAAGCGAGAGGAGCGGAGCACACCATTGACGGTCCCCTCGTGGATCAGTTTCTCAGAGCGCTCCCATACCGGCTCACCGGTGCTCAGGAGCGGGTCATCGAGGAGATCCGGGTTGACCTCGCCGGGAAACACCCGATGCACCGGCTGCTCCAGGGAGAGGTCGGATCGGGGAAGACCGTGGTGGCGCTGGCGACGCTCCTGGTCGCCGTTCAGGGCGGATATCAGGGAGCGATCATGGCGCCGACCGAAGTCCTCGCCGAACAGCACTACCTCTCAACCACCGATGCTTTGGAAGCCGCCGGGTTGGCCCCGGACGGGGGTCCGGGCGCCTCGGGTACGGGCAACCTGTTCGCACGGGAAGGGCACCCCGATGTGCGGGTCGCCCTGCTGACGGCCAATCGTGCCATCACCAACTTCGGGGGAAGCGCCGACCGGGCAACCGTCATTGACTGGATCTCCGACGGGGTAGCCGACATCGTGATCGGCACCCATGCCCTGATTCAGGAGGGCGTTCACTTTGCCAGGCTCGGCATTGCGGTTGTCGACGAGCAGCACCGATTCGGCGTACATCAACGAGTGATGCTGCGCGACAAGGCCTCCGATCACGACCCCGACCTGTTGATCATGACGGCGACCCCGATCCCTCGCACTCTCTCGATGACCCTGTACGGAGATCTCGACGTCTCGATTCTCGACGAGATGCCACCCGGCCGGCTTCCCGTCGAGACGAGGCATGTTCTCAAGGACGCCGCGTCGCTCCAGACCGTTCAAGACCTCGTGCGGAGCGAGGCATCGGCCGGCCGTCAAGTCTTCGTGGTCTGCCCGCTGGTCGAGGATTCGTCCAAGCTGGAGGCCAAGTCGGCGGTTGCCGAGTACGAGCGGCTGCAGTCGGTGTACCCGGATCTCAGACTCGGTCTGCTGCACGGTCAGATGAAGCCGTCCGACAAAGATGATGTCATGCACCGAGTCCGATCTGGGGAACTCGACGTACTGGTCGCAACCACCGTCATCGAAGTTGGGATCGACGTGCCGAACGCCACCGTGATGGTGATCGAGGACGCTGATCGATTCGGCCTCAGCCAACTTCACCAGCTCCGCGGCCGCGTCGGCCGCGGATCGCAGGCGGCAACCTGTCTGCTCGTCGCGGAGCCGAAGACCAGCGATGGCGAGCAACGAATCGCGGCGATGGTTTCCACGACGGACGGCTTCGTCCTCGCCGAGGAGGACATGCGGATCCGAGGTCAGGGGACCGTGTTCGGTGCCCGGCAGTCGGGCATGACCGATCTGCGACTTGCCGACCTGCTTCGCGATGTGGAGGTACTGGTCGAAGCGCGGCGGGAGGCGTTTGCCCTAGTGCAGCACGACCCAGACCTCGCGGAGCATCCGGAACTCGGGGAGGAGATACAAGCGATGCTCGGGGACGATGCAGAATGGCTCGAGCGCAGTTGAGGCGCGACCCGACGGGAGTGAGGGCATGAGAATCATTGCCGGTGAGGCCAAAGGCAGGCGCCTGGCCGCGCCCCGCAGCGGCACACGTCCGTTCACCGGACGGGCCAAGGAGGCTGTATTCTCGTCTCTGGCACGGTTCGTGCCCAACGCCGACGTGCTCGACCTGTTCGCAGGGAGTGGGTCGCTCGGTCTCGAAGCCCTCAGCCGTGGCGCCGCATCTGCGGTGTTCGTCGAACGCGATCGCTCCGCGGCATCGGTGCTTTCGGACAACGTTGCGTCGGTTGATCTGGGTGGCACGGTCGTGACGCTGGACGTCGTGCGGTTCCTCGAACGCGATCGCGGGACCTACGACCTGGTGTTCGTGGACCCTCCGTACGCGTTCGCTGACGGCGACGTCGAGCGTGTTCTGAGCCTCGTGGGTGGACGTCTTGCGCCTGACGGGCGAATCGTCCTCCACCGTCGTGCGGGGGGAACACCCCCGAAGTCCGATAATCTGCAGTGCACCGACCGGCGACGGTACGGTGATAGCGAGATCTGGATCCTCGAGAAGGAGCAACCGTGACCGCGGCGCTTGTCCCCGGCAGTTTCGACCCGCCCACAAATGGGCATCTTGACGTCATTGAGCGCTGCGTCGGCATTTTCGATGAGGTGATCGTGGGCGTGATTCGCAACCCATCGAAGTCGCCGCTCTTCGATGAAGAGGAACGGATCGAGATGCTCACCGACCTCTGCTCGCGGTGGGAGACCGTTCGGATCGGATCGTTCGGCGGACTGCTCGTCGACTATGCCGAACAGACCGGTGCCGACGTGGTCGTCAAAGGCCTGCGAGCCATCACCGACTTCGACTACGAGTTCCAGATGTCGCAGATGAACCGCCACTTGTCGGGCATCGTCACCCTGTTCGTTGCCACGAAGCCGGAGTACGGCTATCTATCGTCCTCGCTGGTCAAAGAGGTTTCCCGTCTCGGCGGCACCGTCGATGCTCTCGTCCCTGCGAGCGTTGCGGCGGCCATGAAGGAGCGTTACGCATGACCATGGAACATCCTGAACACCCGCAGTCGCCACCACCCGTGCCGGGTGGGTTGCTCGACCTGCTCGAGAATCTCATGATCGAGATCGAGAACGCCCGCCAGGTCCCGCTGTCGAACAGCGTGATGATCAACCAGGACGAAACCCTCGACGAACTCGCCCGGATCCAGACCGGACTCCCGGAAGAGCTCAGAGCAGCCCGTTGGATGGTGCGTGAGCGAGAGGCCTACATCGCCCGTACCAACGAGAAGGCCCGCGAGGTCATCGCGGATGCGAAGTCGCGTTCGGATCAGATGGTCTCGGAGTCCTATATCGTCCAGGAAGCGGTCGAAGAGGCGAACACGCTGGTCCGCAACGCCGAGGCCGAGGCGCGACGGATCCGGCTCGAGTCGGAAGATTTCGCCGAGCGGCACCTCGCCGAGGCCGAGCAGGTTCTCGCGGAACTCCTCCGCTATGTCCGAGAGGCACGGTCGGAACTGCATCAATCGCTGCCGCCGAGCGCTCCGCCGCCGGTGAGTCAGTAGCCGTTGCAGTAGCTGAGTAGCTGAGTAGCCGAGACCGGAGGACGTGCTCGTGAAGCGGTCGCCGTTTGTTGTTGACATATCGGATGTGTTGGGACGTGATGTTCCGGCGCGGGCGGTCGTGATCGAGGTTGTGGTCGACTGGCGGCTCGACATGAGTCGGATTCTCCCGGAGCCGCCGCTCGTGGCGGAGCTCTCCGTGGGGCCGGTTCCTGGGGGGATTCTGGTGCGTGGCGAGGTCTGCTACGCCGTCGAGCACACGTGTCGCCGCTGCCTCACCGACTTCCTGGACGACGGATGTGACCCAGTCACGGGCCTGTTCGAGATCGACCCAGGCGAGGATGCCTACCCGATCGAGGGCACGATCATCGACCTCGAGCCGTTCCTCAGGGACGACACGCTCCTCGGGCTTCCGCTCCTTCCCGTCTGCAGCGAATCATGCGAGGGACTTGTGAGTACATTGGATATAGACTTGAATACCGACCCCCCGGGAGAAGAAGCCGACACCGGCTCACCGTTCGCCGTGTTACGCGATCTGCTCCCGCCCGGAGACTGACGAAACGAGGCTTTCCAGATGGCCGTCCCAAAGAAGAAGATGTCGCGATCCCGTACTCGCCAGCGCAAGGCACAGTGGAAGGTGTCGAGCCCGACGGTCGCCACCTGCGGTCAGTGTGGCGCCAAGCACATCCCGCACCGCGTGTGCCACGAGTGCGGCAGCTACAACGGTCGCGAGATCATCGCAGAAGTCTGACATCGCTATGGCGAGGGTCGTCGTCGACGCAATGGGTGGCGACCACGCTCCGCTTGAGATCGTCCGCGGCGCAATCGATGCTGCATCCAACGGCGTTGACGTAGTACTTGTCGGCGACCGATCGCAGATCGTTCCCGTACTCGAACGGTTCGACACCGATCTCCCCATCGTGGATGCAAGCGAGGTCGTCGAGATGGGGGAGGATCCCGCTCGCGCCGTTCGTGAGAAGAAGGATGCCTCCATCATGGTGGCCGCGCGGCTCGTCAAAGACGGCGAGGCCCAGGCCATGTTCTCCGCCGGCAGCACCGGTGCCGCGCTCGCCGCTTCGGCGTTCGTTATTGGCCGTTTGCCCGGCGTCTCCCGCCCCGCGATCGCATCCATCTTCCCAACTCGGGAGATCGTTCTCGACGTTGGAGCGAACCTCGAAGTAGGACCCGAACAGCTCACGCAGTTCGGCGTGATGGGATACGCCGTCGCGAAGGTCTTCCTCGAACTCGATGACCCCCGTGTCGGCCTCGTCAACATTGGCGAGGAAGCCGGCAAGGGACGAGAACTCGAGCAAGTGGCTCACGGACTGCTCGAGCAGGTGGAGGGCCTCAACTTCATCGGCAACGTCGAGGGTCGCGACCTTGGCCGGGACCGGGTCGATGTTTTCGTCACCGACGGATACACCGGGAATGTCCTTCTCAAGACGGGAGAGGGCACCAGCCGTGCCCTGTTCCGGGTGCTGATGGAGGCGCTCCAGGCTGACGAATACCAGTCGGCCCTGGCAGAACTGCTTCCGGCCTTCATGAAGCTCCGGCAGCAGATCGACCCTGAGACGATGGGCGGAGCGCATCTCGTCGGCACCAAGGGTGTCGTCGTGATCGGTCACGGCGCGAGTTCTCACCGTGCCGCTGCCAACGCGATCACCATGGCAGCCGAGGGGGCAGGCCACGGCCTCGTAGACCTTGTCGCCGATGGCATCGGGCACACCGCGAAATGACCGGGGGAGTGCCTGACTCGCAGGCTGCAGCCGATCACCTCGAAGAGGTGCTGGGGCTCCGTTTCAACGATCTCTCACTGCTCGAGCAGGCGCTCACGCATCCGTCGTACGCCTCGGAGCACTCCCGCTGCAGTGACTACCAGCGCTTGGAGTTCCTCGGCGACGCGGTTCTCGAATTGGCGGTCACGCACTACATCTACGAGGAGTACCCGGACGCGACCGAAGGGGAGTTGACGCTCCTCCGGGCGGCTGTGGTCTCCGAACCGGCCCTCGGCCTGATTGCCGAGGCATGGGGTATCGGCGCATTCGTGCTCCTCGGCCGGGGCGAAGACCTGTCGGGTGGGCGCGACAAACACTCGATTCTCTCCGACGTAGTCGAATCGCTGCTCGCCGCGATATTCCTCGAAGCGGGATTCGACCGCGCTGAACAGATCGTGCGCGACCACTGGGCTGCGATGATCAACGAACGTGCCGGCGCACCGGGCCACCGTGACTACAAGACCCGCCTCCAGGAACTCCTCGTTGCCTCCGGGAGGACCGTTGCATACGAGGTGGTTGACGAGGGCCCGCAGCACGCCAAGCAGTTCACCGCCATCGTGCATGCCTCCGGCGAGACCCTCGCAACCGGGACCGGTACCTCGAAGAAGCGCTCCGAACAAGAAGCAGCCCGCCAAGCCCTCGAAGGGTTCGAGGCGTAGAGCCGGTCGGCCGACCTAGGCCTCATCTTCGCGTTTCTGGCCCCCAGAGGCCTCTCCGCTGCGCTCCGGCCTAGCGGCCGGTGCTCGCGCCTCTCCCACCTGCGGCGGGAGAGGCGAAGACTGGGGACTGGCGAACGGCGACTCGATACTCACACGCATGTAATTCGCCCGGCTATGCTTCCTCGCTGTGCTGCTTAAGAAGCTCACGCTTGTCGGCTTCAAGTCATTTGCCGACCGCACCCGGCTCGAATTCGACGCCGGGGTGAACGTCGTGGTCGGCCCGAATGGGTCGGGCAAGTCGAACCTGCTCGACGCCATCGCATGGGTCATGGGCACCCAGGCCACTCGCTCGCTGAGAACCGAGAAGATGGAGGACGTCGTGTTCGCCGGCACGGCGACCCGGCCTTCGGTCTCCCGTGCCGAGGTCTCGCTCACGTTCGATAACGCCGACGGATTCCTACCGGTCGACCTCTCGGAGATCACGATCACACGGCGCCTCTACCGGGACGGCACCTCCGAATACGAGATGAACCGGATGCCGTGCCGCCTCCTCGACATCCAGGAACTCCTCTCGGATGGAGGTGTCGGTCGACACCAGCACGTTCTGGTGTCTCAGGGTCAGATCGGCACCGTCCTCACCGCCCGCCCCGACGAGCACCGCGCCGTCATCGAGGAAGCCGCCGGCATCACCAAACATCGCGGAAGGCGCGACCGAGCGATCCGTCGGCTGGAAGCTACCGAGACGGACGTCGACCGGTTGAACGACATCCTCGTCGAGAAGCGTCGAGCCCTCCGACCCCTGAAGCGCCAGGCCAACGCAGCAGCGCGCCACGGATCGGTAAAGGCTGAAGCGAAGGCGTTGCGTCTCTGGCTCGGCGGCGAGTCGATCCGGGATTTGCGGAAGCGAGAAGCCGACGCCTCCGCTGAAGACCAGTCTCGCTCGGCCCAACTCGTTGTCGAAGAGGCGGAACACGAGGCGCTGCTCGTCGCTCTTGCGGACCTTCGCTCGTCCGCCGGTGAGGCGGGGGCTGCTCTCGAGCGGGACACTGCAGCGGCAGCCCGGCTGGAGACTGTGGTCGAGCGCCTCCGGCGATACGGGTTGGTTGCTCGCGAGCGTCGCGTCGCGATCGAAGGCCGGATCGAGGGGGCAGGCGAGCGGCGCAACGATCTCACCACCGAATTTGAAGAACTGACCGTCGGCAGCCGGGACGCGACCGAAGCCGAGCTGCGGCTCGCCGATGTCGTCGAGCGCCGCACGGTCGCACTCGAAGCGCTCGAGGACGAAGAGCGGACGCTCGCCGAGCAGGTTCAACTGCCGGCGGAAGGCCTTGTGGCCAACCTGCGTGGCGACCTGCGAGCCCTCGAGAATGCTTCTGAGCGAGACGTACGCGAGACGGAGGCGATCACTTCCCGACAGCGGGTCGTCGTCGCCCGCCTCGAAGAGGAATCAAACGAGACCGTCGAACTGAACCAGTCGATCCAGCAGGCCGACGCTGCTGTCACCGCAGCACAGCGGGGATACGACGAAGCCAGGGTGCGCCGCGAAGCGGTCGAGGAGACCTGGGAGAGTGTCGACCGCGAGCACTCCGACGTGCTGCTCGCCATCGCTGCAGGAGAGGCACGGATCGAGGCGCACGAGGCAGCAATCGCCGACATCGGTGATCCAGCAGCGCGCACGATGACCCAGAAGCACGCGGGGATCGCAGGCGTCGTCGCCGCATCACTCGACGCGCCACCGGAGGTCGCCATCGCCGTCGATCGCGCCCTTGGAGCGTGGGCCGACGCGTTCCTGGCGTCGGACCGCAGCAATATTCGCGACCTGACCAGCGTCCTCAAGGTGGAGGGACTCGGCGGAGTGTCATTGGTCACGCCGTCGCCGGCCGAGAGCGTGCCGGCACGCGTCGCCGCCGAGGAACTCGGGCTCGACGCTCTGGTTGACCTGCTCGGGCCGGGGGCCGATGTGTCTGTCGCCGAAGCCCTGCTGGGCGACGTCGTCTACACCGCCGGCTGGGAAGCGGCATGGGGTGTGGTCGAACGCTTCCCCCATCTCCGCACCGTCACCCCGGAAGGGGATGTGATCGCAGCGTCCGGTATTCACGTCGCTCAACCCGACGGCACCGGATTCGCCGCCCTCGAAGCAGCCCGTGTTCAACTCGAGATTGCAGAACGGGAACGATCGAGGACCGAGAGTCGCCGCACGTTGGTCGCACGAGACCTCGAGGCTGCACGCCGGGTCGAGCGCATCGCACTTGACGACGTTGAAGCGCTCGAAGCAAGGATCGCCGGCCACACGGAAGCTCTGGACCTTGTGGGGCGGGCACGTGCCGAAGGTGAATCCGAGCGCGCACGTCTCGAAATGAGATCTGCAGCGCTCGCCGAGGCTGAAAACGCACGGGCAGAGAGGATCACGGAACTTCGTGAGCGTCTCGCCGAGCTCGAAGGCGAGGAAGCCGCACGTCAGGCTGCATGGGAGGCATTGAACCTGCGACGCCAGGATGTTGCGACGCGCCGGGACGCCGCTCGCCGTCTGCGCGAGGAGTCCGGTGCAGAACTCGCGGGCATCACCGAGCGCCGGACGCTGATGCAGCGGAGGATCGAGCGGGTCACCTTCGAGTTGAACCAACTGGAACTGCTCCCGGAGGACGACTCCCGTATCGAAGCGCTCGCCGAGATCGAAGAGCGGGCCGCTCGTGTCGCAGTCCTCGCCCAGAAGCACATCGTCGAACTGCGAGATCGGCAGCGGGCGCTGCGCCTCGAAGTCGGCGACGCCGCCGACTCCCTCGGCGCCGCAGAACAGCGCCGCGAAGAACTCGAAGTCTCGATTTCGCTTGGCAAAGAACGCCGATCGATCCTCGCCGTGGAACTGGCCGAGGCCAGGGTCCGCATGGAGACGAGCGCAGAACGCCTTCGCCGGGACGCCGACGCGACCGTCGAGGAAGCCCTGGAGGCGCCTCGCCCGGAGCTTGATGAGAGCGTCGCCCCGAAGGACCGGCTTGAGAGCCTCGAGGCCGATCTGCGCCGGATGGGCCCGATCAACCCGTTGGCGGCTGCCGAGTACGACGAGCTTGCCGGAGAGGTCGCCCTGCTCGACGATCAGCTCGCCGATCTCAACGAGTCCAGAAGCGAACTCCGCAAGGTGATCGCGGCGCTGGACGAGGAGATGGCCAGCTTGTTCATGGTGGCATTCGACGAGATCTCTGCGCTCTACCAGGAGAACTTCGCCGAGGTGTTCCCCGGTGGCCGTGGCCGGCTCCGGCTGGACAAGCCAGACGATCCGCTCGAGTCCGGTGTCGAAGTTGAGGCCCAGCCGCACGGCAAGAAGGTCGGGCGTCTTGCGCTGTTGTCGGGTGGAGAGCGAAGCCTCGCGGCCCTCGCATTCCTCTTCGCCGTCTTCCGCGCCAGGCCTAGCCCGTTCTACGTTCTCGATGAGGTGGAAGCAGCCCTCGACGACGCAAACCTGCACCGGTTCCTGCGACTCGTCGACGCGCTCCGGTCATCGGCTCAGCTCGTGATCATCACCCACCAGCAACAGACAATGGAAGCCGCCGATATGCTGTACGGCGTCACCATGGAACCCGGCGAGTCCTCGAAGGTGCTCGCACGGCGCATGGCCAAGGCGACCGTCTAGATCCCGTCGCGGTCGCAAGGAGAACTCGTGGACACCAACCTGTTGATCCTGCTCGCTGTCGTCGTGGCGGTCATCGCGGTCATCGCGATCGTTGTGATCGCACGATCTCGGACGAGGACCGCGCCGAAACCGAAGCCGAAACCGAAGCCTGTCGATACACCGCAGCCCAGACTTCGAAAGCAGCTTTCGCGAACCCGGACGGCTATCGGCGGCCGCCTTGGCGCGCTCCTGGGCTCCGAGACGCTCGACGACGCTTTCTGGGACGAACTCGAGGAGACACTGATCGCGGCAGACGTGGGAGTTGGCACGTCCACCGCCACCGTCGAGGAGGTCCGAGCTCAGCGACCGGCCGACGGCGAAGAAGCCCGTCGCCTTCTCGAAGCGTCGCTCATTGGACAGCTGTCGGGGCGCGACCGTTCCCTGCATCTCGAAGGTGATCCTGCCGTGATGCTCGTGGTTGGCGTCAACGGAACGGGGAAGACGACCTCGATTGCGAAAATCGCCGGTCTCCTTGGACAGAACGGCCAGACCGCAGTACTCGGCGCAGCCGACACCTTCCGTGCCGCTGCCGACGAGCAACTCCGCACCTGGGCCGCTCGCGTTGGTGTCGAGGTGGTGTCCGGCGCAACCGGGTCGGATCCAGCGGCGGTCGCATATGACGCCTATCAGACCGCCAAGACCGACGACGCCGACGTGGTGATCGTTGACACGGCCGGCCGACTGCATTCGAAGTCCAACCTCATGGACGAACTCGGCAAGGTCGCGCGGGTTCTCCAACGCGAGGCAGGGACGATCGGCGAGACGCTCCTCGTGCTCGATGGAACCACCGGGCAGAACGGCATTGGGCAGGCCCGGAGCTTCGCCGATGCGGTTGGTGTTACAGGAATCGTCATCACGAAGCTCGACGGGACCGCCCGCGGCGGCGTCGCGATCGCGGTCGAACAGGAGCTTGACATCCCGGTGAAGTTCATTGGTGTCGGCGAAGGCGTCGATGACCTCGTACCATTCGAACCGAGAGAGTTCATCGAAGCCCTTTTGGAGCCATGATGGAAGCGCAACGACTCATCGCCGAGGCCCGCGAAGCAGCCGCGAACTCGTATTCGCCGTATAGCCACTATCGAGTTGGGGCGGTCGTCGTCACCCCCGGGGGCGACGAGTACCGGGGGTGCAACATCGAGAACGCCGCCTACGGCGCATCGATCTGCGCCGAGGCGAACGCCATCACCACAGCCGCCGCACAGGGCGTACGAGAGATCGACACGGTGGCCGTGACGTGCCTCGACGGCGACGCCTGCTCACCGTGCGGCAACTGCCGCCAGATCATGCGCGAATTCAACGTCCGGCGCGTGATCCTGACGAACGACGCCGGAGACCCGGTCGAGTACGCGTTGGAAGAGCTGCTGCCGCGGTCATTCGGACCGGAAGACTTGGATTAGCTGCGAGCTGGTAGCTGGTGGAACGGAAACCCGCCTCTATCGCGCCTTCAGGGCCTCGGTCAGTTTCGGCAGGACCTGGTGGAGGTCTCCGACGATTCCGAGATCGGCGACGGCGAAGATCGGGGCTTCGGCGTCCTTGTTGACCGCGATGATCATGCCGGAGTCCTTCATCCCGACGAGATGCTGCATGGCGCCCGAGACCCCCGCGGCGATGTACACCGAGGGCTTCACGGTCTTGCCGGTCTGCCCGACCTGGAGTCGAGCAGGAACCCAGCCGGCGTCGATGACGGCACGGGTTGCACCAACGGCAGCGTCGAGTTGTGACGCCAGGTCTTCGACCACGGCCCACTTCTCCTCGGCACCAACGCCGCGCCCTCCGGCGACAACGACAGCAGCGGCCTCCAGATCGGGTCCTTCACTCTCCTCGACGTGCGACTCGACGACGACCGCCGAACCGGACCGGCCGAAATCCGGCGTGGCAACCGGAACGACCGTGGGGGAGCCACCATCCGACGGTTCGGCGGCGAACGCCTTCGGCCGGACGAAGACCAGTGCAGGAGCCGGTCCGGTGAACTCGGTGATCACGGCCTGTGTGCCACCGAGAATCTCGCTGGTGACGCTGACCGCGCCGTCCGCTGAGACATCAACGGCGTTTCCGAGGACCGGTCGGCCGAGTCGGGCCGAGAGGCGGCCTCCGACATCTCTGTCGGTCGTGTCCATGCCGAACAGGATCAAATCGACGTCATGCTCTTCTACGAGAGAAGCGAACGCGGCCGCGGCGGGCGCTGACGGCAAGTGGTCGTCTGTTGGCATGTGGTAGACCGTTGCCGCACCGTGTGTACCCAGTTCTTCGAATGCGGCTTCGCTGCCGGCACCGATGTGGAACACCGACACTTCTCCGATTGATCTGGCCTTGGTGAGGAGTTCGAGGGCGGCGGGCGATGCGTGACCGTCCGCTTCCTCGCTGAATACCCAGGTCGTCATCTAGATCACCTTCGCCTGTTCTAGGAGGGCGACGATCTTGAGGTAGCCCTCACCGTCGTCCTCAACGATCTCTCCGGCTTCTCTCGCCGGCACAGCGTCGACCGACGTGATGGTCTGTCCAGCGCCCGCGTCGCCGACCTGATCGGTGGTGAAGCCGAGGTCGTCGGCGGTGAGCGTGTCGATCGGCTTCTTCTTGGCCTGCATGATCCCCTTGAACGTGGGATAGCGGGGTTCGACGACTCCCGATGTCACGGAGAGGAGGGCCGGGAGCGGGGCCTCGACGACGTCGTAGCCGCCGGAGGTCTGCTGCTCGATTCGCACGACGCTGTCCGCAACGTCGACCTTCCGGGCGAACGTGAGCGAGGGAACGTCGAGGAGTTCGGCAATCTGCTGTGGCACCACACCGGAGTACCCGTCGGTCGACTCCGTGCCGGCGATCACGAGATCGAAGCCCTCGCGATCGATGGCAGCCGCAAGGACTCGCGCCGTCGTCAGGGCATCGGAGCCACCGAGATTGGCGTCGTCGATGATGACGGCCTTGTCGGCCCCCATGGCGAGCGCCTGTCGGATTCCCTGGAGTGACCCGGAAGGGGACATCGAGAACAGGGTGACCGATCCTTCGTTCCCTTCGGCGATCTGCAGCCCGACTTCGACACCGAAACGATCAGTGTCGTCGAGAACCTGGTCGTTCGGACGCACCACACGGTGGGTGTCCGGAGCGAGCTGGTAGGGCGTCGCCGGGTCTGGGATCTGTTTCACACAGACCGCGATTCTCATGACGGTATCGCTCCTTGCATCGGGTACCGGGATGATACCTCAACTTTGAGCGCCGACTCAAAAACCTCGGCTACGCCTCGACCAGCATCGGAAGAAGTGCATCAAGGACGGCCGTGAACCGCGTACGCGCCTCGGCAGCAGTTTCGGTCACTTCCTCGTGCGAGAGCGGAACGTCGGTGATACCGGCGGCATAGTTCGTGACCAGCGAGATGCCGGCCACACCGACGCCCATGTGGTTGAGGGCGATGGCCTCAGGCACCGTCGACATGCCGACAAGATCGCCACCGACGCGGCGCACCATCTTGATCTCGGCCGGCGTCTCGTAGCTCGGACCGAGGAACCAGGCGTAGACGCCCTCGTGATAGGCGACACCGGCTGCCTCGAAAGCCTGCTTCATCAGACCGCGAAGGCGCAGCGAGTACACCTCGCTCATGTCGGGGAATCGGGGCCCGAGTCGGTCGTCGTTGGGACCGACGAGCGGGTTGCGAGCTGTGTAGTTCAGGTGGTCCCGTATTGCGACGAGGTCGCCAGGGGCGAGACCCTCGCCGAGGCCGCCTGCCGCGTTTGTGAGAAGGACCGACGTTGCCCCGGCCACGGCGGCGGTCCGCACGCCGAACACCACCTCATCGAGCGACCAGCCCTCGTAGGCGTGGACCCGACCGGCGAACAGCAACACCGCCCCGTCCCCAACGGGAGCCGAGAACAGGCTCCCACCGTGACCGACGACCTTTGGCTCAGGGAAGTGCGGGATCTCCGAGTACGGGATCTCGATGGCGTCGTCGAGCGATGCGGCGTAGCCGCTCAACCCGGATCCGAGCACCACGGCGGCATCATGTCGGTCCCGGCCGGTGCGCTCGGCAATTGCGGCTGCGGCGGCTTGCAGGTCTACGTAGCTCATTTCACCTCTCCAAGGATCAGCGGACGGGCGGATTGGGGTTCGTCGGTGATGATCCAGGCGGTCTCGAGGATTGGGAGACACGCCGCGAGTTGTGCGTCGGTGTTGTACCGAACCGTGCCGAGCGCATCTCCCGCTGCGACGGCATCGCCGACCTTCGCGAGGATCGAGATTCCGACACCGGGGTCGATGTCGTCTTCCTTCGCCTGTCTGCCGGCCCCAAGGCGCACGGCGGAGCGGCCGACGGCGAGAGCGTCGCACCGTTCGATGAAGCCGGAGCGATCGGCGACCACCGTGTGCACGTGATCGGCGGATGGGAGGAGCGACGGGTCTTCGAGAACGGTGGGATCGCCGCCCTGTGCCTCGATGACCTTGGCGAACACGTCGAGACCGGACCCCGACTGCACGGCATCTTCGAGACGTAACCGCGCCTCGGTGCGATCCGCTGCGACGCCGCCGAGCACCAGCATCTCTTCACCGAGCCGGAAGGTGAGTTCGGTGGTGTCTGCCGGGCCGTCGCCGTGGAGTATGGCGATCGATTCGACCATCTCGTTGGCGTTGCCGACTTCCGTTCCCAATGGCTGATCCATGTCGGTGAGGAATCCGACGACCGGTGTGTCATGCGAGCGACCGATCCCGACCATGGTCTCGGCCAACTCCATCCCGGACGCCACATCCTTCATGAATGCACCCGACCCGATCTTGACGTCGAGGACGAGGCCGTCGAGGTCTTCGGCCAGCTTCTTCGACATGATGGAAGACGAAATGAGCGGGATCGCAGGGACGGTGCCGCTTGCGTCACGCAGGGCGTAGATGCGGCGGTCGGCGGGGACGAGGGTCTCGGATTGGCCAGCCAGCACAAGGCCGAGTTCGTCGAGTTGACGCCTGAAAACGTCCGGATCAAGACGGGTCTTGAAACCCGGGATCGTCTCGAGTTTGTCGAGCGTGCCCCCGGTGTGGCCCAGTCCGCGGCCAGACATCATCGGGATCGCGACGCCGCATGCCGTGACGAGGGGAGCGAGCGGGATACTGATCTTGTCGCCGACGCCACCAGTCGAGTGCTTGTCGATCTTCGGCATGGACGTGCCGGACAGATCGAGCACGTCACCGGAGTGGAGCATGGCGTCGGTCCAGGCCGAAAGCTCTTCAGTGTTCAGTCCGCGAAAGATGACGGCCATCAGGAATGCTGACAGCTGATAGTCGGGGATCCGGTCGGCGGTGTACCCGGCGATGATCCATTCCAACTCGTCTGCGGTGAGGTACCCGCCCTCACGCTTCTTCCCAATCAGCTCGGGCATGCTGTAGTTCATGTTCTCTCCGAACTCGTTTGCGGACTCTTCCTGATCTTGACCCGGCCGTTCGTGATCGTCACACCCTCACTCCTGAGGAGTTCGGCCTGTCGCTGCTCGTGCCCGGGCGCGAGTCGCCCGGACTTCGCCACGACCCGCCACCATGGGAGACCGGGCGTGGAACGGACAAGGTTGCCGACGGCACGCGCCGCGCCGGGGAACCCGGCCTCATCTGCGACTTCGCCGTATGACACGACCTCGCCTGGTTCAAGGCGAAGGATGACCACGGTGACCTCTTCGCTGAAGTCCTTCATCGCTTCCTCATTCTCACCAGTTGGTAGTGCTCGTCTCTGGGGTCATCGGGTGGGCCGTCGATGATGTGAAACTCCTCGATGACGAATGCCTCGCCGAACGCCGACCGGATGTGGTCGTCGGTTCTCCAGGCGAAGAAGCGGGGCGGTTCGATGACGTCGTCTTCGAGGACCTCGGCCGTCCCGTCCCCGCCCCACATGCCGGCGACTACGACCCCACCCGGGGTCAGGACTCGCGCCATCTCGTTGATCGCGATCGTGAAGTCCTTGTCCGTGGCGTGCATCAGGCAACTCATTGCCCAGATGGCGTCGAACGCACCGTCCGGGAAGTCGAGATTGGTGAAGTCGGCGACGTGCGCTTCGAGTCCCTTGGCCTGGCAGCGCTCGACGTTGCCGGGGGAGAGGTCGGTCGCGACCACGGTGAAGCCCTCCGCTGCGAAGAAGGCCGAACTGTGTCCTGCCCCGGCACCGATCTCGAGGATGCGGGGTCTCGTCTCGTCCTTCAGAGTGGCGGCGAATGCGCTCCGATGTTCGTCGCGCCAGTTCGGTTCGCCCCGTTCGTCGCGGGCCAGGGCGCTCGCATCGTAGGTGCGGACGAGGTCCGCTTTGATGGAACGAGCGTCCGGCGCTGCGGTCACAGCGTCCCGAAGAGTCGATCACCCATATCGCCGAGGCCCGGCACGATGTAGGCCCGGTCGTTGAGTTCGCGATCGAACGCCGCCGCAATCACATGCACATCGGGATGGTCGTCATACATCCGTCGGACGCCATCGGGCGCCGTGACGACGCACAGCGCCGTGATGTCGCGAGCGCCGGAAGACTTGACCTTTTCAACAGCCCACGACAGCGAACCCCCCGTCGCGAGCATTGGTTCGAGGATGAAGACCGAAGCGTCCGAGAGATCCGGGAGGCGGGCGTAGTACTCCTGGGGCAGCGCCGTCTCTTCGTCCCGCTGCACACCAGCGAAGCCGACCTTGCACTCGGGAATCATGTCGAGCACCGCGTCGAGCATGCCGAGGCCCGCGCGGAGCACGGCAACGGCGACGACATCATGCACGTGGTACCCGACGGTGGTCTCCATCGGGGTCTCGACTTCGATCTCCGCAAGCGGGAGTCGCTTCGTGGCCTCGAGCACGAGGCTGTAGGTCAGCCCGCGTGCCGCACCACGGAACGCTTCTGGCGTCGTGGTGCGGTCGCGCAGGATGGTGAGATAGTGCCGGCCGAGCGGATGATCGATCACTGTGAGGTTCATGGTCCAAGTCTCGCAGATCATGTGTCCCGCAGCGAGCCGTACACTCATGAGCCGATGTTCGATTCTCTCTCCAGTCGGCTGAACAGTGCGTTCTCGCAGCTACGCGGGAAGGGACGTCTGTCCGAATCAGATGTCAACGATGCCCTGCGCGAGGTGCGGATCGCCCTCCTCGAGGCGGACGTCAACGTGTCCGTGGTCAAATCGATGCTCGCCCGGGTGAAGGAGCGGGCGATCGGAGCCGAGGTCACGAAGAGCCTCACGCCCGGTCAGCAGGTCATCAAGATTGTCCACGAAGAGTTGATCGTCACCCTCGGCGCCGAAGAGGTGCCGCTCGTCCGACCGGCGGCGCCGCCGCTCGTCATCCTGATGGTCGGCCTCCAAGGATCCGGCAAGACGACCACCGCAGCGAAGCTCGCGAAACACCTGAAGAGTAAGGGGAAACGGCCGATGCTCGTCGCCGCGGACCTTCAGCGTCCGGCCGCGATCGACCAGCTCGAGACGCTGGGTCAGCGGATCGGCGTCCCGGTCTATGCGGACCGCAAGACCAAGGTCCAGCGACTCGTCAAGGCTGCTCTCAAGCAGGCCAGAACCGACGGCGCCAACGTCGTGATCATCGATACCGCGGGTCGTCTCCAGGTCGACCAGGACTTGATGAAGGAACTCGCCGCTGTCCGCAAGGCCGCGAACCCCGATGAGGTGCTCCTCGTCCTCGACGCGATGACCGGCCAAGAGGCGGTCAACGTGGCGAATGGTTTCCTCGACTACACCGACCTCACCGGCCTGGTGCTCACGAAACTCGACGGCGATGCGCGCGGCGGTGCCGCAATCTCTGCCCGCGAGGTCACCGGACAGCCGATCAAGTTCGTCGGCATCGGGGAGGGCATCGATGAGCTCGATGTCTTCTACCCGGAGAGGATGGCCTCGCGCATTCTGGGCATGGGCGACGTACTCTCGCTCATCGAGAAAGCCGAGTTGGTCTACGACGAGGAGGAGGCCGAAGCAGCAGCCGCGAAGCTGCTCGACTCGTCGTTCAACCTCGAAGACTTCCTTGATCAGTTCCAACAGATCAAGAAGATGGGGCCATTGCAGCAGCTGGTTGGTATGCTGCCGGGCGCCGGGTCGGCATTGCGCGACGTCGAGATCGACGACCGTCAACTCGCACGCGTCGAAGCCATCATCCGGTCGATGACCCCAACGGAGCGACGGGATCCCAAGACCATCAATGGGAGTCGCAAGCGTCGCATCGCGAAGGGTTCGGGGACGCGGCCGCAGGACGTCAACGTACTGCTGAAGCAGTTCTCCGAGACACAGAAGATGATGAAGGCGTTCGCCGGAGGAAGGAGCCCCATTCCAGGGCTTGCCATGCCGGGAATGGGCCGCAAGAAGAAGAGGTAGACATGCCGGTGAAGATCCGCCTGACGCGGATGGGTAAGAAGAAGCAGCCCTCGTATCGCGTCGTGGTGATTGATTCACGCAAGCAGCGAGACGGGAAATACATCGAGCAGATCGGCCGCTACGACGCCCGTCAAGACCCCTCACTCATCGAGATCGACAACGCTCGTGCAGTGGCCTGGCTCCAGCAGGGGGCGCAGCCGACCGATCGGGCCAAGAAGCTCCTCGAGATTTCCGGGGCGTGGACTGAGTTCAAGGTCGCTCGTGGCGACGTGCATATCGTCGACGATGCGCCGAAGGAATCGAGCAAGAAGGTCGACGTCTCCGACGCCGCCCCTGTGATGCTCGACGAGATTCAGGAAGCGGCCACCGAGGCCGTCGAAGATACGGCCGACGAGACCGTCGAGATCGTGGTCGAAGAAGTGACCGAAGACAATGACGCCACCGAAACGGATGAATCATGAGTGATGGCAGCATCGTCGAGAAGGTCGTGACTTACGTCGTCACCCAGATCGTGGACGATCCCGACTCCGTCAAGGTGGAGATCGTGCCGGATGGGGACGACGCGATCGTGGCCGAGGTTCGGACCGCCAAGTCCGACATGGGCCGTGTGATCGGCCGTCGCGGCCGGGTCGCCCGAGCCATCCGCTCGGTTGCTTCCGTCGCCGGTGATGAAGAAGGCGTTGCCGTCGAGGTCGACTTCCTCGACTGACGTGGAACCGATCCTTGTCGGCTACGTACGCCGCGCCCACGGTATCAACGGGGCCGTCGTCGTGCGTCCCCTCACCGACGACCCCGAGAATCGCTGGATACCCGGTGCCGAATTCGATAGCGACGCCACGCCGCCGCGGTCGTACTCCGTCTTCGAAGCGTCGCCCTATCGCGATGACCTCTTGGTGCGATTCAACGAAGTCGTGGATCGGAACGGGGCAGAGGCCCTGCGGGGAACCTCGTTCACGATCGACCCCGGCGACCGTCGCGATCTCGAAGACGGCGAATTCTGGGTCGAGGACCTCGTCGGATGTGCCGTCCTCGACGAACAAGGGACGTCGCTGGGAGTTGTCGACGAAGTGGTGTTCGGCGCGGCTCAGGATCGCCTGGCGATCCGCACCGATGCCGGCCGGGTTGAGATCCCGTTCGTCGATGCGATTGTGCCGGAGATCGACCTCGAGGGACGGACCGTGACGGTCACGCCGCCCGGCGGCCTCTTCGACCTACCCGGAAGCGGCGACAGCCCGGTCGAGTGACCCGATCGTACGGTCGTGAATCGTCTTGGCCCGTTCCGGTGACCCGGCGATGCTCACCATCCCCAACTTCCCGTACTCGGAGACGGCTCCAACGATGTGGAACACCGTTCCCGACTGCCGTGCTTGATCGAAGTGCAGACCCTCACAGACGGTGATGTCAAACACGTCCTCCGGGAGGAGCCCCCGGTAGCGGTTGGACTGGACGTTGTCGCTGGCGTAGTAGCAGAGCCCGGTGCCGAGCGCCGACCGGTACGACCCCGTGTCGGGGTCGTAGGACCCATCGGTGAGGAACTGGAGAACAAGCGAGGGCAGGGTTGTCCCGCCCTTTCGCAGATTGATCTCCAGAGCGAAATGATCCCACCCGTGCTCCGACGGGACCGAGACGAAGTCGACGCTGAACCTCCCGAGTGCTCCGCGCTCCGCTAGTTCGCTGCCGACGCGGAGTCCTGCCTTCTGGAGATCGAGGCGGTAGGCGTCGTCTGCCGGGAACGAGCATCCTTCGTAGACCTGGCCCGTTGCTCCTCCCAGGACTTGCTCGTGGGTCGAGATGGCCTCGACCCGTCCGAGGGGGTCGATCCGACACTGCACCGAAGGTGATCGGATCACCGGGGATTCGATCATGGCCTCGACGATGCCGGTCATGGTGGAGAGCTTCTCGAGGAAGCGACCTGAGGTCATGCCGGGAGCGATCGGAGTCAGGCGCTCTTCGAGTGCTCCTCGAGCCCACGCCGTGATCCCGGTCTCAGGTGCATCGGCAAAGTCGAACGTCGCGTTCCCCTCACCCGAGAACCCCTCGTCGAGCTTCACGACCGCACGTTGCAGTGTGGGGTCCTCGGAACGGAGCTCCTCGAGTCCGCGGGCAACATCGTCGGCGTCCCGCGCTCCTGAGATCGCTCTCGGCATCGGGATCGCGGCAGCGGCGAGCACGACGCGGCTGCCGTTCTTTCCGCCGAGCCACCTGCGGTCCGGATCGTTGGCATACATCGGAATCCCGAGTTGGACGGCGAGCGTCCGCTCGAGCGATGTCGAGTTGAAGCACGTCATGTGGGTCGTCGCCGGATTCGAGATTGCGTCCCTGATCCGTTCGACGAGGCGCGGGCGTCGGAGGATCTTGCGGCTCAGCGGTTCCGGAGACCCGTCGTCGCACGACAGGAGCGTCAGCCGGTTCCTGGCATGGTGAGACGGGACACCCGGCAGCAGGTGGAGGTAGTAGTCGACGATGGTCGGGGCGATGGCACGGCTCGTCACGTAGACGATCCGTGTGCGGGGCATCCGAAGCAGCATGAGCAAGCAGAGCATGCGTTCCTCGTAGTGAACGATGCCGTCGATCCGGTTGAGTTGATCCAGGTCGAGGCTCAGAGACGGGACGACGACCACCGTGCGCTCCGCCATCCGATCGGGGAAGACGGCCGAGACCAGCGGGACGAGCCGACGCTGGAGTTCGGAGAAGCGGGTCCGCTCTGCCTCTGAACCCGGGATTGGAGTGAGACCTCGGTACTCGTCTGCGGTGTGCACCATCCGGCCCAACCCTACGCGCTGCAATGGATCGCTGTTGAGGCGGTGCCGACGACGTATCCTGGGTCCGTGCCGTACGAACCGCGACATCACGTCCGCATCGTGACCGCTACCTCATTGTTCGACGGGCACGACGCCGCGATCAACATCATGCGAAGGATCCTGCAGGCGACCGGTGCGGAGATCATCCACCTCGGACATGACCGATCGGCAGCCGACATCGCAATCGCTGCGGTGGAGGAGGATGCCCAGGCGATTGCGATCACCTCGTATCAGGGCGGCCACATGGAGTTCTTCCGCTACGTGCGACGCCTGCTCGACGATGCGGGGGCGACGCATGTGAAGATCTTCGGCGGTGGCGGAGGCACGATCCTCCCCGAGGAGTCCGCCGAGCTCGAGCGATCCGGGATCGAGCGCATCTACACCCCGGATGATGGTCGTGAACTCGGACTCCAGGGCATGATCGACGACCTCCTGGAGCGTTCAGACTTCCCGGTCGTCGACGGACGGTCACTCGACCCGGCCGACCTGAACGCGGCGACACCCGCGCTGCTTGGTCGCATGATCTCGGCCGTTGAACAGGGCACCGACGACGATTTGGCAGCGGCTGCCCGAACGGCTGCCGCCGACCGTGCGGTTCCGGTGCTTGGCATGACCGGGACCGGAGGCGCAGGCAAGTCATCGCTGATCGACGAGATTGTGGTCCGGTTCCTCTCCGACTTCCCGGATCGAACACTGGCGATCATCTCGGTCGACCCCTCGAGGCGACGCTCCGGCGGGGCGCTGCTGGGAGACCGCATCCGCATGAATGTGGTCTCGGACCCCAGGGTGTTCATGCGATCGCTCGCGACACGTCAGGCGAATCTGGCCTTGTCTCCGCATGTCGCATCCGCGGTGGACCTCGTGAAGGCCGCCGGATTCGACCTCGTGATTCTCGAGACGTCCGGGATCGGCCAGGCCGACACCGAGATCGTCGACCATTCGGATCTCTCGCTCTACGTGATGACGCCGGAGTACGGGGCCGCGAGCCAACTCGAGAAGGTCGACATGCTCGACTTCGCCGACCTCGTCGTCATCAACAAGGCCGACCGCCGCGGAGCCGACGATGCCGTCCGAGATGTGCGCAAGCAGTACCGCCGGAACCACAACGCCTTTGACGAACCGGATGAGGATCTGCCGATCTATGCGACGGTGGCATCGCACTTCAACGACGCGGGGACGAATCGGCTGTACCGCGAACTGATGAAGCGCCTCAACGGACTCGCCGATGGCAGGTTCGGTTCGTCCATCGACCTCCCCATTGATCACGGGGGAGAACGGCCGGTCATCCCCCGGGACCGAGTGCGCTACCTGTCTGAAATCAGCGAGACGATCCGGGCCTACAACGCACGTGTTGATGCGCAATCGGATCGAGCAGCCGAAGCACAGGCATTCCAGACGGTTGCGGCAGCGACCGGAGACGAAGCGATCGCAGCCGCGGGAGTGGACGCCATCGGCGACCTCGATGCCGATGCAGCCGCGGTGCTGGCCCAATGGGACGACCTGGCCGACACCTACGCCAGGGACACCGCCACCTATGAGGTGCGCGACACCGAGATCGAAGTCGAGACCGCTTCGACCACGCTCTCGGGCACACGCATCCCGAAGGTCGCGTATCCCCGCATCTCGGGCTGGGCAGACCGTGTTCGGTGGGGTCTGCAGGAGAACGTCCCCGGCCGCTTCCCCTTCACTGCCGGCGTCTTCCCGTTCAAGCGAGCAGCGGAGGATCCGACCCGAATGTTTGCGGGGGAGGGCGGCCCCGAGCAGACCAACCGCCGCTTCCACTACGTGTCGCGGGATATGCCGGCGGCGCGGCTCTCAACCGCTTTCGATTCGGTCACGCTCTACGGTGAGGATCCCGACGAGCGGCCCGACATCTACGGCAAGATCGGGAACGCCGGGGTGTCGGTCGCCTCGCTCGACGACGTGAAGAAGCTCTATTCGGGATTCGATCTCCTCGATCCGTCAACTTCGGTCTCGATGACGATCAACGGGCCCGCTCCGATGATGCTGGCTTTCTTCATGAACGCCGCGATCGATCAGCAATGCGAGCGCTCCATCGTCGAGCACGGTCTCGAGGACGACGTGGAACGGGCTCTGGTCGAGCGCTTCGATCGGCATGGACTCCCGCGGCCGCTCTACGACGGCGATCTGCCGCCGGGTAACGACGGCGTTGGTCTCCTGCTCCTCGGACTGACCGGCGATCAAGTGCTCCCGGCCGACGCGTATGCCCGGATCAAAGACGACGTCCTGGCCCGCGTGCGCGGGACAATTCAAGCCGACATTCTCAAGGAGGATCAGGCCCAGAACACCTGCATCTTCTCCACGGAGTTCGCGCTCCGGATGCAGGGTGACATCCAGGCGTATTTCATCGACCACTCGGTCGGGAACTTCTACTCCGTGTCGATCTCCGGCTACCACATGGCCGAGGCAGGCGCGAACCCGATCACTCAACTGGCCTTCACGTTGGCGAACGGGTTCACGTTCGTCGAGTACTTCCTGTCGCGTGGCATGGCGGTCGACACGTTCGCTCCGCATCTCTCGTTCTTCTTCTCGAACGGAATCGATGCCGAGTACGCCGTGATCGGCCGGGTCGCCAGGCGCATCTGGGCCAAGGCGATGCGGGACTGGTACGGGGCTGCCGAGCGATCCCAGAAGCTCAAGTACCACATCCAGACATCGGGACGATCGCTCCATGCACAGGAGATCGCCTTCAACGACATCCGGACGACGCTCCAGGCGCTCTACGCGGTCTACGACAACTGCAACTCGCTGCACACCAACGCCTACGACGAGGCAATCACCACGCCGACGGAGGAATCCGTTCGCCGGGCGCTCGCGATTCAACTCATCATCAATCGCGAACTCGGCCTTGCCAGGAACGAGAACCCGATGCAGGGTTCGTTCATCATCGAGGAGTTGACCGATCTGGTCGAAGAAGCGGTCCTTTCAGAGTTCGACCGACTCACCGACCGTGGCGGGGTGCTCGGCGCCATGGAGCGCATGTATCAACGTTCGAAGATCCAGGAGGAGTCGCTCCTGTACGAGCGGCGGAAGTCGACGGGCGAACTCCCCATCGTCGGCGTGAACACCTTCCTGTCGCGCGATGGTTCACCGTTCGTGGTCCCCGACACGGTGATCCGCTCGACCGACGAGGACAAGCAACGACAGATCGATGCCACGCGGGCACTGCGCGACCGCGATCCCGCTTCGGCCGAGGTTGCCCTGGAACACTTGCAGCAGGCTGCTATTCGGGGCGACAACACGTTCGAAGCCCTGATGGAAGCCGCGAAGCACTGCACGATCGGCCGGATCTCTCGTGCGCTGTACGCTGTGGGAGGCCGGTACCGACGCAATATGTGAAGGCTGTCGCCGCTCACCGGGCTCACGACAGAGGTCAGCCGGTGCCTTCCACGATCCGCCAGACGGTTCCCGTTGCCGAAACGACGTACACCTCGCCGTGCTCGTCACGGCCGAACGACGACACCTGGTCGAGTCGTCCGGTCCCCTCGGTCCAGTCGTGGACGACGCCGTCCGGTGCGATCGAGCGGAGGAAGCCGGTGCACCAGTCCGAGAAGAAGTAGTGGCCGTCGAGGTACGGCAACTCCGTGCCACGGTAGACATAGCCTCCGGTGACCGAGCACCCCTCATCGTGCCCGTACTCGATGACCGGGAACGTCAACCCGCCCGGATTGCACGGTCCGGCGAGGCATTCCGAGCCCTCATAGATCGGCCAGCCGAAGTTGAGACGTCGTTCCTCGGTTGACACCGAGTCGATCTCTTCGACATCGCCCTGCCCGACGTCCGCGATCCATATCTGATCCCCGTCGAACGAGAACCGCCACGGATTCCGGAGTCCGATGGCCCAAATCTCTGGTTCAGCGAATCCCATGTCCTCGACGATCGAGTACGGGTCACGACCGGGACCGACCTGGATCCGGAGCATCGCCCCGAGCAGCGTGTCGTCGTTCTGTCCGTTGCCATAGCGATCGTTCGAGCCTCCGCCATCTCCCAGGCCGATCCACAAATGGCCCTTCGGCCCGAAGGCAATCATCCCGCCGTTGTGGTTCACCGATGGTTGGGGCACCTCGAGGATGATGCGCTCAGAGGCCACGTCGGCCACCGGGGGATCGCTCGAGAACGTGAACTCGGACACAATGGTCGCGCCGTTGTTCCCGATGTAGTTGACATAGAGGAGTCCGGCGTGGTCAGGATGGAAAGCGAGACCCAGGAGACCGCGCTCGCCTCCATATGCGACGCGATCCCGGATGTCGAGCACCGTCTGAAGCGCGCCGTCGTCGGCGACCGACCAGATCCGTCCGGGCTGGTCGACGACATAGCTGTGGCCGCGGGACGACGTGAAGAAGACGGGCCGTTCGAAGCCGTCTGCAACGATCTCCAACTCGAGACTCGCTGCAGGCGGAGGGATGATGGGATCGAGCCCAAGCGCCCGGGAGAGGAATGACGCCATCTGGTCCCGCAGGACGATGTTGGTCGGGCAGTAGTTGGTGTTGGAAGGAGGGTTGCAGCCCAGCGTGATTCGAGCCTCGGCAATGGCGTTGATGTCGGCCTCGAAGATCGATCCGTCGTCGTCGGCGAAGTAGTCGGTTGATGCCGCCGGGTAGCGGAATGCCCGGTTGAGGAACGCGGCCATCTGTCCCCTGCTCACGCGACTTGACGGGCAGTAGCGATCGTTCGCCGGCGGGTTGCACCCTCGGGTGATCCCGGC
>Ga0316197_10000338_pt1 | contig 33327 bp, 30 predicted proteins | sample OudBiesiAoxic_MG_FD_204939 | JGI IMG/M metagenome (GOLD analysis project Ga0316197, IMG submission 204939) | Coastal sediment microbial communities from Oude Bieten Haven, Netherlands - site A oxic | ecosystem: Environmental > Aquatic > Marine > Coastal > Sediment | place: Netherlands... | reverse complement strand
TACGGCCAATCGCCTCGACTGACGCGGCAAGACCCTTGCCCTGGCCGAGCGCACCGAAGGCCGCTGCGAGACCGATTGCGATAGCCGGTGCAAAGAGCCCCCACGGGCTGCTGTCACCATCTCCCGCGGCCTCACCATGCTCCTGGGCCATCGCCGGGGCGGCCACAGCAAGGGCTACGAAAATCACTGCCACAACTGCAAAACGTCGAATCATGCTCATCCTCCCAAAGGTTGGTATTCCCTGATATCGATCAATGTTCTTCCGCCCCGACGGCGCCGTTGAGATACGCCATCGTGAGCATGATGAAGATGAAGGCCTGGAGGAACGAACCAAAGATCCCCAGACCCATCATCGGCCACGGCAAAATGAATGGAAACATTAGGAAAAAGATCCCGGTTGCGGTGTGCTCTCCGAAGATATTGCCGAAGAGCCGCAGCGCCAGCGAAAGGATCCGCGCGAGGTGGGAAATGATCTCGATGGGTATCATCAATGGCGCCAGCAACGGCAACGGGCCGGCAAAATGCTTGAGGTACTTGAATAGCCCGTTGGCCTTGATACCAACGAAGTTATAGAAAAGGAACGCGGTGATCGAGAGTGCAAATGTCGTGTTGGGATTGGCGGTCGGGGGCTGCACGAAATAGAAGAGACCAAAAATATTGCCGACAAAGATGAAGATCGCCAAACCCATGATGAAGGTCAGGAAACGCTTCCCGAACCCGTGCCCGACGACATCCTCGATAAGATCCTCGAGGCCGGTGATCAGCAGCTCGAAGATCTGTTGCAGCTTTCCGGGTTTCTCAATCGAAAGACGACGGCTGGTGGGGATCAGAATAGCGGCAACCAGCACCACGACAAGCATCGCCATGACCACGTGGTCCGGGAGCCAATATCCCGCCTCGTGCAGACCCAGAAGCTCCTGATAGCGGTTGCTGGACTCCCCGAAGAGCGCGATCAGGAGTTTGTTGATTGGGTGGTAGAGAAACGAGACTGGATGTTCCAAATCATCCTCCTCCGATTCGAACCTGACGAAGGCCCTCAATCACGATCGCCACGACCAGCGTCGAGAACCCGAAAGCCACCGCTACCGCATCGATTCGCGGAATCACGAGGAAAGCCGCGAAAATGATGGCCAGGAGCGTCAAGCGACCGAAAAACCTCAGAACTGTCCAGCGGTCGAGCCGTGGTTTTCCAGGCTGAACCGCCCGGTGCACGATCACCTCCAGCCAACGGAAATTGATCATAGCCACCAGTCCCGCCGCGGTCAAGCTCAAAGCGCCAATCCATGTGCGAAAAAGCACAAGTTCGGCCACAGCACCCAAAAACACCAGAAAAGCCGTGATACGGATGACCCGGCGCGTCGAAAAATCGTCATTGTGCCGAGTTGCCTGGCTCATCATCCGGTTTTCCGTCTTCAGCCGCTTCGAGCTTTCCGATCTCCTCCTCCGCACGAGACGCTTGCGCGGTGATGCGAAACAGATTGACAAAGCCGGCGGCAATGCCGAACAGAGCGAAAATCATGGTCATCCACGGGTCGGTTTTGAATAGACCGTCCAGCCAACGGCCGAAGAAATATCCGAGGACAATTGCGACCGGGAACTGGATGCCAATGACGGATACGTCAAGCCACAGGCGAGCCCGGCGAAGCTGCTTCTTGCCGCGTCCCATCCCGCCGCTCCTTGTCGCCGGCCTGTGCCAGCCGCTACATTATGCCCAGAGCACCCACAGCACTCTTGGCCCAACCCACGATCGGCCTTGGCCACACGCCGATCACCATGGTGGCGACGATGCACACCGCAATCATCGCCTCGGTCCAACGATCGTGCAGCAGCTCGGCCGGCTCAGCGCCCTCCTCCTCGCCGTCCTGCAGATACATCTGCACGACGATGCGGAAGTAGTAAAACAGGCTCACCGCCGACATGATCACGGCAATCAGGGTCAGCAGGATGTAGCCGCCCTCCACCGCCGCTGCAAAGAGATAGAGCTTACCCATGAAACCGGCAGTCGGTGGGATTCCGGCCAGGGCGAGCATGAAGATCAGCATGCCGAGCGCAGCGCCTGGATGGCGACGGGCAAGACCGGCGTAATCGACGATCTTCTCTCCCGCATAGCCCTTCGACTCGAGCAGGATCACGAAACCAAATGCGCCCAGGTTCATGAAGGCGTAGATCAGCATGTACATCAGCAACGCCCAGGCACCCATCTCGGTGAATGCCACCAAGCCCATGAGGGCATAACCGGCGTGAGCAATGGACGAGTAGGCCAGCATCCGCTTGACGTTGTCCTGGGTCAGTGCAGCCACGTTGCCATAAATCATTGTTGCCGCTGAAGCGACCCACAATACGATTCGCCAGTGCTCGACCCCGGGAGCAAAGGCGTCGAAGAACAGCCGCATGAACATCGCGAACGCGGCGGCTTTCGGAGCCACTGAGATGAAGGCGGTGACCGGCGTCGGTGCGCCCTCATAGGCATCCGGAGTCCACACGTGGAAGGGAACTGCCGCCACTTTGAAGAGCATGCCGAAACTCACCAGGACCATACCCAATACCAGCATCGGGTTTGCCGTCGGCAGGGCTACCAGCGAATCTCGAATCTCCTGCAGATCGAGGGTTCCGAGTGAACCGTATATCAGCGAGATGCCGTACAGCAAAATCGCGGACGACGCCGCACCAAGCACGAAATACTTGACTGCGCCCTCGTTGGATTTGACCTCGAGCTTGAAAAAGCCCACCAGTACATATACCGAAAGCGCCATCAACTCGAGGCCGACATAGAGGCTGGCAAGGTTGGCCCCTGAGGCCATGATGAACATTCCGACGGTGGCAAAAAGGATCAACGCTATGTACTCGCCGCCTCCGTAGCCAGAGCGCTCGAGGTAGCCCGCGGACATGAAGATGACCACTGCTCCAGCTGCCAACACCAGCAGCTTGAAGAAAACCGCCATTTGATCGACCACCAGCATGTCGCCGAGAATGACCGCCGGCCCATCGACCGGCCGCGCAACCAGCCACACCAGGACACCGGTGATGCCGAGGGACGCAACGCCGAAGAGCGAAAGGGGACGAACACCGCTACGGCCAAGCGGTATGCCGAGCAATAGCACAGCGAAGCCCGCAGTGGCGAGGAAAATCTCGGGCAGGAACGGCACGAACTGCGCGAGGGTCATCGGCTACTCCCCGTGCTCCCCTGCAGCCTCGCCGGCCGGCGCGTGGGCCAACTCCGCTACATGATCGCCCGCCGACGGGCCTTGATCGTGTCTCGCCACATCCACTCGTTGGAGAACGCGGTCGACAGTTGGCGCCATCCGATCGAAGAACGGTTTGGGATAGAGCCCGACCCAGAAGGCGACGACGATCAACGGAATCAGGGTCCACTGCTCGCGACGATTGAGATCCGGCAGTTCCTTGTTCTTCTCGTTCGACAGCTCACCGAAAAAGACGCGCTGATAAAGCCACAGCATGTAGGCCGCGCCGAGGACGATGCCGGAGGCGGCAAAGAGGGCCCACACCCAAGAATGGTTGTAGGCGCCGATCAGGATCAAAAACTCACCGATGAAACCGTTCAAGGTCGGCAGGCCGATCGACGACATGGTGATGATCAGGAAGAAGGTCGCATACACGGGCATGACTTTGGCCAGGCCGCCGTACTCGGCAATCATCCGGTTGTGACGACGTTCGTAGACGATGCCGACGAGAAGGAAGAGCGCGCCGGTGGAAACACCGTGGTTGAGCATTTGCAGGATCGAGCCGCGCAGACCTGCTTCGTTGAGGGCGAACATGCCAAGCATGACAAAGCCCATGTGGCTCACCGATGAGTAGGCCACCAGCTTTTTCATGTCCTTCTGCGCCATTGCCACCAACGCTCCGTAGACGATGGCGACGATTGCTAGAACACCGATCCAACCGACCGCCTTGAGGGTGGCGTCGGGCAACAGCGGCAGCGAGAAGCGGATGAAGCCGTAGGTCCCCATTTTCAGGAGTACAGCGGCCAGAATGACAGAACCCGCGGTTGGCGCTTCAACGTGGGCGTCCGGTAGCCAGGTGTGGAACGGGAACATCGGCACCTTGATGGCAAAGCCGACGAAAAAGGCGAGAAAGACCCAGAATTGGACCTCGGGCGGAATCTGCGGCGCAATGGTGAAGAGGTGAGGGATCGAGAAGGTCGCCGCATGACCGAGACCCTCGAGACCGACAGCGGCCAACCCGGTGGAGTTGAAGAAATACAGTGTGAGAATACCGACCAGCATCAGCACCGAACCGACCAGGGTGTAGAGGAAGAACTTGATCGCCGCATACAGGCGCCGCGGGCCACCCCAAACGCCGATCAGGAAGTACATGGGGACGAGCATGACCTCCCAGAAGACGTAGAAGAGGATGAAATCGAGCGAGCAGAAGACGCCGAGCATGCCGGTCTGCAACAGCAGAAGAAAAACGTAATACTCCTTCTGGCGCTCGGTGATGGCGGTATATGAGCAGTAGACCGCGATAAAACCGAGCAGGGTCGTCAGCAGGATCAGAAGGACCGCGAAACCGTCCACCCCAAAGAGATATTGGACGCCCACCGACGGGATCCACTTCAACTGGGTCGCGAACTGGAACTCCGCACCGTCGGGTTTGTAGAGAAACCACAGTGGGATCGAGACTACGAAGTCGACGCCCACGACCAGCGTTGCCCAGGTCTTGAGCGCCGTGGAGTTCTCCTTGTTGATGAATGCCATCATCAACAGCGCGCCCGCCAGCGGCAGGTAGCAGATCAGGTTGAGAAGCCAGCCGTATTGAAAGTCCATCATCGTCCCCTAGTTCAATTTGAAGAGGTAATAAACCGCAAGCAGGATCGCCGCACCGAATACCATCACCATTGCGTAACCCTGGGCAAAGCCAACCTGGAGCTTTCGGAACCAGCGGCTCGCCACGTCGTAACAGGTAGCGATCAGATTGACCGCGCCATCCACCACCCGCAGATCGAAGATTCCCGACATGAAGGACGACCCGACGGTCGTCAGCGCAGTGCCATTGACCGCGCCATCCACGACTCGGGCATCGAACTCCCACAGGCCCCGCGATCCCTTGACCGTTCCGGAGATCACGGTGGCGTCGTAGATCTCGTCCATCCAGTACTTGTTGAGCAGAAGCTTATGAGCGAGCGGGAAGCGCTCGGCCAAACGCTGCGGCCGCACCAGCGCTTCTACACCCATGTAGAAGCGGTAGGCGAGCCAGATTCCGAAGATGGCGACGCCCACCGACAGGAAGACCAGCCCCCACTCCATGCCAAGGCTGACCGCGTGGTGACTGACGTCATGGCCGCCTTCCGCTGCGTGACCGATCGGCAGGATTATCGGCTCGAGGAAACGCTCGATGAGGTTCCACTCGGGGTGGTGGAAGAGCTTGCCGGGAATCCCGACAAGACCGCCGAAGATCGACAGCACACCCAGTACAACCAACGGCATCGTCATGGTCCACGGCGATTCGTGGAGATGGTGCTCCGCCTCCTCGCCGCCGCGGAACTCACCGTGGAAGGTCATGAAGACGAGCCGGAACATATAGAAAGCGGTCAGCACCGCGCCCACCATGCCGAGGACCCAGAGCGTGTAGTAGGCAGACCCAAAATGGTTCAGATCGGAGGCGCCGGCCTCGAAGGCCTTGAACAGGATTTCGTCCTTGGAGAAGAAACCGGCAAAGATCGGGATCCCGGAGATCGCCAGAGTCGCAACCAGGAAGGTCCAATACGTCGTCGGCATGTACTTCTTGAGGCCACCCATCTTGCGGATGTCCTGCTCGCCGCCACAGGCGTGGATCACCGATCCCGAGCCGAGGAAGAGGCAGGCCTTGAAGAAGGCGTGAGTCAGGACGTGGAAGATCGCAGCCACAAAGGCTCCAACACCGGCGCCGAGGAACATGTAGCCGAGCTGGGACACCGTCGAGTAGGCCAGGACCTTTTTGATGTCGTTCTGGACGAGGCCGATCGTGGCGGCAAAGATCGCGGTTATTCCGCCGACAATTGCGACCACCAGCATGGCGGTCGGGCTCAGGCGGTAGATGACGTTGCAGCGTACCACCATGTAAACACCCGCGGTGACCATGGTCGCGGCGTGGATCAGGGCTGACACCGGCGTCGGGCCGGCCATCGCGTCAGGCAGCCAGACGTAAAGTGGAATCTGGGCCGACTTACCGATCGCGCCAACGAAGAGCAACAGGCCGATCACAGTCGCGGCCGACGCGAAGTGCTCGGGGTGGGCCGCCGCCATCGGGAAGAACTCGGTGAACTCGAGGGTCCCGAAGACCATGAAGGTGGCGAAGATGGCGAGCAGGAAGCCCCAGTCGCCGATGCGGTTGACGATGAATGCCTTCATGCCCGCGGCCGCGCACCAGTCTTTTTCGAAATAGAAGCCGATCAGCAGGTAGGAGCAAAGACCCACGCCCTCCCAACCAACGAAGAGAACCGCCAGGTTGGAGCCGAGCACCAGCACCAGCATCGAGAACATGAAGAGGTTGAGGTAGGAGAAGTAGCGGGCATAGGCGCGGTCCGACTCGTCGTGCATGTAGCCGACGGAGTAGACGTGGATGAGGAAGCCTACAAAGGTCACGAAGAACACCATCAGTGCCGACACCGCATCGAGCTGGAAGGACGCCGAGATGTCGACCTCGGCGAGGCTGCCATCGAGGATGCGCAGTGAACCGCCCTGGATCCAGCTGAACAGCCGCACGACGTGGGTATGGTGGATGCCGAGATCCAGTACCCACTGAACGATCGCCCCCCAGCCCAGCAACCAGGCGAGGCCGGAACCGAGGAGCGCAACGGCATTGGTGACCGATTTGCTCAGCCCCAGCCGATTGGAGACGAGTCCGTTGAAGATCGCCCCGAGTAGCGGGAGGATCGGGATCAACCAGATCAGATCGTAGAGCTTCATCCGGTCAGCCCCCCATCTCGTCGGCCTCTTCCAAGGCCACCGTGTCCTTGAGACGGACGAGGGCAATGATCAATCCGAGTCCAATGGCCGCCTCGGCGGCAGCGATTGTGATCACGAAGATCGCCAGCACCTGGCCGGCAAGATCTCCGAGCCGGAAAGAGAACGCGATCAGATTGATGTTGACGGCGTTGAACATCAGCTCGAGCGACATCAGCACGGTGATGAAGTTGCGCCGGACCATGAGCCCGACAAGGCCGATGCACAGGAGGATCAGCGAGAGAGCAACGTAGTGGGTGGCCCCGATCACGGCTCCACCTCCTCGCCCGCCCCGGCAAGGGCGACATCGCGCCTGCCGAAGACGATGGCACCGATCATTGCCACCAACAACACCACCGAGACGATCTCGAATGGCACCAGGTATTTCATGTAGAGGAGCCAGCCGACTGCCTCGGTGTTGCCCACCGTCTCACCATCGATAGCCGTCATCGCGGCGGCGCCGCCGTCGCCCGCGGCCATCGAACCGAGGAGGATGCCGATCGCGATCAGGCAGCCGAGAACGACGCCGCCGAGCACCGCCAGCGGCGCGATGCCGGAGAGGAAGACCTTCCCGGGTCCGATATCCCTGATCTTCACCAGCATGATGACGAAGAGGTACAGGACCATGATGCCGCCCGCATAGACAAGCACCTGGACTGCAGCCAGGAACTCGGCGTGGTTCATGATGAAGAGCACCGCCACCATGACAAAGGCCAGCAGCAGCGACACAGCCGCGTGCACCGGGTTGCGAAGAGTGACGACGCCGACAGCCGCGGCGACGGTGATGACCGCGACCACGTAGAACAGGATGGCGCCGAAATTAGCTATCAGGAAATCCATCAGCTCGCTCCTCCGCCGGCCGCTTCGTCCGAAGCTGCCGGCTCGGTCTCCAGCTTCTTCATCGGCGAGGACGGATCCTGACCGTCGATCGGCAGCACGACCCCCGGGAAAGCCGTGAGACCGTCCCAGTTCGCAAGCCGCTCTTTGTTGTAGTAGAGGCGTTCGTTGCGCTCGTAGACCGTCCCCTCATAGCTCTTCGTGGTGAGCCAGATCGCCTTCGGCTCGGTCGGGCAGGCCTCTTCGCAGAGACCGCAGAACATGCACCGTTTGACGTCGATGTCGTAGCGATCGATGATCTTTTTCTTTTTCTTCTTTTCACCGACGATCTCGACTTCTGTGTGGTCGGCGATGAAGATGATGTCTATGGGGCAGGCCTTGGCGCAGAGATGGCAATCGATGCAGCGCTCGAGATCGTAGCCGAACATCCCTCGGAAGCGGTCCTTCGGCTCCATCTTCTTTTCCGGGTATTGGATGGTCTCCTTCTTGCGGAAAAGGTAAGCGCCGGTCACGCCCATCCCGCCGAAGAGGTCGGTGGGTATCAATTTCTGTACGAAATCACCAAAGCTCATGGGCTCATCCCTTCAGCAACAGGACGCCCAACGCCACCAACGCGACGTTGGCGAGCGAGAGCGGAAGCAGCCACTTCCATCCGACCTGCATCAGCTGATCGAACCGATATCGGGGGAAGGTGCCGCGGAACCAGATGTAGAGGAAGATGAACCCCAGCATCTTGCCGTAGAACCAGAAGAACGGCGGGATCAGATCGAGGAACGCCAGGGCCTCGACGTTTGGGAAGGGCCTCAGCCAACCGCCGAAGAAGAAGATCACCGCCAACGACGACACCACCATCATGTTGATGTACTCGGCGAGGTAGAACATCGCGAACTTCATCCCCGAGTACTCGGTGTGGAAGCCGGCGACAAGCTCGGCTTCGGCCTCCGGGAGGTCGAAGGGGTTGCGGTTGTTTTCGGCGATCCCGCAGATGAAGAAAATGCCGAATGCGAGGATGCCTGGGAAGACGAACCACAGACCGGCGTCGCGTTGGGCTTCGACGATTCCAACCAGCGACAGCGTGCCCGACATCAGAAGGACCGCCACCACCGAGAAACCCAGTGGTATCTCGTAGGAGATCATTTGCGCGGCCGAGCGCAGCCCGCCCATGAGCGAGAACTTGTTGTTCGAAGCCCAACCACCGAGAATCAAGCCATAGACCCCAACCGAGGAGATCGCGAGCACGAAGAGGACCGCGATATTGATATCGGCAAGGAATGGAGTGGTTTCCACCCCGGCGATGGTGAAATTCTCTCCCCAGGGGATCACCGCCCATACCAAGATGGCGGGCGCGAAGATCAGCATCGGCGCCAGAACGAAGATGAAGCGCTCAGCACGACCAGGTATGAGGTCTTCTTTGACAAAAAGTTTGAGGCCATCGGCAATCGGCTGCAACCACCCCTTGGGGCCGACCCGGTTGGGACCGATTCGCGCCTGCATATAAGACAGGATTTTGCGCTCGGCAAAAGTCAGGTAGGCCATGGTCAGGAGCATCACCGCGAGCATCACGACGCCCTTGATCAGGGGAATGCCGATATAGGTCATCAGAGGTGAAGTCAGGAACTCAGTCATCGATCGATCTCCCCGAGCACGATGTCGAGTGTTCCGATCACCGCCACGAGGTCAGCCACCAGGTGTCCCTCCACCATCATCGGTAGGGCCTGGAGGTTGACGAACGAAGGCGGTCGGACGCGGCACCGATAGGGGGCCGTCGCTTTTTCGCCGGCGACGATGAAGTAACCGAGCTCGCCCTTGGGCGCCTCGACCGAGCCGTAAACCATTCCTGCTTCCTTGACTCGCAGAACCTTGGGGACCCTGGCCATGTGGGGCCCATCCGGAAGGCGATCGAGGCACTGGCGGATGATGCGAACCGACTGCCGCATCTCCTCGATCCGGACCACGTATCGATCGTAGGTATCACCGGTCTCACCGATCGGCACCTCGAAATCGATCTCGTCGTACCGGTCGTACGGAAAGATCTTCCGGATATCCCACTTCACGCCGGAGCCACGCAGCGGCGGTCCTGTCAATCCCCATTCGATGGCCTCTTCGGCGCTAACGACACCGACGCCGATGGTGCGTTTCTTCCAGATCCGGTTCTCTGTCAGCAGGTTTTCATACTCGTCAATGTGGGCGTTGAAACCGTCAACCAACTCGGAGCAACGGTCGAGCCAGCCATCCGGAAGCTCGAAGGGGACTCCACCGATCTTCATGGTGTTCAGGGTCAATCGAGCGCCGCAGTATTCCTCGAAGAGATCGAGGATGGCATCGCGCTCGCGGAAGGTATAGAAGAACGGCGTGATGGCGCCGATATCAACGGCGTGGGTCGCGAGCCATACCAGATGCGACGCCAGTCGCTGCATCTCGGCGAGCATCATCCGGATGTAGGCGGCGCGCGGCGGAATCGTGATGCCGAGCAGCTTTTCCATGGTGACGCAGAAGCCCTGGTTGTTGGTCGCTGCCGCGACATAGTCCATCCGGTCCGTGTGTGGGATGCACTGCGGGAAATCCATGGTCTCGAAGAGCTTTTCGGTGCCGCGGTGGAGGTAGCCGATGACCGGTTTCGCCTCCATGATTTTTTCGCCGTCGAGCTTCATCTTGACTCGCAGCACCCCGTGGGTCGCCGGGTGTTGGGGGCCGAAATTGATCTCCATTTCCTCGACGTCGAGCAGGGACTTGTGAGGAGCGGTCATGCCTCACCCCCGTCCCCGTCTTCCACCTCATCGCTCTGCGGCCCGCCTCCAGGCGGGTAGACGTCGGGGTAGATGGCTGCGCCGGTGTCGATGCCCTCGACCGGGAAGTCCTTGCGCAGCGGGTGGCCATTGAAGCCTTCCCAGGTCAGAATGCGCTCGAGACCGGGGTGATTTTCGAAGACGATTCCGAAGAGATCGTAGACCTCGCGCTCCATCCAGTTGGCGGTCTTCCAGACCTCGGTCACGCTTGCGACCGGCGCGTCTTCGGCAACGACTGTTTGCAGGCGAAGGCGTTTGGAGTCGTCGTAGCGGTGCATCCAATAGATAACGTCAAACCGGCCATTCTCCCGCTCCGGCCAGTCGATAGCCGTGAGGTCGACGAGGAATTTGTAGTCGCAGTCGTTCTTGAGGAATCGGCAGACGTCAACGATGCGGTCGGCCGGAACCGACAGGGTGATCTCGCCGGCGAATCGGTCGGCCGCGAGCACGACGCCCGGCATCTCGGTGCCCAGCGCCACAGCATCAGGGTCGTCCAACGCCGGCTCATGGGTGGGCGGGACCGGCTTTTCTTCCCAGGGTTCCTTGGGCTCGGCCGCTTCGGCCGCCTTCCTGGCGGCGGCTTTGGCCTTTGCCTCGGCTATCTTGGCGGCCTTTTCTTCATCGGAGAGGGGTTGGTTTTCCGGTTTCTCCCGGGTTTCCGGAGCGGCGGTCTGTTCCGGTGCCTTTTCCTCTGCGGCCGGCGTCTCTTCGGGCGGAAGGGTGGGTTTGTCGTCACTCATGATCCACCTCAGGAGGCCCGGGTACGGGCGATGGTCTCGCGATCGATCTTGCGCTGGAGTTGCATCAGTCCGTAGAGCAGGGCTTCCGGCCGCGGCGGACAGCCAGGGATATAGACGTCAACCGGAATGATGCGGTCAACCCCCTGGGTCACTGCATAGGTCTTGTAGGGGCCACCGCACATCGCGCACGAGCCCATCGCGAGCACCCACTTGGGATCGGCCATCTGGTGATAGAGCCTTTTGACCATCGGCGCCATCTTCTCGGTCACCGTGCCGGAGACAATCATCATGTCGGCCTGGCGTGGCGAGCCCCGAAAAACCTCGGCGCCGAAACGAGCCATGTCGTAGCGCGAGTCGAGCGTCGACATCATTTCGATGGCGCAGCAGGCGAGTCCGAACTGCATCGGCCACAACGACGAACGGCGGGCCCAGTTGAAGACCGCGTCGTAGGTCGTGGTGATGATGTTTTTGGAGAAACGATTTTCGATCAGGCCCATTCGAGAGCCCCCCTTCTCCACGCGTAGAGATAGCCGACGAGGAGGATGGCCAGAAAGACCATCATCTCAACGAACCCGAAGAGGGCGAGCTTGTCGAATATCACCGCCCACGGGAAGAGAAAGATCGTTTCCACGTCGAAGACCACGAAGAGGACCGCGATCACGTAGTAACGAATCGAAAATCGTTTGTCGAGCGCGAATGAAGTTGCTTTCACCCCGCACTCGTACGGCTCGGCCTTCACCGGATCGTATGACCCGAACCGCACCACCTTGGCGAGCACCAGGATGATTATCGGAACGGAAATAGCGACCAGGGCGAAGATCAGGATTGGGACGTAGTGGTCCATACCCCTCCTCCAGTCGGGCGCGATCATTCTAACGGTGCATCACCGCTTGTCAATAAATTCACAAGCTGGTAACGAGACTCCGAAGCAGGACCTCCCGATTCCCCACCAGACAATGGATTTTTCACGCGCTCAGAACCTGTGGCTCACGCCCCAGGCTATGTATCTGTCGCGCCTCCGGCGCTCCATCGCCAGCATCATGCGTTTCGATGAAAAACACCTCCGGCGCTCATAGGGTGGTCTTCGATGTCGGCAACAAACGAGCCGGCCGCACAATGAACTCTCCGTGACGGCTGGCGATCTCCTGGTCGTGGCCGTTGATCAGAGTCAGCAGCTCATAGGTGTAGGACCGCCTTACGTGGTGCCTCTCCTGATCCTCGAGCAAGGCCAATACCGAAGGTGCCTGAGCCTTGCTCACCGAAAACACTCCATAGCCTTCCTCCCAGCCGAGCTCGTTTCCGTCGACACATTCCGCCCATCGCAGCGATTCGGCCTTGAGCGCGCCAACCATGTCGCTGACGAGTTCCGATGGCGGCAGCCGCACCAGCAGGTGGACATGATTGGGGATCCCGCCAACCCCCCGCAATTCACCGTTGCACCCTTCCACTACCTCCGCAAAGAGCGCATAAAGGCCGATCTTCAATCCGGGTGAGATAAGCGGGCGCTGATCCTCGGTGCCGAACACGACGTGGTAGCTGAGATCGTGCACCATACCTTTCATGCTCATCTCCCCTTCCTGCTTTGGCCTCCTGCAGTCGACCAATCACCGATAGCCGTCGGTCGAGCGGCAGGATTGCGGTCGAGACAGCGGTAGGCGATGGCTTCGGCGAGATGGGTCGACGAAATCTGCTCCTCACTCGCGAGATCGGCGATCGTGCGAGCCACACGCAGGATGCGGTGGTAGGCCCGCGCCGACAGCCCAAGTCCGCGGCTCGCGTGCTCGAGCAGACGGCGCCCATCCGAATCCGGTTTTGCCCAAATCCGAATCGCGTCTGCCCCCATCTCGCCGTTGCAGTGGGGGCCCTGGCCCGAAAACCTCAGCGCCTGACAGCGCCTCGCCTCGGCGACTCTACCGGCCACTACCCCGGAGGCTTCACCACGGCGATCCGCCGACAGCTCCCGCCATGGGACCGCGGGTACCGTCACCTGCAAATCGAGTCGGTCGAGCAACGGCCCGGAGAGCCGGGCCCGGTAGCGCTGCACCGCCGGCGGCGTGCAAATGCACTCCCGTCGATCATCGCCGAGATAGCCACAGGGACACGGGTTGGCGGCCGCCACCATCTGAAAGCTGGCCGGAAAATCGAGCGTCGCCTGCGCTCTCGCCACCGTCACATGGCGATCTTCCAGGGGCTGCCGCAATGCCTCGATCACGTCGCGCCGAAATTCGGTCAACTCATCAAGGAACAGGACGCCGTTATGGGCGAGCGACGCCTCTCCCGGCTGCGGACTCGCACCACCGCCTATCAATGCAGCCGCAGAAGTCGTGTGGTGCGGGGCACGGAATGGGCGACGTGAAAGCAGACCCATGGGGCGCGGAACCCTGGTCGAGACCGAATAAATGCAGGTCGTCTCGAGGGCCTCTTCGGGGCTCATCGATGGCAGAATCCCGGGCAACCGCCGTGCGAGCATCGATTTCCCCGCTCCCGGTGGACCCAAAAAGAGAAGGTGGTGGCTGCCAGCCGCCGCAACTTCGAGGGCCCGTCGCGCCTGCTCCTGCCCTATGACGTCGGCAAGATCGAAGAACGCGGCCGTAATCGAGGGGGAGTCGATCTCGGCCGGTACCAAGCCGTCGGGAGAGGTCCCGTCCCGAAGATAACGAACAACCTCGCCAAGGGTAGCGGCGCCGACCACCCGGATTCCCGTGACGACCTCGCCCTCCGAGAAGTTGGCGGCCGGTAGGACCACCTCGCGATAGCCACGATCACGGGCCGCCAACACAATGGGCAGAATACCTCGGACCGGCTGGAGTCTTCCCTCGAGAGAAAGTTCGCCAATCAGCAGGCGATCGGCCAGGGCTTCCGGCGCGATATCGCCGGTGGTGGCAAGAAACGCCACCGCCATCGGCAGATCGAGCACCGCGCCCTCCTTGCGCTGATCGGCCGGCGCCAGATTGATGACCACATTGGCCGGCTCCGGACGCCTGCCGAGGTGCCGGATGGCCGCAAAAATTCGCTCACGCGCTTCGCGGACCGCAGTGTCGGGCAAACCGACGACAATAACCGAAGGGTGCTGCGCGCGGATACGATCCACCTCAACGGTTACGAACAACGCATCCACGCCTCGCGGCGTGGCAGAGTACGCCTTCGCAAGCATAGTAATCTCCTGAATTGTCAGCGTGGAACGGACCCAGAATGTCACTACCGCAACGGCACGTCAAGGCGTTCATTTCGAGTAGCCAGTATTCGTGAGTAACCAGTAATCAGTAACCAGTCCGGGTCCGAGTATTCATCGCACCCTGCTGGCTACTGGTCACTGGGTACTGGTTTCTTGCTCACCATGGGAATGTATTTACGGTGCAATACGTAGTCTTATCCAGGGAGCTCAAGCCACTTGGTGGTAGAATCTCCTCGAATGTCGAATCTGGGGGCGTACTGGGTTTGACGGGGAACTGTGTCGGTCGTCGGCAGCGTGTCGAGGGTCATCCGCTCGTAAAACGGGTGAAGGCAACTTTAACTGCCGATAACAACTACGCACTGGCTGCTTAAGTAGCCACGTCCTTCCCGAGGCTCGGCCCGTCGGTCTGGGATGGACGAAGTTAGATGGGCTGGGTTGCCGTCGCGCCCGTCGGCGGTGATCGAGATTTTTCGGGCTGGCCTCGCGGAAGGTTGCCAGCTAACTGACCACGAGGCGAGATAAACTAGCCGGCTGCACACGGAGAAACCGGCGATCGAAGTTCCTCGGACGTGGGTTCGATTCCCACCGCCTCCACCAAATTCCGTTCTTAATCCGGCGGATTGAGAACGGAATTTGTGGCGTACAATAGGGCCGCCATGACAGGGGCCTGAGCGAAGGTTCGAGTTACTCGATAGCCGGGTCCACCACAATTCACAACGACGCTGGGGCTCTCGCCCCAGGCCGGTCCGGGCCGTACGGCGCAGGCCGGGACGGAGTCTTCAGGTATCTGATGCGAAGAATTCAGCTCATTCTCATCACGCTGGCCCTCGGCGCAGGTTTTCTGCCGGCCCAGGATTACGACCGTACTTTCGAGTTCCACTTTGACGACCAGGCCATCGTTGTTCCCAAATTCGGTCCAAAAGTGGAGGCTTTGCCGATTCTCGAACTCCTGGGAGCTGAGGCCAGGTTCTCCCTCGCCGCCGGCACTTACGGAGTGCTGTATGGCGAGCACGTCATTCAGTTCGCGATCGACCACAAGGTCCTCCTCGTCGATGGCGAGCTGCAGGAGGCAAGCGAGGTCCCGATCGCCTCGCCAGGCGGCGTCGCTGTCTCGCTGAGCTACCTCGAACGATGGCTTCTGAGCCCGCTCGGCTTCCATCTCGAACCGATCCCCCGCGGTTACCGCATCGTGCGCGGCGCCCGTTTTGCCGATTCGGTGACGGTGCGCCCAGTGGCAGCTGACTTCGGGACCACAACAACGCTTGTGCTCTCCCTCAATCGCGAGGCCGCCGTCGAGGTGGAGGAGACCGAACCGGGGACGATCACGATCGAATTCGACAACGCAATGCCTCAGCTCGACAGTAGTGTGAGGTTTCAATCACGCCGCGTTCGTTCGCTGACCAGCAGCGACCAAGAGCTTCTCGTCAATCTGGCTCCCGGAATCGGCCTGATCTCGTGGCATCCGTTGGAAACCCCTCCCCGGATCACGATCGAGCTCGGGCCCGCACGACCTACACCGACGCCAGCGCCGGCGCGAGCGCCTGTAGTTACGCGCAGAGGTCCTCGACCTGTGGTCATCGATCCGGGCCATGGCGGCGACGATGTCGGCGCCCAATCATCCACCGGTGTAATGGAAAAGCAGGTCACCCTGGCCGTTGCGCGTCGTCTGGCCCGCATTCTCGAAAGCCGGGGACGCGCGGTGAGGCTGACTCGTGACGGCGATCAAGGTCGCGCCCTGACCGACCGCACCGCTCTCGCGAATCGGCTCGACGCGACAGTCTTTATTTCCCTCCATGCCAACGCATCCACCGTCGCATCGGTGGCTGGCGCCGAAACCTATTACATGAGCCTCGACGGCGCCAGCGACGAGGCTGCCGCCGCCACGGCCGCCCTCGAAAACCGCGCCGGATCGTCAGCGGGCGGCCGCTCTCCCCTCGATCTCATTCTCTGGGACCTGGCCCAGGCCGAGGTTCTCAACGAAAGTTCCAGGCTGGCGCTGGCGGTTCAGGGTCGGCTGAACGCGCGGCTCGGGCTCCGCGACCGCGGCGTGAAGCAGGCGCCATTCGTGGTCCTCACCGGGGCCACGATGCCGGCTATTCTGGTTGAAGTCGGCTTCCTCTCCAATCCGTCTGAAGCGGAACGACTCACCCAGCCGGACAGCCAACAGCAGCTGGCAGAGGCCGTTGCTGCCGGCGTCGAGGACTTTTTGGGGCGCTGATGAACTGGCGGGTGGCCCTGATCGCGTTGGCTGCCGTGGCCGCGGTAGCGCTGCTGGCCTGGCTGCTTCAGGGCGGCAAACCACAAGTCGAACAGGTAGAGTTTTTCGACGTCGTCGAGCTCCCGACGCCGACACCGGCACCTGAACAGCGTGTCATCCTGCTCTTCGCCGGCCGTGACGGCATGCTCCATCCCGAGCTCCGTTCAGTGCCTCTTCCCGAGGAAGTCCATGAACGAATTCGGGTGGTCATGAGTGAACTGCTCGCGGGACCGAGGTCGGCCCCTCGCTTGTCGCCGCCGGTCCCTTACCCGGCGTCTCTGCAAGCGGTCTTTGTCGACCAACACGGCAACGCTTATGTCGATCTCACCGCCCCACCAAAACCACTCGCCGGTTCGAGCACCGAGTTGATGCTTGCCTACGGCGTCGTCAACTCGATCATCCTCAATTGCCCCGAGGTCTCGGCAGTGCAAATCCTCTTCGGCGGTCACGAGGTCGACACCCTGACCGGGCACCTTGACCTGTCCCGGCCTCTGGTCCTGAACAAACGCTTTATCGCGTCATCATGAGTGTCACCTCCAGCCCAATCGGGATATTCGACTCCGGGGTCGGCGGACTGACGGTCCTCAAAGCCCTGCGCGAGCGGATGCCGGGCGAGCAATTCGTCTATCTTGGCGACACCGCCCGCCTCCCCTACGGCACCAAGACCTCGGATACCGTTCGCCGTTATGCCCTCAACGCCGCCGCCCATCTCAATCTCCATCGGGTCAAGCTCTTGGTGGTGGCGTGCAACACCGCCTCGTCCTTTGCGCTCGACGAGGTTGCCGCTGCTTCGCCAGTGCCGGTAGTCGGGGTCGTCCAGCCAGGCGCTCGAACGGCACTCCTGACCGGGGCCGACAGGATCGGCGTCATCGGCACCGAAGGCACCATCCGTTCGGCCGCCTACCAGACGGCGCTCGCGGGCCTCGGCTCTGGAGTGGAGGTTCGCGCCGAGCCTTGCCCCCTCTTCGTGCCGCTTGCCGAGGAGGGCTGGGGTGACCACCCGGTGACCGATCAGATCGCCCGCCACTACCTGACATCACTGCTCGAGTGGGGGGCCCAGACCGTGATCCTCGGATGCACCCATTACCCGCTGTTGAGACCGTCACTGCACAGGGTCGTGGGACCGAACGTCTATCTCGTGGACTCGGCGAGCGCCGTTGCAGAGGCGGTGGTCACCGATCACGCCGAGCTCATCGACACCTCCCACGGGAAACAAGGCGATGTCCATATCCAGCTCACCGATGCTTCGGAACGGTTTTTGCGGATCGCCAAGGAAATCCTCGGCCGCGACCCGGAACACCTGGAGGTCGTCGATATTTAATTCGGATTTCGGATTTCGGATTTCGGATTTTCCGGACGACTCGAGGCCGGATTGGGTCTGCGAAACTCAGAATTCCGAATTCAGAATTCAAAACTCTGCCTTACGGCTTCGCCATCCAGCTATACCCATACGACGCTCCAATCGAGTTGAAATCGCCGCCGATTCGCGTGATGGCCCCCGCGCTGGCCGCGAACCGCAGGGAGTGCCGCCGCCCGAGGCGAATGGACACCGTCGCTCCGACCCTGGAGTTACGCTGTTTGTCATCGCCCGCCGCTCCATCGATCGTCGTTTGTCCCCCGCGCCAGAAGTTGCCGTCGATGGCCGCCCACAGCCCAGGTTTGATGACGTACCGGACGTGCGCCTGGGCGGAGAAAATAGGGTCCTGCTGGCGCGTCAGACCGCCGAAAAAGTCGGTGTTGTCGGTGAATAACCAAACTCCGACATAGGCATCGATCGCCCAACGTCCCATCACCTGAACGATGCCGATCTCGGGTTTGAACGACCACCGGTTGGTCCCGATATTGATCAGCTTCGACGAGTCGTATTGACCGGTCGGGCCTTTGACGATGATGCTGGTCCCGATCAGCGTGCTGGGGTGGTAGGCGCCGAACTCCTTGGGACTCATCGCCGGACCGCCGTACAGATTGATGGCACCACGAAAAGCCATGTCGCCGATCCCGGACCGCTCCGCAGATGCCTGCTCGCCCAGGTAGAGGCCCTCGAGATCGCCGAGGACATACGGCACGATGACCCCGAGATTGGCCGACCGGCCGGCGATGTTCAGGGTGCGTGCATAGCTGAGCGTCGAGGCGAAGATCTTCGCACTCGCATCCTCAATCGGGCCCGACGGGTCGAAGGCGAGGTCACCGCTGTTGTACGTGGCGGCAAGTGACAGCAGATTGATGCCATAGGGAGCCGGCGTATACGCCGCGGGAATCAGCTCCTGCGCAGATGTGGACGAAACGAACAGGAAGAAGACACCAATCACAGCACCAAGATGCCGAAAACCCATCACGCGGACACCAGTTCCACTTCCCATCGAGCTACAAGATACACGCCCCACTCCCAAGGCGAAGGATTTCGTTACCAGGGGTGGGTCCGAAATCCGAAATCCGAAATCCGAAATCCGAAATCCACACCGGTCTATACTCTCCCCCGACAAGGAGACTTCCATGCGACCCGACGGACGCCAGCCGAACGACATTCGCCCCATCACCATCGAACCCGACTTCATTCGCTACCCCGAGGGCAGCGTGCTCTACCACGCCGGCGACACAATGGTGTTGTGCAATGCCAGCGTTCTCGACCGTACGGCGCCCTTTCTGCGCGGCTCGGGCGAGGGTTGGGTGACCGCCGAGTACGCCATGCTGCCACGCGCCACCGACACACGCTCGGAACGCGAAGTCAAAAAGGGGAAACCGAGCGGCCGTTCCCAGGAGATCCAGCGACTCATCGGCCGCTCTCTGCGAGGTGCTGTGAATCGGGGTGAATTAGGAGAACGCACCATCGCCATCGACTGTGATGTTCTGCAGGCCGACGGTTCGACCCGTACCGCCTCCATCTCCGGCGGTTGGATCGCTCTTGTTTTTGCCCTCGCACGGATGCACGAACAGGGTCTTATCAGCGAGTGGCCGCTCACCCATCAGATTGTGGCTGTCGCTGTCGGTCTCATCGGCGGCGAGGCCCGGGCCGACCTCGACTACGGCGAGGACTTCGATTGCGACGTCGATCTCAACCTGGTCTTTACCGGCGACGGCAATCTTATAGAGGTGCAAGGTACCGCCGAAGGTGAGCCGTTCTCGCGCGAACAGCTCGAAACACTGGTGAACGTGGGGTGGCAGGGTGCGGAGCAGGTGATCGCGAAACAGAGGGAGATCGTGGGACCGCGCCTCGTTGCACTGGGGCTGGGGCTGCCCTAATCAATTTCGGATTTCGGATTTCAGATTTCGGATTTCCCGACCCCCCTCGTCCTAAACCCAATCACTGGTGAGCGTGGAGTCATTCCTCATTCCTCATTCCTCATTCCTAATTAACTTCCTGGCGCCGCGCCATTGACACTTCGAGGCACTGAAACCTATACTCACTCCCCGCCTTAGGGTGGTTGATCTTTGCAAAGAGTGAGTGGACTCCCAGTCGGGGTGTAGCGCAGCCTGGTAGCGCACCTGCCTTGGGCGCAGGGGGTCGGAGGTTCAAATCCTCTCGCCCCGACCATTGACACCTCATCCCTGGATACCTCCGCCTGTAGCTCAGCTGGATAGAGCAACGGACTTCTAATCCGTAGGTCAGAGGTTCGAGTCCTCTCAGGCGGACCATAGTTTATTCGATATGGTGGGCGTAGCTCAGTTGGTAGAGCACAGGATTGTGGCTCCTGTGGTCGTGGGTTCGATCCCCATCGCTCACCCCATTTTTGTGCGCCCGTAGCTCAGCTGGATAGAGCGATAGCCTCCGGAGCTATAGGTCGCTGGTTCGAATCCAGTCGGGCGTACCATTACACGACTCGCCTCCCTATTCGGGAGGCGTTTTTGTTCGAACTCGCCGACAGCAGCGCCCTGTGGCCGTATCCGAGGGGGCCGTTCCGAGGGTGTGTGGGAAGCTTCCGGCCACGCGCTGGTGTCGGCGAGTCACGACGCCCGACTTCGCCACGGCGAAGCACGAAGGGCGAAGACGGGAGGGCGTCAGTAATCCCGTCGGGCGTACCATAATCTCCAATGACTTGGCCTCCCTTGTTGGGAGGCTTTCTTCTTCAGGATTTTGCCAGCGAAGACAGCGATCGCGTTGTTCTCGAAACCCTCGGTCGCGTACAGCAAATGCAATCACGATTGCCGGCGACCCTTGGGACCCGGCGTCACGCGTTTCAGGGTCTGCAGCAATACGCGGCCAGGACCGGTGAGCCGGGTCATGAAGAGGCCCTCGCCACCAAAGGCCATCCGCCGGCAGCCGGCCACGCCCTGGATGTCGTAGTCGACCGACTCGGCAAGGGCTGCCAGGCTGCCCGTCGATACCAGCAACGCTTCACCCTCGACAAGATTCCTCTCGATGAAATCGCCCGAGCCGTGCACCAACGCCGTGCCCGACCCCGAGATGTGCTGCAGGAAGAGTCCAGCGCCGCCAAAGAAAGCCGCCCCGCCCCGCTTCGCGACACGGACGTCGATGTCGACCCTGGGTCCGAAAGCGGAGACAAACGAACCGCGGGTGGTAATCACCGGCCCGTCGTCAAGATCCCAGGCGACGATTTTCCCGGGCTGGTTGGCGGCCAGGGTCGCGCGCTGCCCGTCATCGGTGGCTGCAAGGAAGGTCAGGGCGACACCTTCGCCCGACATCATCCGGCGTGCCGCCCCGCTCGCCCCGCCCGGGACCTTGAGGGTCCAGCCGAGACCAGGATCCATGGCGACGATGGAGCCTTTGCTCGCCCAACAGGTCTCGCCTTTATCCAACGTCAGATTCGCAACCTGCGCCAGTTCGCCGTGGATGTTGTATTGCATGGTCCTCCCCCAAACCATCGGGCCTCAGCAAATCACTCTCTGTCACGTCGTTATACTCCGCCCGTTGGAGGAAATTCCTGTGCTGTCCAGATCCGGAATATTCGAACGCTATCTCTCGATACTGGGAATTGAGCCGGAGGAACCTTCACTCGAACACCTGCGCCGGCTGGTCCACGCTCAACTCATTCGGGTCCCATTCGAAAACATTTCGAAGCTCTTTCTCAAGAGAACACATAATGCCTCGTTCATCCCGAGCCTCGAGGAGCATCTCGACGGCATCGAACGCTTCAACTTCGGCGGCACCTGCTACGCCAACAATCCCTACTTCGCGGAGCTCCTACAACACTGCGGCTACGACGTCGATCTGTGCGGCGCCGACATGACCAGACCCGACGTCCACGTCGTTTCGATAGTCCGCATCGAGGGAACGGAGTACCTCGTCGACGTTGGCTACGGAGCGCCTTTCTTTGAGCCGATGGCTCTCGACCTCGATGACAGGCTCGAAATCACCTTCGGCAGGAACGGGTACGTTCTCCACCCGGGCAACGCGCAAGGTCGATGGCGGATGGATCATTTCCGCAACGGCGAACTCATCCACGGCTACATCGCGAAACCCGAACCGCGTGCGATCCACCACTTTGCTGAGGTTATCCGGCACTCCTACAGTCCAGCGGCAACCTTCATGAATGTCGTCGTAATCGAGCGCTTCTTCCCCGATCGCTCGGTAAGGTTTCACAACCTCTCCATCACAGAGTCGACACCAGGCAGCGCAACCACAACCCAGCTGGCCAACAAAATGGAGCTCGCCGAAGTGATCGAACACCACTGTGGTTTCCCAGCTGACAGGGTCCGCGAGGCGATTGCCGATATCGATCTCGAGGTGGATATTTGCAGCTGATCCCAACCAACCGTCCGGACGCCAGATGGCAGATGGCTGATCGCCGGAAAAGGGGGAATGATTACCGCTTGCCGAGCATTTATTAGCTGAAGAAGAAACTAAGCGAGGGCTCATAATGAACCACGTTCGACCGAATCAAAGCCGATGGACGACCGTTCTGGTCATTCTCGCCGTTGCAGCCGCATTTGCCGCCGGCCCGGCCACTGCTGAAGAAGGCAATAAGGACTGGCAGCCGCCGCCACCGATGCCCGATGAGTGGGATTGGATCCAGCTCACCTCCGGTGAGTGGCTCAAGGGCGAGATCATCGCCATGTACGACGAGAACCTCGAGTTTGACAGCGACAAACTCGATGAGCTGACGCTCGACTGGAGTGACATCCAGCAGATTCGATCAGCCGGTACCATGCAGATCGGATTCGAAAACGACGTCATCGCGACCGGAAAACTCTTTTTGGAGGGCAAAACGGTACGCGTCATGGGTGAAGAGGATCAGAGCTTCCAGCGATCCGACCTGTTGACCATGACCGCAGGAGCGCCGAAGGAAAGCAACTACTGGGCCGGCAAGATCACCCTCGGTGCCAATATCCGCGAGGGCAACACCGAGCAGGTCGAGTGGAGCTCGAAGGCGAGCATCAAACGGAGGACGCCGAAGAACCGCATCAACTTCGACTACCTGGGCAACTTCAACCGCACCTTTGGCGAGGTGGCGGCGGACAATCAGCGGTTCAGCGCCGGTTGGGACCGCTACATCTCGAAGCGCTTTTTCTGGACTCCGGCCTACGGTGAGTACTATCGGGATCCGTTCCAGAACATCGCCAGCCGGTGGACCCTCGGAATGGGCCTCGGCTACATGCTGATCGACACCTCGAAGATCGAATGGGAGGTCGGCGGCGGGCTCGCCTACCAGACCACCCAGTTTGACGACGTCCTGGAGGGTGAGTCCGATTCGGCCGACACCCCCACCCTGGTTTTCAGCACCGTCTACAACCACGAATTCACCAAAAGCATCGATTTCATCTTCGACTACCGCTCCTTTATCGTGAACGAGGAGTCGGGCACCTACACCCACCATCTCCTGACTGGTCTCGAGTTCGAGCTCACGAGCCTGTTCGATTTCGACATCACCTTTGTCTGGGACCGTACTCAAAACCCCAGAGAGGCCTCGGACGGCATCTTCCCCGAACAGGACGATTTCAGGCTGACGTTTGGGCTGGGAATTGATTTCTAGCGAGCCGATCTGAGATAAACTAACGAACGAATGGTTTTTGGGACGAGGAATTCCCGCGCCCCGGCGCCCCGAATCGTGATTGCGATTCTGGGAGTAACCTTGTTGGCGACGGGCTGCTACACCAGCCATGTGCGGACGCCGTACGCCGACGCCTCGGATGTCCAGGAAGACCTCACATTTGAAGCCGCGCCGGCATTCACATACGAGAAGACCGAAGTGCCCTTCGTCAATCATGTCGAGGGCTCCGGGGCCACGTCTTTGTACGAGCTACGCCTGCTCGAGATTCCGTCGATCGGCGAAAACAGTCAGAAGAACAACCTCATTACCGCAAAGTACTACCGGAGCACCCTGCCGGGTTCGCACCCTCTGGTCATTGTTCTGCCCATCTGGGGTACTTACACCTATCCACCGCGAACGATCAGCTCCAGCTTCCAGCGCCGCAGCAACGGCGCCGTTCACGTGCTCCACGTCCAGGGAGACAACTTCCTCGCGAATTGGCCCGGGATCATCGCAGCAACTGACGAATCCGAGTTTCTCGAGCTGTGGAGCGAAGCGGTCGACCGGCAGCGGGTCACGATTGTCGACACCCGTCGGCTCATCGACTGGGCCGAACAACGGCCTGAGATCGACGCCGACCGGGTGGCACTGATCGGCTTCAGCCTCGGTGCCTTCGTGGCTGGAACCATCGCCACCCAGGAGCCGCGGCTGGCGGCCACGGTGACCGTCATGGGAGGCAGTCACATGAATACGGTCATGGCCACCTGCGATGGCAAGCGAGCCACCAGAGTGCAGGCGACGGCGGCCGAGAATTTTGGTTGGGACCGGGAAGAACTCGCGGCCCAACTCGAGCCGATCATCGGCGTCGTCGACGCGGCCAATTACCCGAATCGGGTGGATCCAAAAAGCATTTTGATTATCGAAGCCAAACGCGACAGATGCATTCCCGAGAAATCGCGGGAAGATCTCTGGCTCGCGCTCGGCAAACCCGAACGCATCAGCATTAACTACGATCATGCCCCGGCGTTCTACTCGATGACCCCCCTCGGATTCAATTGGATGCGACGGCGGATCTGGGAGTTCCTCGAGGCGCGGCTACTGGAGTAGCGCCCAGCCACCCTGCCAGATACAAGATCCAAGATGCAAGATCCGCCCGCTGTGTCGTCCTGAATGAGGTTGACACCTGAGGAGGAGCTCCGGAGGAGCGGCATATTCTTGGCCTGGGGCGTGAACCCGCCGGCGGCAGCGAAACGTGGCCGAGGTCGGGGATCGCCGGCCATCGGCCACTCGCTGGCGACGGTGCGTCACGACGGCCGAAGGCCGCCCGTAACCCCAGGGTAGGGACGGCATATAGACGACAAGCCCCTGGAGGGGGCGACAGACCTGTCCTGAGCGAGCGAAGCGAGTCGAACGGATCTGTGTTGTGGTGCGAGCAGCAGGCATCACCGCCACATTGCTGTCGCCGCTCCGCGGCTTTTTCTTTTTTTCGTGCCCTTATCCTGGGACTCACGCCCCAGGTTATGTATCTTTCGCCACTCCGCGGCTCGGGATCGCATGACAACTTTTCGTCAGGACTTGACACGACAAATGGGTGAATTGAATGCACCTTGTATCTTGCATCTTGTATCCGGAAGGACGGGTGGGTGGCCGGGTGGGAGCTATCCTAACGCCGGAAGAAACGCTACCGTTGACGGCATAGAAAAAACGCCTTTCCAGCAACGGGGGTGAGAAATGGCACTCGATCAGCCGCGCCGGGGTTTCTCGATGTGTGTGGCGCTCGTGATCTTCTGTGGTTGTGGTGGAGATCAGCCACCCATGGTGGGCGCGGAAGAAAGCGACCCGCAGCAGTCGGAAGCCGCCGCGGCGCAGCAACCGATCGCCGCGGTACCACCAGCGCTGGTGGCGGAGATGATGGAACCGTTCCACGGCGACTTCGATGCGATGGTCGAGGATCGCCTCATCCGAGTCCTCGTGACGTACAACCGGACCAACTTCTTCCTCGACGGCGGAACCCAGCGCGGGATCACAGCCGACGCGCTGCGTGAGTTCGAGAAGGCCCTCAACAAGGAGCTGCGACTCGGTCGAAGGCCGTTGCAGGTGGTGGCAATCCCGGTACTTCGCGACCAGCTCATCCCGTTCCTCGAGGAGGGGCGGGGCGACATGGCGATCGCCTCGCTCACGATCACGCCGGATCGAGCGCAGCGGGTGGACTTCTCGGTGCCCGCAGCACGGGACATCAGCGAGGTGGTTGTGACCGGGCCGCGCTCACCCGCTCTCACGACTCTGGACGATCTATCGGGCACCAGGGTCTTCGTCAGACCCTCGAGCAGTTACTGGGAGAGCCTGAACGAACTCAACGCATCGTTCCGTAAACGCGGTCTCGAGGAGATCAAGATCGCCGCCGCCAGCGAGTATTTGGAGACCGAAGACCTGCTGGAAATGATGAACGCAGGTCTGATCGAGATCACCGTTGCCGACGACTATCTCGCAAAATTCTGGGCGCAGGTACTGCCGGATATCGTGATACATGAGGAGCTTGCGGTCGCGACTGGGGGCAACCTCGGCTGGGCCATCCGGCGCGACGCCACCGGTCTCAAGCCAAGAGTAGACCAATTCGTCAAAGCCAACCGCGAAGGAAGGCTGCTCGGTAACATGCTCATCAAGCGGTATCTACAGGACACGAAGTATGTCAAAAATGCCCTCGCCGACGAGGATCGCCGGCGGCTTGACGAGGTGATCGATCTCTTCCGGACGTACGGTGACCGCTACACATTCGACTACCTGATGGTGGCCGCTCAGGCTTATCAGGAGTCGGGGTTGGACCACAGCGTCGTCAGCCGCGCAGGTGCGATCGGCATCATGCAGATGTTGCCAAGCACCGCCGCCGACAAATCGGTTGGCATTCCCGACATCTCGACCATCGACAACAACATCCACGCCGGCACCAAATACCTCCGGTACATCGTCGATCACTATTTCAACGATCCCGAAATCGACGATGTCAACCGCACCCTCTTCGCCTTTGCCTCCTACAACGCGGGCCCAAACCGCATCCGGCGTCTGCGCGCCAAGGCCGCGGAGAGTGGCTACGACCCCAACCAATGGTTCCGCAACGTCGAGGTGGTGGTGGCCAACGAGGTTGGCCGCGAGCCGGTGAGATATGTCAGTAATATCTTCAAGTACTATACGGTCTATAGCCTCCTGATGGAGCAGTACGAAATGCGAAAGCGGTTGAAGGCCGAGACTCAGGCCGAGAACTGAGGATCTCGACGCTATTTCGGTTGAGGAGAAATTCATGGGTTTGAGTCGATCGAGGGTCGTGATCGCACTATTGACGCTGTGCGTCGCGCTTCCGGTTTCAGGACAGACCGGCGCCACGCCGGATGACACAGTCAGTCCTTCAGAGGTACGCCGCCTTCGAGCCGAAACCGAGAAGGACCCGGCACTGACTGACGATCTCCGTACACAGATTCTCGAACTGTACGACTCCGCAATCAGCTCGCTCGAGAAAGCCGCCAATAACCGCGCCGCCGCCAGCAATTTCGAGCTCGAACGGTCGGGTGCCGATCGGATGGTCGCAGACCTTCGAGCTGAACTCGAAAAACCCGAACGCCGGCCTCGACTTCCTCTGCCGGAGGATCCATCGGCGGCCGAGGCCGAGGACGCCCTTGCCCGTGAGCGCGCCAAGCTCTACGCTAACCGCTCGACCCTTCGCAATAAGCAACGGATCGCGGAGGATCGGGCACAGTCTCGCAACGACATTTCGCAACGGCTGGGAGAGCTGGATCTGGAGCTCGAGCTACTCAACGACGAGCTCCGCCTCCAGGCAAAGAGTGCCGCGCGATCCGAGCTCAAGGTTGCTGCACGGCTCAACGTGCTGGCACGACGTGAAACCGCTCGCAGTGAAATCGAGTTACTCCGAGTCCGGCTTGCGCTGCTCTCGGACCTAAGCGCTCTGACTCCGCTCGAAACCGACCTCGCGCAGCGGCGCGTCTCTTTCAGTCAGGAACTGGTGAACATGCTCGAGGACGCGGCCCATGACCTTCGCGTTGAGCAGGCACGGGAGGACCTCGGACGGATTCGAGCGCTGGGCCAAGATCTGTCTCAAGAGGTGGCGTTCCTGGCGCCAATCGCGGCCGAAACCGAAGAGCTGGCCAACGTCCTTTGGGCGGAGGACGGCATCGTGTCCATGGCCGAAAAAACGGTCAAGGCGCTCGAAACGACTCGCCACCACCAGGCGCAGCTCAATCGCATCGCCGAGCTGACGAGCCGCAAATTTGAGGCCTACGGGCATCGGGGCAGCGCCACCCGTTGGTGGCCGGACGTCCCTGAAGATTTTCCAAAGACCGGGACCACCGCCAAGATCATCCAAGAGCTCGACGAAGAGATCCCGCAAGTGGAGCACGGCCTGATCATTTACGAGCAACTTCGATCCGGGGCCCTCGATCTCTCCAGAAATACAATGCTCGAACTTCAGACCGAGTTCGGCGAGGACCTCGATCCGGCGGTGGCGCAGAAAGTACGCGGCCTTCTCGCCGTGCGGCAGGACCTTCTCGATGAGCTGATCCGGCGCGGCGGACAATACTCGAACAAGCTGGTCGAGCTCCGAACCGCGTCAGACAGATTTCTCAACCAGGTCCAGGATGTCGAACGCTTTCTCTACTCCCACATCCTCTGGTCTCGCAGCGTTCCCAAGCCGATCATTCCGCGTCCCGGCAACATGGGTGAGGCCATGGGGTGGTTGACCTCGACCAACCATCTGAAATCCCTTTCTTTTATCGGTTTCGAGTTCCGGGGCACCGCTCTCTTCGCCGCGCTATTGTTGGCTCTGATCGTCCTGCTGCGGCAACCCATTGGTCGACGCCTGCACGAAATCGCCGGGCGCGTCGCCGATCCCGAGCGCGACAGCCTGTGGTCTTCTGCTGAAGCGACTCTGTTCACCTTCCTCCTGGCCGCGCCCCTGCCGATGGCGCTGTACGTCGCCGGCGCGTTGATCGAACGCGTCGGGAACTCCACCTACTGGCACTCGTCAGCCGAAGCATTCCTCGAACTCGCAATGGTTGCGGCACTGCTCGAGCTGGTGCGGCAGATCTTTGCCCCGGATGGACTCGCCGAGGCCCACTTCGGCTGGCCGGCCCACGCCACCCGTCCGCTCTTCCGCGGACTGCTGGTCACAGAGGCCATCGGTCTGCCGCTGCTTTACGTCGCCCTCCACCTCGGGTTTGCGGGCATGCGGTTGGACAGCCCGGACAATCTCCAGCTCTATAACAACTCCTTGGGTCGGGTGGCCTTTATCGCAGCGGTCCTTTTGATTGGATTGTCGATCCTGACGATGCTCCGACCCGAAAAAAAGAAGGAAACCTCAGACCAGGAAATGTGGGTACCGTGGCCCCAGCGGTTCTCCGAATACGCGTTCCCAACCGCATTTCTCGGCGCCTACCCGATGATCATCTTCGCGACGATCGTTCCGGCGGCCCTTGCGGCCCTCGGTTTTTACGTCACCGGAATGCTCCTTGCCTACCAGATGTTGCGAACCCTCCTCCTGGCCCTTGTGGTATTGGTCAGCGCCGGCTTGGTCCACCGCTGGCGAATCGTCAATCGAAATCGAGCGCTTCTCGAGGCCTCCGAAGAGGTCGACGAGGAACAGCAACAAAAGGAGTTCGAGGCGGCCGAAAACCAGGTGCGGCATTTATTTCGGTTCGCCGTCATCGCAACAATGGCCATCGGTCTGTTAGCGATCTGGTCCGACGCTCTTCCCATGTTGCAGCTTCTCAAACGGGTTCAGCTTTTGCCGCGGGTCCAGATGCTCGAACCAGTCGAAGACTCGGCGGCCGCCCTCGGAGCGACCGCTGATACCCCTGAAGCTCCTGGGAAGGATGGCGCCGATTCGGCTGCGGATGCCTCGCCTGGGAGCTCCCTAATTCCCGAAGCGGCCTCCGGCACCGCGACTCAGTCTACTCAATCCGCTCCCCTGACTCTTTGGAATCTGTTGGAGGCGATCCTCGCCGGCCTGTTCACATTGATCCTGGTCAAAAACCTCCCCGGCGTCATCGAGATCATTTTGAAGCGTCGGACGACCCTCGATATCGGCGCACGCTTCGCCTTCTCGACCCTGATCCGTTATGTGATCACGATCTTCGGCACGATTGCGGTCTTCGGTCTGCTCGGTGTGACCTGGGGCAAGGTGCAGTGGCTCGCCGCTGCGCTGACCTTTGGTCTCGGTTTCGGACTGCAGGAAATCGTCGCAAACTTCGTTTCGGGCCTCATCCTCCTAGTCGAACGTCCGGTGCGGGTCGGTGATGTGGTGACCATCGGTAACCTCATGGGCAAGGTCAATCGCATCCAGATTCGCGCGACGACCGTCACTCTGTGGGACCGCAGCGAAATGATCGTCCCCAACAAGGAGTTCATCACCACCAAACTGGTCAACTGGACGCTTTCGGATTCCAAGCGCCGCATCGAGATTCCGATCCGGATCGCTTACGGAGCCGACCTTGAGTTGGTCAAGCAGGTTTTGGTCGATGCGGCCGTTGAGCATCCCTCGGTCCTCGATGATCCCCCGCCGCACGTCCTTCTGCTGGCGTTCGGCGACGACGCCATCAAAGTCGAACTCCGCTTCGTGGTCGATTTCGGACAGGGACTCACTACCAAGGACCAGGTACAGATGGCAATTAATCAGGCATTCCGCGAGCAGGGCATCGAGTTTGCGTTGCCGAAGAGCGAGGTGCGTTTCATTGCCGATGGCGGGAACATACCCACCACAACCGACTGACAATCAGCTGACGTCTTCTTTGTACTTCTTGATCTCGGCCAGGACATCGTCAATCTTGGCTTTGACTTCGGGGTCATCCGTCCGTTTCCGGAGCGCCTTGATGTCGCGCTCGACTCCGTCCACGGTCTGGAGTGCGGCTGCAGCATCCGAGGTCGTATCCATCCCGCTCACACCGGCGGATCGGCCCGCCTGGCGGTAGGTCTGGGTGGCGCTCCGGAACTCGCCCTTGAGGCTGTTGAGCTGCTTCTCTTCATCGCTCATCCCACCACCCGGCATGAGACTGAACTCGCCGGTCTGAAAATAGTTGTAGGCGACCAACGCCACGACCACTACGACGACGATTGTAATGAGGTTTTTCACGAGCGCCCCTTCCTTCGGGTGGGCTGTCGAGCCCGATGCCATCAGCTGGTTCTTCCTCATCTATTGTGGCACGTCAATCTCATGCGAAGTTGACACATATCACCGCACAACCGAATCTGGTAGAGAGATTTCAATGGGTGCCAACCACGCTGATACTCCCAGATGGCCTCTCCATGGATGGCTGGGGCTCGCCCTGGTGGCGGTCTTCTGGCCGCTCAACTGGGGTCTCGACGGCATCCGTAGCCACTGGGGCTTTTTTCCTCTGTGGCTCGGCTACTGCCTGACGGTTGACGGGCTGAGCTTCACCCGATCTGGCACCTCGCTCTTCAGCCGTAGTCGCCGTGCCTACGCCGGGCTCTTTGCGGCGTCGGTGCCCGCGTGGTGGCTTTTTGAGCTCATAAATGAGCGCACCCGGAACTGGATCTATCTCGACGACGGCTCGATCGGACCCATCGAACACGGACTTCTCGCCTCACTTGCCTTCTCCACTGTCATCCCAGCGGTTTTCGGAACTGCCGAGCTCGTCAGCTCATTCAAGTGGGTGCGGCGGATGCCACCCGGTCCACGCATTGCGACGTCCAATGGGGTGCTCACCGGGTTCTTTGTCGCCGGGCTGGTGATGCTCGCGCTCACTCTCGCCTGGCCTCGTTTCTTTTTTCCGTTCGTTTGGCTATCGGTCTTCTTCATCCTCGAGCCCGTCAACCAACGCCTGGGCTATCGGACGCTGATCACATACACCTCGGCAGGGGACTGGCGGCCGATCGTTTCCCTGTCGATTGGAGTTCTGATCTGTGGGTTCTTCTGGGAGTTCTGGAACTTCTGGTCATTTCCGAAGTGGATCTACGACGTTCCGTTCGTAGGATTTGGCCACATCTTCGAAATGCCGGTGCTTGGATACGGCGGCTATGTACCGTTCGCCCTCGAACTCTTTGCGCTGTACCACCTGTTTGCGGGAATTCTCGGGTATGGTTCGGGTTGGAAATACCTGCGGCTCAGAGACGATTGATTGAGCCGCCCGAACGCTCTGGAGGAAATCGAATGACCTGGAATCGAAGGCTCATCGGCGTGCTTTCGGCCCTGAGCATCATTGCTGGCGTTGGAGTCAGCTCACCTGCGTGCGCGCAGGAGGGTCGCCGTATTGAACCGTCCTCTCGCCAAATTTCGCCGAGGGGTGAGCTCACAGCCGCCGAAATGAGCGTCACCGCACTCTTCGAGGAGGCCACCCCATCGGTGGTCTACATCACTTCCGTGGCACTGCGCCGCGACTTTTTCCGATTCAACGTGATGGAGATCCCGAGCGGCACAGGGACCGGTTTTGTGTGGGATGACCGCGGTAATATCGTCACAAACTTCCACGTCATCAAAGATGCCTCTCGAGCCGAGGTCACCCTCGCAGATGGCAGCACATGGGAGGCGAAACTTGTCGGCTACGCACGGGAGAAGGATCTCGCCGTGCTTCACATCGATGCGCCGAGAAGCCGGCTTCAGTCAATCCGGCTCGGCATCTCGTCAGACCTCATGGTCGGACAGTCCGTGCTCGCCATCGGCAATCCCTTCGGTTTCGACCAGACTCTGACCACCGGCATCGTCTCTGCGCTCGGCCGCGAGATCGAATCCACCGACGGTGTCCCGATCCGGGACGTGATTCAGACCGATGCGGCCATCAACCCCGGAAATTCGGGCGGCCCGCTCCTCGACAGCGCCGGCCGGCTCATCGGAGTGAATACAGCCATCGTCAGCCCATCCGGCGGATACGCGGGAGTCGGCTTCGCGATCCCGGTCGACACAGTGAACTGGGTTGTGCCGCAGCTGATCGCCTACGGCAGAGTGCAGCGACCCACCATGGGCGTCGAACTTGCCTCGGACCACATCGCGCGCCGGTCGGGCATCGAGGGCGCAGTTGTGACCCAGGTGATCGAAGGAAGTGGTGCCGACCGAGCGGGCATTCGGCCCGTATATCGCGACCGCCGCGGCCGGGCGAAGGTGGGTGATGTCATTGTCGCGGTCAACGAGGAACCGATTCGTTCTAGCGGAGAACTCGGCCTCATCCTCGAGGGGTTCCAGGAAGGCGACACCGTGACCGTGACTGTGCAGCGAGAAGGCGAGGAGAAGAACCTCAGGGTCAAGCTCGGCGCTGTGCGTTAACCAGCCGGAATTTAACGCAAAGACGCCACTCAGTCTGCCAAAAACTGCCTGATGATCGGTGCCACTCGTTCGGGGTGGGTGAGGTGGACGTGGTGACCGCCTTCGATCTCCGCCGTTTCGAGGTGCTGGATTTTCTCAAGCCTCGCCATCACCACATCCTCCGGAAACGGCCAGCCCTGCAAAGCGCGCACCGCCAACACGGGACACTCGATGGCGGCGAGAAACGCCAGAGCCTGGTTCTCGGTCAACCGCACCCGTGATCGCGTCCGCAGACGAGGATCGTGGGTGAAGCGGACACCACCATCGACCTCTTCGGAACCGCGTTCGACCAGCAACCGTGCGGCCTCGGTATCGAGATCTGAATCGCGCAGCCGGGCTTTGACCGCGG
>Ga0316197_10000337_pt1 | contig 33347 bp, 30 predicted proteins | sample OudBiesiAoxic_MG_FD_204939 | JGI IMG/M metagenome (GOLD analysis project Ga0316197, IMG submission 204939) | Coastal sediment microbial communities from Oude Bieten Haven, Netherlands - site A oxic | ecosystem: Environmental > Aquatic > Marine > Coastal > Sediment | place: Netherlands... | reverse complement strand
CACGAACGACGACCCTCACGCACATCCGCGATATGTGGGCCATTCTCCGCACCCTCCCCTGATGTTCGTTGGTGCCAGGCACCTACGAACATGCGACGATGCGGAAATGAGCGCCTCAGCACGCCCCGTTGCCCTGATCACGATGGCCACCGGCTACGTGGGCCCCGCGCTCGCGCGCACGATGGCCGAGCGTGGCTACGACCTGATGCTGCAGGGCGCCGCGGGCGACGGCAGCATGGTCGGTGTCGAGCAGTCGCTCGACGAGCAGGTGCCACAACTCGAGACGCTCGGTGCATCGGTCGAGACCGTGAGCGACGTCGATCTCACGAGCGCCGAAGGCAACCAGGAATTGGTCGCTCGGGCGCTCGATCGATTCGGTCGGCTCGACTCCGCCTGCTTCATCACGGGCGTGATCATCGTCGGCAAGTTCCTCGACATGACCTCGAAACAGTGGGAACAGATCAAGCGCACCAACCTCGACATGGTGTTCCATGCACTTCAGGCGGCCCTCCCCCCGATGGTCAGCGCGGGTGCCGGGCAGATCGTCGTGTTCACGTCCTCGACCGGTGGGCGGCCCGATCCGATGACGTCGATCTACGGCGGCACGCGAGCCGGGGCGAACGGCATCGTTCGAGCAGTGGGGCTCGAACACGCCCGCGACGGTGTGCAGGTCAACGCAATCGGCACGAACTTCATGGACTTCCCCGGCTTCATCAAGGCCTCGGGCGCAGATGATCCCGAGCGACGCAAGCGAATTGAGGCCCAGACGCCGATGCGTCGCCTCGGCACGATGGACGAGTTGGCGAACGTGACGGCGGTGCTGCTCGACGGCACCAACCGATTCCAGACCGGGCAGTTCTTCGACTTCTCCGGCGGCTGGGGCGCCTGACCATCGCCCAATCGCTGGCGCCCTGATCAGCGGCCGGCGCGCTCCAGGTGACGGGCACACTGCTCACCATCTCGAACCGGTGACACGCTCCCGTCCGACATGACGATGCCGTCGGCGCACTCGGTTTCGATCTCACCGTCTCCGAACTGCTCCCGGTACAGCTCTGCGTACGCGCCACCCGTCGCGAGCAGTTCGTCGTGCGTACCCGACTCGACGATCGTGCCCCGGTCGACCACGTGAATCACGTCGGCCGCTTGGATCGTCGACAGGCGGTGGGCGACGGCCAGCGTCGTCCGACCCGAGATGAGGGTGCCAAGGGCCTCCTGGATCCGACGCTCGGATGCGGTGTCGAGCGCCGAAGTGGCCTCGTCGAGCACGAGCACCTTCGGATCGGAGAGCAGCACGCGAGCGATCGCGATCCGCTGTCGTTCGCCGCCCGAGAGCCGGAATCCGCGCTCGCCGACGACGGTGTCGTAGCCCTCGTCGAACTCCATGACCCGGTCGTGGATCGCTGCGGCTCGTCCGGCGGCCTCGACCTCGTCGTCGGTGGCGTCCTCGCGTCCGTAGGCGATGTTGGCGCGCAGCGAACCGGCGAACAGATACGACTCCTGTGTCACGAAGCCGACCGTGCGGGCCAGCGAGTCGAACGACAACGCGCGGAGGTCGGCACCGTCGATCGAGACCACACCTTCATCGGGGTCGTAGAGCCGCGCGACGAGCTGCAGGATCGTCGACTTGCCCGCTCCTGACGGGCCGACGAAGGCGACCAGCTGACCTGGCTCGGCCGTGAACGTGATGTCGTCGAGCGAGGAGACCTCGGTGTCCGGGTAGTGGAAGTGCACATCGTCGAACCGCGTGATGCCGCGAGTCGTTGCCGGGTCGAGGTCGACGGCGTCCTCGGCTTCGACGATCTCCGGTTCGATGTCGAGGTACGCGAAGATCCGTCCGAACAGGGCCCGGCTGGACTGCAGCTCGACGAACGTCTCGAGCATCCGCGCCACCGGGAAGAACAGCCGGTTCTGCAGTGTCGTGAACGCCACGATCGTGCCGGCGGTGAGCTCCGAGCCACCGTTCAGTGCGTACCCGGCGGCGAGATAGACCACGATCGGTGTCACGCCCAGGAAAGTCTGGATCACCGTGAAGAAGGCCTGCCCGATCACCTGCTGGCGCTGCGCCGACTCGGAGAGTCGGGCACTCGAATCGGTGAATCGCTCCACCTCGCGGTCTTGGCGACCGAACAGCTTGGCGAGCGTGATCCCTGAGACCGACAGGGTCTCCTGGGTGATGGTCGACATCTCCGCGGTCTCTGTCTGCATCTGACGGGTGTACCGCTCGCGCCGGGAGCCGACGGCCCGCGTCGCGAGGACGAAGAGCGGCACGGCGAGCAGCGTGACGACCGTCAGTTGCCACGACAGGAGGAACATCGCGACGAGCGCGCTCGCGAAGGTGATGCCGTTGGACAGGATCGATGAAAGCGTCGATGTGACCGCGTTCTGGGCGCTCGAGACGTCTGACGACAGCCGCGACTGCAAATCGCCCGTGCGAGCCCCGGAGAAGAACGACAGCGAGAGCGTCTGCAGGTGCCGGTACAGCCGGTCGCGGAGCTGGCGCAGCACGAGCTGCCCGAGTGCGTTCGTCTGGATCGTCTGCACCACCCCGAGGAAACCGGCGACGATTGCGACGGTGATCATGATCGAGACGAGGACCCACAGCAGGTCGAGGTCGAGCCCATCGGGTCCGAACAGTGCGTCGTCGAAGACGCGTTGGATCAGGAGCGGGTTGACGATGCCGAGCACGGCGCCGAGGACCACCAGGACGCCGACCACGGCGACCCGCCCGCGATGCGGCGTGAACAGACGTGCGACCCGCGACCACGAGAATGCATCGGCCGGGTCGACGACGAGGGGGGCGCGTCGGCGCGGGTGCCGGAGGTCGTCGGTGACGGAGGTATCGGTCATTGCCGCAACGTAGGTCCGGTCCCGAACGTCGTCCACTTGCGGTCAGTAACCGCACGGTGGCGCGCGGACGTCGCCGGCCACCTCCCCGATCAGGCGGTCGAGGACGTCGCGCTCGAACTCGGCTGACGCGGCAAGGTCAACAAGTCGACCAGCATCCGCGCCGTTGCACCCCACACCGTCTCATCGTCGAGATGGAAGAAGTGCAACGGCCGGTCGAGCGGTGGGATCCCCCACCGTTCCCGGTGGTAGGTGCCGGGGCGGGTCAGCTCGGCGACGGGTGTCCACATCACCCGGTCGGCCTCGGCCGTGCGCGGCACGAGTTCGATCCGCTCGTCGAGCGTCGCGACCACGGGCACGATGTAGCTCCTGGAAACGATCGTCGAGAGATGCTCCAACTCCCCGACGACCGATGGTCGACCGACGTCGAGACCGACTTCCTCCTCCGCTTCGCGCAGCGCCGTCTCGACCGGCGTCTCCCCCGGGTCACACCGACCGCCGGGGAAGCTGATCTCGCCGCGATGACTTCGCATCTGCATCGAGCGACGCGTCAGCAGCACCTCGGCGCCGTGCGGTCCGTCGGACAGCAGGACCAGCACTGCGGAGTGTCGTGCGTCGGGGAACGTCGGGAGCAGCGGCGCAGACTCTGATGCGACCGGCGCGACGAGTTCGTCGACGCTCCACCGCGTACCGAAATCCCACGGCGGGTCGAACTCCTCGACAGTGTGGTGCGGGCGCGGGATGACCTGCTGCCCACCCGGTCGCCTGATCGAAGCGGGATCGGTCACGACGCGTCGTCGGCCGAAGGATTGTTGCGGCGGTCGTCGACGACCGCCTTCTTGAGCCGCTTCGCAGCGAGATAGGTCTCCGCCGCCGAGCGGCCGGCTGAACGGCCGACCTGCTCGGCGTCGGGTGTCGGTGTCTGTTGGCGACGCTGCTTGCGCTCGCTCTTCGTCGCGAAATCGGTGTTCCACCACACGAAGGCAAGCACGACGCCGAGCAGACCGATCAGAATCCGCCCGTTGCTGTCGATTTCGATCCAGGGCTGGACAACCGCCACGGCGACGAGGCCCATCACGACGAGGTCGAGGATGCGGTGCACACGTCGAGGGACGAGCCGGAAGGCAGCCGCCGGACCGATGGCGATCGCTGCATTGAGCATCACGATCGCACCCAGCACTGCGGGGACAGTCGGGTTCGGGCTCCCGAAGCCCGCCGACACGAACACCGCTCCGATGATGTACTCGACGACTTGATGCATCCAGAACGGGCGCATCGCTCCATGTCCGAGTTGGGCCACGACGACGAGGGTAGCGAGCTTCACCGGCGGCACACCGGACCGGTCAGCAACGTCTCGGGTGTGCCCCCACCGATGATCGGCTCGCCCACTTCGACCCTTCTGATCCGGCGTTCATCGCCGATCCGTACCCCGTCCTCCCCGAGCTGCCGTCTCGTGGAACGGTTCCCCGACCTCACCGAGCTCCGGCTCGCACCCCGCTGACCCGACGGGGACGACTCCCCCACCCGGAACGCGAACGAGCGGACCGGCCGAAACCGATCCGCTCGTGTCGGAATTGATGGGTGGCCGACCGCTCGCAGGCGAGGAGGTCGATCAGGCCGGAGCAGCGCCCCGGCCGGGTCTCACATCATGCCGCCCATGCCGCCCATGCCGCCGCCGCCCATGCCGCCCATGGGGTCGCCGCCGGCTTCCGGCTCGTCGGCAACGAGGCACTCGGTGGTGAGGACCATCGCGGCGATGGACGCAGCGTTCTGGAGACCCGCACGGGTCACCTTCGCGGGGTCGATGATGCCCGCTGCGATGAGGTCCATCATCTCGCCCGTTGCGGCGTTCATGCCCATCGAGCCCTCAGCGGCCTCGACATCGCGCACCACGAGCGAGCCTTCGAGGCCAGCGTTGTCGGCGATGTTGATGCCCGGAGCGAGCAGCGCTGCCCACACCGTCCTGGCGCCGGTCTTCTCGTCACCTTCCAGCGAATCGACGACCTTCTCGACCTCCTTGCGAGCACGGATGAGAGCGGTACCGCCACCGGCGACCACACCCTCCTCGATGGCTGCACGAACCGACGACACTGCGTCTTCGATGCGGTGCTTCTTCTCCTTGAGCTCCACCTCGGTGGCAGCGCCGACCTTGATCAGCGCCACACCGCCGGCCAGCTTCGCGAGGCGCTCCTGGAGCTTCTCACGATCCCAGTCGGAGTCGGTGTTCTCGATCTCGGCCTTGATCTGGTTCACGCGACCGTTGATGTCGTCAGTGGTGCCGCCACCGTCGACGATGGTGGTGGCGTCCTTGGTGATCACGACGCGCTTGGCGGTGCCGAGCAGGTCGAGCGTGACATTGTCGAGCTTGAGGCCGACTTCTTCGCTGATGACCTGGCCACCGGTCAGGATCGCCATGTCCTGCAGCATCGCCTTGCGACGATCGCCGAAGCCGGGAGCCTTGACGGCGGCCGCGTTGAACGTTCCGCGGATCTTGTTCACCACGAGGGTGGCAAGCGCTTCGCCTTCGATGTCCTCGGCGATGATGACGAGCGGCTTGCCGGTTTGCATGACGGCTTCGAGCGTCGGGAGCATCGTCTGGACGGTCGAGATCTTTGCGCTGTGGAGCAGGATGTACGCGTCGTCGAGGACGACTTCCTGGCGCTCGGCGTCGGTCACGAAGTACGGCGAGAGGTAGCCCTTGTCGAACTGCATGCCCTCGGTGAAGTCGAGCTCGGTGCCGAACGTGTTCGACTCCTCGACCGTGACGACGCCGTCCTTGCCGACCTTGTCGATGGCGTCGGCGATGACCTCGCCGACCGATGCGTCGGCAGCCGAGATCGTGGCGACCGATGCGATGTCGGTCTTGTCGTCGACGTCCTTGGCCTGGCTCTGGATCGAACCGACCGCAGCGGTGACCGCAGCTTCGATGCCCTTCTTGATCGCCATCGGGTTGGCGCCGGCTGCAACGTTGCGCATGCCAGCGTGGACCATCGCCTGAGCGAGGACCGTGGCGGTCGTGGTGCCGTCACCGGCGATGTCGTCGGTCTTGGTGGCGACTTCCTTCACGAGCTGGGCGCCCATGTTCTCGAAGACGTCCTCGAGCTCGATCTCCTTGGCGATCGACACACCGTCGTTGGTGATGGTCGGCGCGCCGAACTTCTTGTCCAGGACCACGTTGCGACCCTTCGGGCCGATGGTCACCTTGACGGCGTCAGCGAGCTTGTTGACGCCGGCTTCGAGCGCCCGGCGGGCCTCGTCGTCGAATTTCAGAATCTTTGCCATGTTGTGTTTTCTCCTAGCGATCTACGAATGAATGCGATGCGAATGCGGTGCGGGTGGTGGTCAGCCGACGATGGCGAGCACGTCACGGCTGTTGAGCACGAGCAGGTCTTCGCCACCCGAGCTGACCTCGGTGCCGCCGTACTTCGAGTACAGGACGGTGTCGCCGACGCTGATGCCGACTTCGATCAGTTCGCCGGTGCTGTCCGAGCGCTTGCCCGGTCCCACGGCGAGGACTTCACCCTGCTGGGGCTTCTCCTTGGCGGTGTCGGGGATGACGAGACCGGAGGCGGTCTGCGTCTCGGGTTCTGCGGGCCGGACCACGATGCGGTCATCGAGTGGCTTCAGGTTCATGGGTTCATGCCTCCAGTGGCAAGTCATGGTGTTGCGGTTGAAACAGGCTCGGGAAGGCACTTGGCACTCTCCCGCAGCGATTGCCAATGTTAAGGCTTGGATCTGAGATTGGCAACCGGCAATCGAGAGTGCCAACGAGAATTCTCCCGCCGTCCACCCCGCGTCAAGCTGACGCCCGGCCGCAGCTCGACTGGCGCGACGTCAGCGGAACTTGGGTTCGCGTTTCTCGAGGAAGGCGGCGATCGCCTCACGATGTTCAGACGTTGCGTACGCCTGCTCGAGCGCCGCGAGTTCGCGCCGCTGAACCAGTCGGAGGTCGACCTCGCTGCCATTGTCGGTCAGGAGCTGTTTGGCGAAGCGCAGCGAAGGCGGTGCATTGACGGCATAGCTCTCGGCACGACCGACCGCGACATCGACGACGTCGGCGGCCACCTCGTCGACCAGTCCGAGATCACCGGCCTCACCGCCGAGGACCGTCCGACCCGACAGGACCAGATCCGACGCATTCCCCCACCCGCAGCGTTGGACAAGAAAGTGCGACGACGCGAGTTCCGGCACGACGCCCATCTTCACGAACCGCGCTGACAGCTTCGCTTCGGGGTGCGCCACCAGGAAGTCCATCGACAGCGTCATCGAGAGGCCGACACCGATCGAGGCCCCGTTGATCGCCGCAACGACCGGCTTCGACGTCCTCATCAGCGCCACCCAGTCGCCGGGCCGCTGAGCGTTCCCCTCGTCGGGCCCATCGCCGTCGACCTGCTTGGCGAACACCTCGGACACGTCGGCACCCGCACAGAATCCGCGGCCCGCACCGGTGACGACGAACGCTCCGACCGAGGGATCCTCGTTGCCGTGGGTGAACGCCTCGAACAGTTCCCCCTGCATCGTCGGCGTCCATGCGTTGAGCTTCTCCGGGCGATTCAGCGTGACCACCCTGACGGCCCCTCGATCCTCGACGGTGATCTGTTCGTAGCTCATTGTCCCTCCGGTCGGACCAGCTTGGCAGGCATCGCCAGGACACAACCGATCGGACGTCTCCCCGAACATCTGAGCCGACGGGTGCACAACGTCACCCTCGGGCGGGGTCGACAACACCGGGATCGACGTCGGCAGCGACAGCTGCGCGAATGTCAGGATTCGGCAACGACGCGGAGCATTGCGAGGGTCTCGGCCATCGGGAGCCCGATCACGTTGGTGACGCTCCCGTCGACGCTCTCCACGAACGCTGCGGCGGCCCCCTGGATGCCATAGGCGCCCGCCTTGTCCCGTGCCTCGCCCGTTCCGACATACCACTCGATCATCCGTGGCGTCAGTTCGACGAACACGACCGTCGTGGTGACGACGAAGCTCTGGATGACCGTCTCGCTGCGGATGGAGACGCCGGTGTGCACGTGATGGTCCCGATCCGACAGCATCCGAAGCATCGCCGCGGCGTCGACGTCATCCACCGGTTTCTCCAGCACACGACCGTCGACTTCGACCGTCGTGTCAGCGGCGACGATGATCTCGTTGGCACCGATCACCGCAGCCGACTTCTCGAGTGAGAGACGGCGGACGTACTCGGTCGGCGTCTCGTAGTCGTGCGGCGTCTCGTCGATGTGCGCGGGTCGCACCTCGAACTCGAGACCGGCTCGAGCGAGCAGCTCCTGGCGACGCGGCGATGCCGAGCCGAGCACGAGCGACACACCGTGGTGGAACGTGATCATCCGCCTGAGAGTGCCAGCACGTCGGCGTCGTCGGGCACGGATGTGTCGGTGTCGAGACCGTGGCGTGTCTGACCGTCGAGCCAACCCTCGGGGATCGCCACCTTGATCGGACCGTTGGTGTGGCCACGCTTGATCCGCTCGCCACCTTCGACGACGGTCGTGTCGGCGCCGACCTTGTCGAGCATCGCGGCGAGGAGGTCGTCGAGCTCTGCCAGCGACTTGATCAACGAGAAGCGACGACGAACCTCGGAGCCGACCGGATACCCGCTCATGTACCAGCCCGTGTGCTTGCGGAAATCTCGCATGGCGTGGTCCTCGCCGAGGTGTTCGGCGAGCATCGCAGCGTGGTCAGCCATCACCGCGGCGACCACGCCGAGCGGGCGGCTCGCCTGAACCGTCCGACCGTTGAGGGCGTCGACGAGATCGCCGAACAGCCACGGCCGTCCAAGACACCCGCGCCCGACGACCACACCGTCGCAGCCGGTCTGATCCATCATCGCGACCGCGTCCGACGCCTCCCAGATGTCGCCGTTGCCGAGCACCGGGATCGAGCCGCCGAGCGAGACCATGTGCTCCTTCAATTCGCCGATCGCCTCCCAACGCGCCTCGCCGGAGTAGTGCTGCTCGACGGTGCGGGCATGCATCGCGATCGAGGTCACACCCTCCTCGGCGCACACCTCGCCGGTTCGCTTGAACGTCAGCCAGTCGTCGAACAGTCCCATCCGGAACTTCGTCGTGACCGGGATCCCGTACGGCTCCGCCGCAGTGACCGCGGCACGAACGATCGCCCGGAGCAGCTCGGGGCGAGCCGGTACGGCCGCTCCCCCGCCACGCCGGGTCACCTTCGCAGCCGGGCATCCGAAGTTGATGTCGATGTGATCGACGCGTCCGTCGTCGCAGAGCTGACGAACGGCGTCGCCCATGATCACCGGGTCACTTCCGTAGAGCTGCTGGCTTCGCGGGTGCTCGTCGGGCGCGAACGTGATCATCCGATGCGTCTTCGGGTTCGCCTGGACGACCGGGGTCGCCATCACCATCTCGTTGACGTAGGCGAGGCCCGGAGCGAAACGCCGACAGAGCGCGCGAAACGGCGCATTCGTCACCCCGGCCATCGGGGCGAGGACGACGGGCGCTGCCAGTTCGTGTCTGCCGATCGAATACGTCATCGTTACACCACGGTACCGGCGCCGGTCGGGGGCTACGGCTGCGGCTCCAGGGCCGCATCGATGACGTGCACGATGCCACCCTCGACGACATTGTCCGGACCGGAGATCACCGCTGTTCCGACGGTCGGTGGCGTCGCCCCGGCGTCGATCGGCTGCGGATCCCCGAATTCGACGGCGATCTCGGTGAGCCCCGCCAACTCCGACAGCGCGAGCGAGTCGCCGATCGACAGGTGAGCGCGCAGCAGGCTCTCGACGATCGCGTCGTCGCTGAGGTCGGGGCCGGCGGGGTCATCGCGGAGGTCCGCGATCGCCGCGTTGTCGGGAGCGAAGAGCGTGTACGGCTGACCGAGTGCCTCGATCTCGGCAAGGAGACCGACCTGTTCGAGCAGCGCCTTCGTCTCGGTCAGCCCGAGCGTGTCGAGCGCATCGCCGAGCGTTGGGTCGCTCGGAGCGAGCGTCGTCGTGGTGGTCGACGACGTCGTCGTGGTGGTCGTGGTCGTCGTGGTGGTGGTCGACGACGTCGTGGTCGTCTCGGGGACCGTCGTGGTCGTCTCTGGGACCGTCGTGGTCGTCTCGGGGACCGTCGTGGTCGCCTCGGGGACCGTCGTGGTCGCCTCGGGGACCGTCGTGGGCGGCGGCGACGGAATCTCGTTGCCGAGCGTGCACTCCACACGGTCCCCCGTCTGGAACCGGACGTTCGGGAACGAGTACGAACCGATGACGGTCAGTGACTCGTCCACCCCGTCGGGTCGCACGTCAGCCGAGATGACGAGTGTTTCGGTCGCTCCGTCCCGCTCCAGCGTGCACGCCGCGCCCAAACCGCTCACCGCCGCGTCACCTTCCGGCAGGACGAACTCCGCGAACTCGACCGTCGACGACCAAGTCGCTGCGTCGGCGTCGGCGAGCGGGGCCCAACGGAATTCGGTACGACCGGTCGCGTCGGTGTCACGGGTGGCCGGCTGTCCGACGACGCCGTCGCCGGGCACGACCCACAGGTATGCATCGGGCGCCGGCTCCTGAACGGTGACCGCCGCGCTGATCGTCGTGGCGAGCGGTTGACCGGCCGTGTTGTTCCTCACCATCACGAATGACACCGGCTCCGGCTCGAGTTCGCTTCCACCCTCGTCGTCACCGCCACCGAGGAGAAACAACAGTGCGATGACGCCGCCGACCAAGAGCACACCGGTCACGACCGCGGCGACCGCACCCGGACGTTTGAACCACGGCGGCTCGGGCAGTTGCTCGGTCGGCACGATCGGAGCGCCGGGTCCACCGGGCGCTCCCGGCGGGACCGCACCAGCCGACGGGGGTGCACCGCCCGGGTTCTCCGCAGGAAGACTGGGCGTCACCGGCATCACCTGTGTCGAGTCGATCGACGGAGGCGTCGCGTCACCCGACCCCGCAGCGAGGTCGCCGAGCCCGGTCTCGGAGCCATCCGACGGATTCGGGGGCGGGAAGCCGTCGTTCGACATGCCAGCGAGTCTTACACGCGGAAAGTGACGATCCCAGCACCCTCTGGTCACCTACGCATCGCACCGGACCGGCGTGCGCGTCAGTCGACGAGCGGGAGCTTCAGGTTCGGTATCGCGCCCACATCGAGTGCTGTCGGTCCGTCCGCGCGCAGTCGATGCCAGCCCGCGGCAGCGATCATGGCGGCGTTGTCCGTACACATCGCTCGACTCGGCAGGAACCCCTGGATCCCATCTGCCTCGCAGGCGGTCAGCAACTCCTCGCGGAGCAGCGAGTTGGCCGCCACCCCACCGCCGAGGACGATGCCGGTCGCCCCGACCTGCGCCGCAGCCTTTCGGGCCTTGTGCACGAGAACATCGACGACCGCCATCTGGAACGAGGCGGCCACGTCCGCATCGCCGACATCAGGGTGCTTGCGGACGTAGTTCACGACCGACGTCTTGAGCCCCGAGAACGAGAAGTCGAGTCCGTCGTCCTTCATCGCCCGCGGAAACGCGATCGAGTCCGGGTCGCCGAGCATCGCTGCGTCGTCGATCGCCGGCCCCCCGGGGTACCCCAGGTCGAGGTACCTCGCAACCTTGTCGAACGCCTCGCCCGCCGCGTCGTCGATCGTTTGACCGAGCATGCGGTACCGGCCGTGGTCCTGCATCTCGACCAGCATCGTGTGGCCGCCGGACACGAGCAGCACGACGAGCGGAAACTCCAGGGTCGGATCCTCGAGTGAGGCCGCATAGAGATGAGCCTCCATGTGGTTCACGCCGACGAAGGGCTTGTCCCACGCAAGCGCCAACGACTTTGCCGCCGACACGCCGACGAGCAACGCACCCACGAGACCCGGCCCGATCGTGCAGGCGATCGCGTCGATGCGCGCCTCATCGACGCCACCCTCGACGATCGCCCGGGCGATGACGGGATTGAGTGCATCGAGGTGGGCGCGCGACGCCACTTCAGGAACGACGCCGCCGAAGTCGGCATGCAGATCGATCTGCGTCGACACGACGTTCGACACGACGTCGTTGCCGCCCATCACGAGGGCGGCCGCCGTCTCGTCGCAGCTCGTCTCGATCCCGAGCACCAGCGTCGACTCGTCGACGGTGAGGTCGGTCGGATCGGTCATCGCTCTGCTCGAATCTCGGCGAGTCGTGCCGCGTAGTCAGCTTCCTGGATGTCGTGACACCACATGACGATCGCGTCCTCCACGTTGTCGTAGTAGCGCTTGCGAACCCCGGCGGGAACGAATCCGAATGTGCGGTACAGCTCCTGCGCACCCGTACTCGACACCCGAACCTCGAGTGTCCACGCTGCGCACTGACGGCGGATCGCCTCGTCGGCGAGAGCGAGCATCAGTGCAGTCGCCACGCCGCTGCGGCGCGCATCGGGATGTACTGCCACGTTGGTGACGTGCGCTTCGTCGACAGCGAACCACAGGCCGGCGTGGCCGACGACCCGACCCCGCCCTCTGCCGTCCGCCGGTCGGCGGGCCGTCATGTAGTGACGTGAACCGCTGCGCATCTGCTCGATCTCGCTCTGGAACACACCCGGCGACCACGGAGTGGGATACGCATGCCGCTCGGTTTCGAGGACGCCGTCCTTCAGGTCCCGCTTGCGCATCGGCGAGAGCACGACCCCGCCGGGACCCGGGGCATCGCCAGACTCCCGACCGAGCATCCGTTCGATCACACTCATCGCGCGGACCGTGTCTTCCAATTGATGAGCGCGTCGGGCGCACGCAGGTAGATCGGCTCGATCTCACGCGGGTTCACCCACTCCTCGCGCAGCGCCCGCGCGTGGGCAAGTTGGACGAGCGGACTCGCCGACGGGTAGGCGTCGCCGCCGATCTCACAGTGGAAACCGTCGAGGATCTCCTCGGCGTAGCGCCGGGCCCCGTCGCCGACGCACAGCGCTTCTTCATTGCGCGCCATGAGATCGGCCACCAGTTCGTCGACGGGACCGACCTGGGGCGGAGCGACCTGTTGGATCCCTCCCGGCACCTGCTTGTACATCGCGTAGAACACCTCGCCCTTGCGGGCGTCGATCACCGGCACGACGACGCGATCGGTATGGCGGCACGGAAACGCGAGCAGGTCGAGCGACGAGATTCCGATCATCGGGATCCGCAGTGCCTGGGCGATCGCCTTCGCCGACGCGAGCCCGACGCGCATCCCGGTGAACAGTCCGGGACCGACGTCGACCGCGACGACGCTGATCTCGTCCATCCCGATCCCGGCCTGCCGACACGTGAAGTCGATCGCCGGCACGAGCGTTTCGGCGTGGCGGCGCCCCTTCGTGATCTCGAAGAGTCCGATCACACCCTCGTGCCCGCCGATCGCCACACTCACCCGTTCGGTGGCGGTTTCGATTCCCAGGATCAGCATCGGTACGCCTCCAGCCCCTCGATCAGGCGTTGCCACCGACCCGCCCAGCTCGGTCCGACGGCACCGACCTCGATCCGCCGCGCTCCGTCGAGCGCGAGCACGTCGCTGTCATCGTCGGGCTCGGGCTCGAGATGGATCACGAGATGGTCCCCGAACAGGTCGACGACATCACCCCATTCGACCAGCACGACGCCGGCGAACTCGGCGAGCTCGCGCAAGGCGAGGTCGGATACCTCGGCGGTGCGTTCGAGGCGGTAGAGGTCGGCGTGGTGCAGGGTCACCTTGCCGGCGCGGGGACCGCTGTCGACGGGATAGCTGTGCACGAGTGTGAATGTCGGCGACGTGATCGGGTCGGTGACCCCGAGCGCACGACCGAAGCCCTGCGCGAACGCGGTCTTGCCGGCGCCCATCTCGCCTGACAGCACGATGATGTCGCCCGAGCGCGCCAGCTCCGCAACCACGGCGGCGACGGCGTGCGTGTCGGCGATCGAACCGGCCTGCAACGCAAGAGTGTGCTCGGACATCAGTCGTCGATGCTACGGCGCGGAACCCGTGGGATGCGTTTCGACACGCCGCAGACGATCTCGTAGCCGATCGTGTCGAGCGCATCGGCCCACTCGGCCGCCCGGATCTCGTCGTGGAGCCCGTCCGGCCCGCGCTGTGTGCCGAGCAGCGTGACGTCGTCGCCGACATTCACGTCGTCGTCATCACAGTCGACCATCAGCTGATCCATCGTCACCATGCCGACGATCGGCCGGCGCTTGCCGCCGATCAACACCTCGCCACCGACGGCCGACAAGCGACGCGGTACGCCGTCGGCGTATCCGATCGGCACGGTCGCGACGGTCGTGTCGCGGGCGAATCGGTGACGGAGGCCGTACGAGATGCGACTGCCCGAACGCACCTGCTTGACGAACGACACCCGCGCTTTCAACCCCATTGCGGGGACGAGATCGGTGCACAGATGGTCCACGCCATGCCCCGGCGAGATCCCGTACACAGCGATCCCCGCCCGGACGAACGACAGGCGGGCGCCCGGACGTGCCAGCGCTGCCGCCGAATTGGCAGCGTGCACGTACGGCACCGCGGGCAACTGTTCCAGCACCTTGCCGAGCTTCGCCAGCTGCTGTTCGGTGAACTCGACCGAGACAGCGTCATCCTCGTCGGCGACGGCGAAGTGAGTGAACACACCTGCCAGTCGCACGGCGGGCGCACGCTGACCGATCGCAGCGGCCATCGATGCGGCCGCGTGCGGGTGGGCACCGACCCGCTGCATCCCGGTGTCGACCATCAGGTGGACCGGGAGCCCGGTCGGACCTTCGGCGACCAGCGCGTCGAGGAACGCGCGTCGGTACACCGTCGGCGTGAGCCGATACTCGATGATCCGCGCTGCTGCCTCCGGTGGTTGTTCGCTGAGGATCAGGATCGGGGCGTCGATGCCGGCGCGTCGCAGTTCGATGCCCTCTTCGACCAGCGCCACACACAGTCCCTCGGCCCCGGCGCCGATCGCTGTGCGGGCCACATCGACGGCGCCGTGCCCGTAGCCGTCGGCCTTGACGACAGCCCACAGCGCCGATGGAGCGACGCGCTCGCGCAGCGTGCGGACGTTGTGGGCGATCGCGTCGAGATCGATCTCAGCCCATGCCCATCGGATCGGTGTGCTCACCGGAGCGCACCGATCGCCCGCGGGAGCAGGTCGACGATGTCGCCGGCGAGCAGTCCGTGCTCGGGACCGAGCGCGGCTGCAGCACCGTGCAGCCAGGCAGCCGCGGCTGCAGCGAACCCCGGTTCGACCCCGGCCGCGAGCGCCGCGCCGATCAACCCGGCGAGCACGTCGCCGGAGCCGGCTGTGGCGAGACGTTGATCGCCCCGGTCGATGAGCAGCACCTGGCCACCGGGCGACGCGACGACGGTGGTCGGACCCTTGAGCAGCAGTGTCGAGTCGAACTCGGTGACCGCGGCGCGGGCCGACGCGATCCGATCGTCGCCTGGGCGTCCACCCATGAGCATGCCGAATTCGCCGTCGTGCGGGGTGAGCACGGTCGCAAGCTCGCGATCACGGAACAACGGACCCGCTCCGTTGCCACTCCACGATGCAGCGAACAGCGCATCGCCGTCGACGACCAAGGGCACAGGAGCCTCGCCGATGCATTCTCGCGCAGCGGTGAGGGTGTGGTCCTCGCGGCCCAGGCCGGGACCGATGACAAGGGCTCCGAACCGTCCGATATCGGACAGCGCCTCCGCACAGAACCCGCCTGCCGGGATCGGATGCTGGACGATCTCGCTGCGGGTCTGTGGGCGGCATCCGGGCGCCGAGAGCGACACGAGTCCGCTGCCACCCCGCGCAGCCGCCGCCGTACACAGCTCGGCAGCGCCGGGCATGCCGGGGCTCCCCGCGATGACCTTCACCGCAGCGTGCCACTTGTGTGCATCGCTGGCGCGGGACGGCCACCATCGTGCGACGTCGAGCTCCTCGACGAGGTGGCAGGCGATGTGGTCGGTGTCGAGCCCGATGTCGGCGATGGCGACGTCCCCGGCCAGGCTGGCACCGCGCGCGAACAACAATCCGGGTTTGAGCGCCTGAAACGAGATCGTGCGGTCGGCTGGCAACACGCCGTCCACGGCGATGCCCGTGAGGGCATCGATGCCGCTGGGCACGTCGACGGCCAGGACGAGCGATGCGCCGACGCTCGGTGCGCTCCAGGGGCGCTCCGGGTCGGGGCGATAGCCCGTGCCGAACGCGGCGTCGATGACGAGGTCGGCAGCAGGCAGCTCGCGCGGACACGCGAACGCATCGAACACGCGGACTCGGATGCCGCGCGCCTCGAGCCGGCTCGCAGCGTCACGCCCGTCGGCACCGTTGTTGCCGCCACCCGCGATGACGTTCACCACGCGACCGTAGGTGCCCCCGAGCATGTGGATCGCTGCTCGAGCCACCGCAGCTCCGGCTCGACGGATGAGTTCGTCGACGGGCTCCGGCGCGGCCGCATCGATCGCCCGCATCTCGTCGGGCGTCACCACCGGGATCATGGGTCGATTCTGTCAGACCGTCGCGGGTGGGTCCGACCCACTCCGCTACGCGATCAGGGTGTCGCGGAGCTCCCGCTTGACGAACTTGCCGTTCGCGTTCCGCGGCAAGGCCTCGTCCATGAACCAGACCCGCTCCGGGATCTTGAACTTCGCGAGCTTGCCGTCGAGGAACGACCGGAGACCATCGTCGTCGAGCGAGGAGTCCCGGGTGCGGACGACCGCCACGCCGACGATCTCGCCGAGGCGGTCATCGGGCACACCGAAGACAGCGGCCTCCGCGACGTCGGGGTGCTCGTAGATCGCCGCTTCCACCTCGGAGCAGTACACGTTCTCACCGCCGCGCAGCACCATGTCCTTCGCGCGGTCGACGATGAACACGAAACCGTCGTCGTCGATGGTGGCGATGTCGCCGGTACGGAACCAGCCGTCGCGGATCGCATCGGCGGTCGCCGACGGCCGATTGAGGTACCCCTTGATCACGACCGAGCCGCGGACGCAGAGTTCGCCGCGGCCGCTCGGTTCGGTCACCTCGTCGCCGAGGTCGTCGACCAACTTGGCGTCGAGAACCGGCACGACGCGGCCGCACGAGGACGGCTTCGAGGTGTACAGCGATCCGGAGTTCGCCGTCACGATGCCGTGGGTCTCGGTGAGCCCGTATCCGGTACTCGGCGCGCCTCCCTTCAGCGACCTGTCGATCTTGTCGACGAGGTCGGGCTGCAGCGGCGCACCACCGCCGCCCATGCCGACGACGGTCGAGGTGTCGCGCGTCGCCCAATCGGGATGCATCAGCATCTCGCGGCTCATCGTCGGAACCCCTGAGAAGTTCGTGACACCCTCGCGTTCGATCAGCTCGAGCGCCCGGCCGGCGTCCCACTTGTACATGAACACGATCCGCGAACCCGAGATGGTCGCTGGATGGAGCAGACAGTTGTTGGCGGTCACGTGGAAGAGCGGCGTCGGCGCCATGAACACGTTCTGCGTGGCCTCGGCAGGCTGCTCGCCGCCGCTGAGATCCGGCATGCCGGCGTCTGCCCCGACCTTGGCCGCCGCTGCCGCGCTGACCGCCGCCATGAACGCAAGGTCCAACAGGTTGTGGACGGATCCGCGATGTGTGAGCTGGGCGCCCTTCGGAAAGCCCGTGGTGCCCGAGGTGTAGAAGATGCAGGCATCGTCGTCGGGATCGATGTCGACCTCGGGCAGTGTCGCCGGTGCAACGCTGGGATCGACCGCGTCCTCCCAGCGTGCTGCGTCGGCCGGGAGCTCTCCGTCGTAGCGGACCGTGATGACGTGCAACGGAGCACCGCCGTCGCCGTGACGGAGTTCGTCGAGGATCGGGGTGACCCGGTCGACGCGCTCGGCGTCGCAGATGAGGACCTTCGGACGGGAGTCGGACAGCCCGTACTTCATCTCGTCGGTCGTCCACCATGCGTTCATCCCGACGCACGCCGCACCGATCGACACGGTCGCCCAATACGCAAACACCCATTCGGGGTAGTTACGCATCGAAATCGCCACCCGGTCGCCGTGCTGCACGCCGAGGTCCTCGACGAGATGTTGCGCCAGCGCTCTGATGATCGCGTCGGACTCGGCGTAGGTGTAGCGCTCGTCCTCGAACACGACGTAGTCCCTGTCGGCGAAGCCCGCAGCCATTTCCCACACGAACCGCATCGACGGTGGAGCCGAATCGAACACCCGCATCGGGACGCCGCGCACCTCGATTTCGGTCATCGCGAACGGGCCGCCGGGGGCGGTCAGCTCGTTCCAGGCTTCGGTGTACTCCTCGATCATGGGCGCCATGATCGCAGCGCGACCCTCACCGTGCCAATTGCCACGCCGGGGTTGGCAGGGTCACTCGGCCACGACGTAGGCACCGGCGGTGGAAGCGGAGTGCGTGAGGCTGAGATGCCAACACTGCACGCCGGCCGCATCGGCGATCTCCAGCGCTCGGCCCGTCACCGCCAACGACGGTTCGCCGGACTCCGCGCGTTCAACCCACACCTCATGAAAGCCGAACGCACCGAGGCCGAGGCCCAACGACTTCATCACCGCTTCACGAGCAGCGAAACGCGCCGCGAGCGACGGCACGGGGTCACGCTTCGGTGCGACATAGGCCAGTTCGACATCGGTGAACAGTCGGCGACGCATCGACGGTGTCCGAGCGAGCGAGGTCCGGAACCGCTCGATGTCGACGAGATCGATCCCGATTCCGACAATCGCCACCGGCTCAGCGTCTCCAGAGCTCGGCGGTGTCGACCACCGGCCCGACGAGCAGTTGCTCGACGGGGATCTCGCCGAGCAACGTTTCGTCGAACGAGCCCTCGGTTTCGGTGACGGTGTCGACCAGACGGTCGTAGCGGCGGTCGTAGCCCTGCAGCACCCCGCGCATCACGGCAGCCGGACGTGTGTCATGGAACTTCACGTGCAGCAACGTCAGCCCGGTCGTCTCGTTGCCCTTCACCTCCGGCACGAAGATCAGCGTTCGGCCGTCGCTGCGGCCGCGACCGACCAGCACGTCGCGCTCGAACGCCACGCTGTGCTTCGTGCCCCGCAGCGGCGCGACGCCTTCGACACGGCTCTGCAGATTCCTCGAGATGCCTCCCCGGTCGATGATCGCGACGGTGTCGTGCTCGAGGTCGATGTCGTACCGGGTGAAGCCACGAACCGCGACAACCGCCGGATCCAGGTCCGCGAGAATCTTGAGGGTGCGATAGCTCAGAACGTCACGTCCTGGTCCAGCGGCCAGCACCGCTTGGACCAGTGGACGGTCGATGATGCCCTCATCACTGCGCGAGATGCCGACCGTAACGGTCTTGGCCTGATGCTTGATCGTGTCGACGGGTCGGGTCAGTTCGTCGATCGCAGCGGTGAGCGCACCGACCAGGTCATCGATCAGCGACGACGGTGTCGCCACCTTGCCCGAGACACGTTGGTAGGCGTGAACGGGACGATCGGACAAGATGTGGCCGAACATCTGTGCGAGCTGGACTGCGGTCGATGCCTCGAGATGGCCGTCGTACAGTCCGGCCCGGACACCGTCGTGGAATCGGTCCGCCATCGGCTCGAGGTCGTGGTGCAGCCGATCGAGTGCATCGTCGCCGGACAACCGGTCACCGACGAGTTCTTCGACCAGTTCGCGTGCAGCCCGGAGCGGGTGGGCCGATGCATCGATCGCCAAGGCGGCTTCGTAGCCGAAGAGATGCCCGACCATGGCCGAGAGCACGAAACCGAGCATCGGGTCGACGCGCGGCACCTCGATCACCGCATCCGCATCGAAGCGCGTTTCGCCTTCGGTCGCGAACACGATCGGCGTCGCCTTGTGGGCCTTGAAGATCGCGACTTCCTTCGCCACATCGTCGGCGGTCGATCCTTCGAGGCCGGCCGCACAGACGAGGATCAGCGGCTCGGAGGAGAGGTCGATGTGCTTCTTGTCCTCCGTCGAGTCGCAGGCCATCGACTTGTAGCAGAGCTCACTGAGCTTGATCCTGACCTCTTCGGCGGCGACCTTGTTCGGGCCGTTGCCGACGACCGCCCAGTACCGCTTGAACGGGGCGAGGCGTTGCGCTGCTTCAGCGATCGTGCCCCGTCGGTCGAGGGTTGTGCGCATCGCGTCCGGCAGGGCGCGTAGCGACGCGAGGAGCTGACTCCGTCGGCGGGCGTCGCCGAGACCGGTCGCCTCGGCGATCGCACACGACAACAGGGCCCCGGCCGCGACTTGGGCGTAGAACGCTTTCGTCGAGGCCACGCTCATCTCGACATCTCGGCCATCGGAGGTGTACATCACCCCATCGGCCTTGTCGGTGAGATCCGAACCCCGGCGGTTGACGATGCCGATCACATGCCCACCGCGGGAACGGATCAGGTCGACCGTGCGGTTCGTGTCGGTCGTGGTCCCCGACTGGCTGACAGCGATGGCCAGCGTGTCGCTCATGTCGAGACGAAGGTGGAAGCCAGACAGCTCCGTCGCCGTGATTGCGTCCACTTCGAGCGATGAGTCGAGCAGTTCGGCGAGGATCGCTGCGGTGCTCTGCCCGGCCACCGCGGCCGTCCCCTGTCCGATCACCCGCAAGCGGGTGATCGTGCCGTCGGCGAGCTTCGCCGCGATCGCCGGCGGCAGCGCACGGTCACCGACGACTGCCGACAACGACCCGTCGGCATCCGCGGCGATCTTGCCGCGCAGCGTCTTGGCAAAACTTGTCGGCGACTCCGAGATCTCCTTCAGGAGATAGTGGGGTGCATCACCCCGGTCGATGTCCCGGGTGGTCACCTCGGCCGTGACGACGTCGCCCGACTCGACGGGGACCGGCGTGCCATCGTACGCGAAACGGCGGATGCCATCGAGCTCGCCGGCGGAATCGGCATCGATCGCGATGATCTCGCCACCGTGCTCACCGTCCATCCGGACGTACGTCGGCGTCTCTTCGACCACGCCGTACGGTTCGCTCGCGACCACGTAGCAGTCGTCGGCCAGACCCACGTACAAGCCTTGCCCACTGCCCCGGAGTGCGAGGAGCAGCGTCGAGGGTGCTGCGGCAGTCATCGCACCGATGGCGACGGAACCTTCGAACGTCGACACCGTCCGCCGAAACGCGTCGACGGTCTCGACGCCGTCGGCGAGGTGCCGGGAGGTGATGGTCGGGATCACCTTGGCGTCGGTGGTGATCTGCCCGGCGATACGCAGATCGTGTTCAGCACGGAGATCACCATGGTTGTCGACGTCACCGTTGAGCGCCGCCACGACATACGGAGCGTCGGCATGCTGCTCGGTACCGGTGCGCTCCGACTCGTCGGAGTTGAGCGGATGGGTGTTCGGCTCGCTGATGATGCCGACGCTTGCCCAGCGTGTGTGCCCGATCAGCGCAGCCCGTGCTTGCGGTGACGACACCGCCCGGCGCAACAGCGCGTCGGCCGCAAGCGTCGATCGGAGGGCGGCCGTGTTGTCGCCGAGTTCGCCGATCTCAGCCGCCTGCTTGTAGACGAACGACAGGACCGACCGACCGCCGGCATCGCGAGTCGAAACGACCGATCCGTTCTCGAAGAGCGGGTCGTTGCCACGCTCGGCAACGAGGGCCGTGAGCGTGTCAGAGTCGATGTCGTGATCCCAGACGTAGAGATGAATGCCCGCCGAGTCTCGGCCCCGCACCTCGAGCCGATCGATCGCTGAGAACGCCTGCTGGGCAACGAGGTATGCGCCCAGCGCCGCCTCGTTCGCATCCCGACCGGCGAGGGCCTCGACTTCCCGGGCCGTGCGGAAGCGGTCGTTGCGGATCGCCCACAGGACATCAGCGAGCTCGAACAATTCCGCGTTCGCAGTCTCGAGCGCGTCGGCGGACAACTCACCGGCATTGGCGTCGAGCTCCGCCTCGCGCTCGGTGCGGAAGTCGTCGAGTCGGTTCAGCCGAGACGACAGCGCGGCAACGAGTTCGGGCTGACCCCTCAGCGCGAGGACGCCGGGAAGACCACGCAACGCGATGTCGACCTCGCGGCTGGCAGCGGCGACCGCTGCGACGTCGGGGATTGACTCGACAGCGGCGTCGAGCCCGCCGAGCAGGTTCTGCGCACTCGGCGTCGGTCGAGTGGGAGGTCGGCTGAGGACGCCGATAATGCCGCACATGGGACCCCACGCTACCGAGCGCACACTGCTGCGAACGCGCAACAACGTCCTCGGGCGTCACGTGTTCAAGCCGCAGCGATTGCGTCGAGCACGTTGAGGCGGGCAGCTCTGCGAGCGGGAAGGGATGCAGCGAGCAACCCAGCCACGGTCGCGATGACGGCGTAGACAGCGAGGGTGCCGAGCGGGATGTCGATGCTGCTGATGATCGACTCGGGAATCGCAATCACCGCGACCCAGCCGAAGAACAGTCCGACCACCAAGCCCAAGAGCGCACCGAACAGCGACACGATCGCGGCTTCCAAGCGGATCATGCTGCGCGTCTGACGGCGGGTCATGCCGATCGCTCGCATGAGTCCGATCTCCTGTGTGCGTTCCAAGACAGACAGCGCCATCGTGTTCGCAATGCCGAGCAGGGCGATCAAGATGGCCAGACCCAAGAAGACGTTGATGATCACGAGGAGAGAATCCAACTGACCCTCCATCCGCTGACGAAACTCATCGTTGGTCTCGAACTCGAGCTGCGGGAACGACGCCTCGACCGTTGCCAGCGCGACGGCGGCCTCGGCCTCGTCGACATCCGGGGCGATGTTGGCCGCGACGACGTTGATGTCCCTGGTGTCGAAATTCGCCTCCCAGCCCGAGTCGTCCAGCGCATAGTTCCCGATGATGAACGCATTCTCGTAGATCGCGCCGATCGTGAAGGGCTGCTCGCCAGTGGCTGCGAACTCGACGGTGATCGAATCGCCGACCTCGAGCCCACGATCATCCGCGACGTCGCGATGGATCAGCATCGACGTCGGATTCGCCGCACTTGCCGGGTCACCCGAGAGGACTCCAACGTCGAGGAGATCGATCAGTGACGCGAAGTCGGTCGACGTCACATCCTTCGTGTCACCGTCAACGCGAATCGAGCCGAAGCGGACACCCGAGACCTCGCTGAATTCCGGGAGCGCAGCCACCTCGGCGGCGAGCTGTTCCGAGAAGTTCTGGTCGCTTGGATGATTGACGAGGTAGTCGGCGGTCAGTGTCGACCCCATCTGGTCGCGGAACGACGACTTCAGCGACGACGCGACCACCGTTGCCATGCCGATCAGTGCGAGTCCGATCATCAGCCCTGCCGCGGTCGATGCCGTTCGCTTGTTGTTGCTCGCAGCGTTCTCCCGCGCCATGTGGCCGGTGGTGCGGCTCCACGGAAGGTGCTCGAGCGGCAGCCCGAGGAACGATGCCGAGGGACTCGAGAAGAGCGGAGCGAACATCGCCACCGAGACGAACACGAGGACCGCACCGCCACCGAGCGACAGCAACACGAGCGGCGTACCGTCGAGGTTGCCGAAGAGCCCGAGACCGACGCCGGTCACGCCGATCACCGCGAGGACGATCGCGATGATCGTCCGGCGGGTGCCCTCGCCGGAGCCGAAACGGAACCCTGGTCGCATCGCGGCGACCGGCGGCACGGTGGCCGCACGGCGCGCCGGCGAAATCGACGCAATGAGTGTGACGCCGATGCCGACCAAGAGCGCAGCGATCACCGTGCGCGCCGAGATGACGATGTCGAACGCCGGCAGTGCGAACCCCATCGCATTCATCACCGAACGGAGACCGAGCGCGAGGAGCACACCGCCGCCGAGGCCGAAGATCGACGCAGCCACGCCGATGATCAACGACTCGAGCATCGAGCTGAATCGAACCTGTCCGCGGCTCGCCCCGAGCGCACGGATCAGCGCCAGCTGCTTCACGCGTTGACCGAGCAGGATGTTGAAGGTGTTACCGATGATGAACGTGCTGACGAAGACGGCGACGAGCGCGAACCCGAGCAGGACGTTGCCGAAGATGTCGAGGGCCCCACTGAAGTCGTCCTTCTCCTCGGCCACCACGACGTCGCTGCTCACCGATTCCACGTCCGACGGCAGCGCGCCGTTCAGTCGACTCACGAGCGTGTCGGTGTCGACACCGTCACCGGCGACGTCGATCCAGTGAATCTGCCCGTCGAGACCGGTCAGACGCTGGACCTCGTCGAGGGTGAACGACATCAGGACAGCGCCAGCCACCGCGTTGTCCTCGCCAAAACGCGTCAGCCCGACCAACTCGAATGGCTCCCGACCTGCGGTGCCCACGACGTCGTACTGCTCGCCGATGACGAAGTCGTACCGGTCGGCGCTGTCGACATCCATCACGAACTCGTCGGCCGACTCTGGCGCGCTGCCCTCGGCGAGCGCCAAGCCGCTGATCTCAGGGTCGGTCCAATTGAACGACAGGATCGGCGAGCCGGTGGTCTCTACCGGATCACCGTCCGATTCGAGCGGCACGAGCAACATGCTCTGGAAGCCAGGCTCCGCGACATCGACACCGTCCACGCCGGCAACCACCTCGACGAGCCCTTCGTCGATCGGCAGATCCACGAAGTCGACTTCCTCGAAGTCGACCCTGGCGCGAACCTGGGCGTCGAGGCCCGAATTCGAGTCTTCGACGATCGCGTCGAACGTCTTGGTCAGGCCGTCCGTCAGCACGAACGACGACACGACAAAGCTCACGCCCATGAGCACGGCGAACGATGTGAGAAGGAAACGCAGCTTGCTGGCAGCAAGGTTGCGGAACGTGAGGCGAAGGATCTCGCGCATGACGGCTACTCCTCGAGCGCTCTGATGCGGTCGTAGACATGACTGGGCGTCGGGTCCTCCAGACGACCAACGAGCTTTCCGTCGCGCAGGAAGATGACGACATCTGCGTAGGACGCTGCGCCGGGGTCATGCGTCACCATCACGACGGTCTGCTGCCAGTCATCCACCGCACGCCGGAGGAAACCCAGGACCTCGTTGCCCGCCTTCGAATCGAGGTTGCCGGTCGGTTCGTCAGCGAAGATGATGTCGGGACGCGTCACCAGCGCGCGGGCGACGGCGACACGCTGCTGTTGGCCGCCCGACAGTTCGCTGGGACGATGTTTCAAGCGATCCCCCAGCTGCAGGCTTTCGACGACTCGTTGCTCCCAGTCCTGGTCCGGTTCCCGGCCGCCCAGGTGAAGCGGCAGCAGGATGTTCTCCTCGGCACTGAGCGTCGGCACCAGGTTGAACGCCTGGAAGATGAAACCGAGGCGCTGTCGACGGAGCAGTGTGAGCTGTTTGTCGGACAGGTCCGAGATCCGGGTGTCACCGATCCGGACGTCGCCATCGGTCACCGAATCGAGGCCGGCCATGCAATGCAGCAACGTCGACTTGCCGGACCCGGAGGGCCCCATGATCGCGGTGAGCTGCTGGGCCTGGAAGCCGACCTCGACATGATCGAGCGCGATCACCTGCGTGTCACCGGACCCGTAGATCTTCGTGAGGCCCACTGCGGTCGCTGCCATCGGTCCGTCGCCGATCGGTTCGACCAACGCCGTGCCCGTGCCTTCACGCGTTTCGGCTGGGTTCGTTCTTGTGTCTTCCGACATCGCATCAACCTCTCATTCGGCTCCTTCCATCGCGCGTCCGCCTCGCTGCAACGGAGAAGGGCCGAAGGTCCATTGTCAAGAACTCGTCTGCCCGTCGATGCGGGTCAGTCGAAGACGGCGTTGGCGCGCCATGACGACGCGACCTCGGCAACGCTCGCGCCGTCGGCGATACGGCGGTTCATCGCGCGAAGGTCGCGAGTGGTCAGGACCGCCGAGAGCCCGTTCAGCGCTTGGCTGACCTCAGCGCCCCATCGGTCAAGCGCGCTCCGGCGAATCACGGGGATGACGTTTTCCGACGGCTGCAGACGGCGGTCGTCCTCGAGCACCGTGTACGTGTCGTCGTCGAGCACCGGTGAGGTCGTGAAGGCCAACCCCACGTCGATCTCGTCACGACGCAGTGCCTCCGCCGTGAGTGCGACCGAGCTCTGGGGAACGAACTCGGCGAACTCGAGACCGTAGACCTCGACGAGGCCAAGCAGGCACAACGGCCGGTCGGGACACTCGACCGGACCCCCGAACCGGAGCGTGGTGGCGCGACTGGCCAGATCGCTGATTGTGACGATGTCCCCTTCCGTCGCGAACTCCGAGGTGACGACAATTGCATTTGAATTCTGTGCAGCGGCTGCGTCGAGCGCCACGAGACCTCGTGGTGTGAGCAACCGCTGCAGTTCACCAGTGGAGGACTGCGTGGAGTCGACACCTTCGAGATCAGTCGTGTCGCCGAAGAACCGAGTCGCCGTGCCCAGGTACTCGGGAACGAGGTCGATTCGATCGAGCTCGAGTGACGGAGCGACGACCTCGCGCGGCCCCACGACGCCGAGCCGAATCACCGGGACGCCGGCTGCATCGAGGACCTGGGCATACAATTCCGCCAAGAGTTCGCTCTCGGCGAAGTCGAAGCTGGCAATTCTCACCCCGTCCTCGGTCGCCGGGTCGGCGACATCTGTGGATGAGCGCCCACACGCAGCGCAGATCAGGATGAGGACGAGCAGCATCGTCGAGGCACGAAGACCACGCACGCTCGCAGTCTTGCACGCTGATCGGAAGCACCCGGCGTGAGTGACATCGACAGCGGCTCCGGAAGCCACGCTGCTCATCGGCGCCGCCCCTCGGGTGAACCTCCTCCGCTCCCGCGAGCGTACGACACGGCGGCGATTGTGTGGCTTGCAGCCTTCTGTGGATGGGCGGTGGTCTGGGGATGGATCTTCTTGTCGGACCGTCCGGCCATCTGGATCACCGAACGCGATCTGGAGTTGATGTCACCGTTGGTCGAGAACCGAACGGACTGGTTGACACCGACCATGCAGGCGATCAACGAAATCGGGTCACGCTGGGCGATCGTCGCAATCGGGTGGATCGTTCTGATCGGGGCGATCGTTGCGCGCCGGTTGCGACACGCGCTGTTGTTCATCGCCTCGCAGGCCGCCATCGCTGGGATCGTGACGGTCGTCGCGACCCAGATCGGCCGACCTCGTCCGCTCGGTGTGACCCGGATCGGGGTGTGGGAAGGGTATGCCCAACCATCCCGCCCGGTTGCACTGCTCACCGGCGTGTTGGTCGCCTTCGCGCTCTCCCTCGTGCCTCCGGCACCCTGGCGGCGACGCTGGTATGCCCTCAGCGCGGTGCTCGTCGTGGCATTCGGCTTCGCGCAGGTGTACACGGGCGTGGACCATCCTTCCGATGTGCTGGTGAGTGCCACGGTCGGGGTGGCGGTGCCATTGCTGATCTATCGCACGCTTGCACCCGAGGCCGTGTTCCCGGTGCAGTCTCACCGTGGCAAAACCGCTCATCTCGATGTCACGGGAGCACGGGGTGACGCGATCCGTTCGGCGATGTCCGAGCAGCTCGGATTCGACGCCACCGAGATCGTCCCGATCGGTCTCGAGGGTTCCGCCGGTTCGACGCCGCTGAAGATCGTCGACAACAACGGCAAGGTGGTGTTCGCCAAGCTGTACTCCAGCACTCACCTTCGGTCCGACCGCTGGTACAAGCTCGGTCGAACGTTGCTGTACGGCCGGCTCGAGGACGAACAGCGGTTCACCTCGGTTCGTCGGCTCGTGCAGCACGAGCACTACATGCTGTTCGCATTCGAGGCCGCTGGCGTTGCGACGCACGCTCCGATCGGCATCGTCGAGATCACGCCGGACCGCGAGTACCTGCTGGTCGCCGAGTATCTCCACGATGCCGTCGAGGTCGGTCAGGTGGCGGTCGACGTTGATCTCGTCGATCAGGGCCTCGGGCTCGTGAAGAAGTTCTGGCGGGCAGGATTGGCGCACCGGGACATCAAGCCCGCAAATCTCATGGTGCAGAACGACCAACTCCGAATCATCGACGTTGCGTTCGCCCAGATCAGACCCTCACCCTGGCGTGAGGCAGTCGATCTCGCGAACATGATGCTGGTGCTCGCACTCAGCAGCTCTGCAACGATGGTGTACGAGCGAGCGCGCCTGCGCTTCACCGACGACGAGATCGCTGAGGCCTTCGCTGCGTCGAGAGGCGTCACCTTCCCCTCACAACTCCGAAGCGCCGTCCGCGGCGACGGTCACACGGTGCTCGAACAGTTCCGCGAGCTCGTCCCACCGCGTGCCCCTGTCTCCATCCAACGGTGGTCGCTGCGACGGGTCGGCCTCACCCTGTGGGTGGCACTTCTCGCTCTCGCGTTGTTCGCGATCTTCGTCAGCAACCTGGCAGACATCGGGCTCGCATGAGACCGCGCGGCGCATCAGCGCGGTGGTCGTTTCGGCTGCTGCTGTGTCTGCTCGGCGTGGGGGCAGGAGCTGCATGCTCGACAGAAGAGGCGATGAGCGCGCCTCGCTGCGACGGCGGTTCGACGATGCTTGCTGCGCAGTCCGTGCCACTGGCGTCGTTGTCGCCCTGCTTCGAACGTCTCCCCGAGGGATGGAACTTCACGACCATCACCATCGATCAGAGCGGTACGACGGTGCACCTCGACTCCGACCGTGCCGGGGCCGGCGCGGCAACGCTTCGGTTCAGTGAGACATGTGATGTCGGCAGCGCCGCCAAGGTGCCGAGCGATCTCGAAGGGGCGGAGCGACTCGACGACATCGAACGTCTCCAGCCCGGGTTTCGTGCACGTGTGTACTACCGCTTCGACGGAGGGTGCGTCGCTTGGAGATTCGACTTCGACAACGATGCCTCGGCGACCGAGTCGGTGGCACTCGAGGGGGTACTCCGCCTGGTCGACCGCGACGACCTCAATGCCAGTCTCCGCGAGACGTTCATCGACGAGGAGCTCTGATGTCCACCCGCAGAGTTTCGACACTGGTTGGCGCAGCCACTGCGCTCGCGGTGTCGGCGGCGCAGGCTCGAACGCGGCGCGTCGATCATGCCGAGGAACGAGTCTTTCGCGCCGTCAACGAAGCGCCAGCCTGGCTCCACGCACCGGTCTGGGGAGTGATGCAGGCTGGTTCTCTCGGCGCCGTCTTCGTCGTTGCCGCGGCGGTTCGATCACGCCGGGACGACACCGCGACACGCGTGCTCCTGGCCGGCACGGCGGCATGGTGCGGCGCGAAGGTCCTGAAGCCATTGGTCGGACGAGGACGCCCCGACGCCTACCTCGACGACGTGATCGTTCGGGGCCCCGTCCAGTCCGGTTTGGGGTTCCCGTCGGGTCATGCGGCGGTGGCAACGACCTTGGCGCTGGTTGCGACGTCGCCCGCTGGTCCACTTCGCGTCGGCGCACTCATTGGCGCACTCACGACAGGAGTCGCCCGGCTGTATGTCGGCGCCCACCTGCCACTCGACGTCGTGGGCGGCCTTGCAACCGGACTGCTCATCGGCACCGCAGCGACGTGAGCCAGACCTCCTGGCCTCTCGCGATCACTTCATCGTGCAGGTCCACCAGAGGTGCGGGCCGGGGTCGGACGTCCCGCGGCATCACCACTTCCGGCGGACCCGCAGCTACTCGAGGAGTCGAACGACGCAGTACACGCTCTCGATGACACCGAATACGGGCCATATACCCCACGTGATCACCCAATAGCTCACTGTCTGTTTCCGGAAGCCGAGGTCACGATCCCAGATGTAGAACGAGATGGCGGTGTACCAGAACGGGACCGAGGCGATCAACGCGAGCACGAACCCCCAGCGCTGTCCGGCGAGCATGCCGATGCTGCCAGCGATCTGCAGCGGCACCCAGACGAACGTGTCCGCGACCGCGAAGCCACGGTTGAATGCGAAGTACGCAACGGGATCGGTGTCGGCTGGGTCGCCGCCGTACACGTTCTCGATCGTCCACCGGTCCCGCGGACGGAGGAACGCGATGAGCTGTACTCCGCCCACGAGGCAGATCAGAACCAATCCGCCCACCGCGACGAACCACGTCATCGGCGTCACACTCATGGCGACTCCAGCGACGCAATCGCGGCGCCGATCGTGATGAACGCAATCGATCCCCACAACGCGAGCGCAACGACGCCGACGCGGACGCTGCTCGGGTTGCCGATCCGCACGTCGTGACGACGCATGACCAGTCGAACGACGATGCCGCGGCCGGCGAAGTAGAGGTACGCACCCCCGCCGATCAGACCGAAGTACGACCACCAGTCATGACCCACGACGAGCAAGACCCCAGCCACGGGCATGACCCACAGCGTGCACAGATCCCAGAGGGCTTCACCACGAGCGTCGAGCCAGAAGGTCTGGTCGACCTCGTCCTCGGCGTCGGTCAGCCCGACTCGAGCGGCGCTCCTCGGAGCGAACCACGACCACAGCTGGCCTGCCCAACACACGGTCGAAGTGACGACGACAACGACACCCCATACGACAGCCATGCCGTCCTCCTCCCCTCAACTCCCGACCCCGTGTGGGGAACGGAGGGAGTTGACTTCCACCAGCCAGCGCCAGAACTCCGACACGAGCGTCGCCTGCGATCGAGTGCGCGCGAGTGCCGGGGCGAGGTCGGTCATGTCGACTGCCGGGTGAGCGGGGGGTCGAGCTCCACTTCGCCGTGTGCCTCGCGCAGCAACAGCACACCGATCCAGGTGAACCAGACGATCATCCCGATACCGAACACCGCGCCGACGTCTTCGAGCGCAGGAGCGATCGTGGCGACACCGGTCACTCCGCAGACCATGCCCAGCACGTTGAGTCCCTTCGGGAGGCCGTGCGCCCACGCGGCCCAGCTGACGAGCAGCACCCAGAGGCCGCCGACGATCTCGTTGCCCCCACCCAAGCCGTTCTGGACCGCGTCGAGCGACGACCAGACCGACTCGGCCTGCGAGGACTCGGAGTCGGCGAGATCGACGACAGTGCCCACTCCGATGTTCGCGATCATGCCACTGGCGATCACCAAGCCAGCCCAGATCAACCCGAAGGCCGTCGCGATCTGGGTGATCAGTGGCGAGTCTGCTGTCAGACGGGCATGGACGGCGATCGTCAGCGGAACGAGCGCGATGCCGAAGCAGAGGTAGATGATGATGTTCCAGATCTGGAACGCCACCTGATTGTCGACGAGGAACGCGACCGATTCCGAAGGGCTCGGATCTCCCGTCGCGTAGTCGGACATCACCGTCACGAACATGACGATGCCGATGACGAAGGTCGCCGCTGCGACGAGCGCAGCGATGCCACCCATTCTCGGTGTGCGGACCATGGTGCTTCACTCCCTCGTACTCACCGTCCAAAATACGAAGGTCGAGCGATTCAGCCCAGGGCCCTTTGGCTCATCGCAACATGACCGGACCACGAGCCGAGTGCCTTCACAACGGGTGATCCACGGTGATGACCGTCTTGCCGTGGCCGTGTGGTTGCTGGAAGTGACGCAGTGCTGCGGCCATCTCTGCAAGCGGAACGGCCCGGTCGACGACCGGCGTCACCTGCTCACTCTCGATCAATTCGGTGAGGTCTGCCAGATTCGCTGACGTCGAGGTCGCGACGAAGGTACGGAGTCGTTGGGAGACGAATGGTGAGAACGCGATCGCGGCAACAAGCCGGCCGAGTGGCCCGAACCAGCGCCCTCCCTCCCCACTACTGAGCACGAGCGTTCCACGCTTCGTGAGCAGCGGTCGCAGCACCTTGACCGACTGAGCGCCGGCGAGCTGCACGATCAGGTCGTACTGCCCTGGATCACCCAGGAAGTCGTCGACGGTGTAGTCGATGACGTGATCCGCGCCGAGCGACCGGACGAACTCGACGTTTCGGCCGCTGCAGACGCCAGTGACGACGGCCCCCATCGCTGCGGCGATCTGCACCGCAAACGAACCCACGCCGCCCGCAGCACCGATGAGGAGGACGTGCTGCCCAGCCTGGAGCTGCCCGTGGTCGCGGAGGGCGAGAAGCGCCGTCTGACCCGCGATCGGCACCGCCGCCGCCTCCTCGAAGCTCAGGCTGCTCGGCTTCGGCGAACACGCGTCGGCCGACACGACCGCGTACTCGGCGAACGCAGCATCACACTCCCCGTAGACGTCGTCGCCGGGTCGAACGCCCTCGACATGCGCTCCGACGGCAACGACTCGCCCGGCCACGTCGGAGGCTCGGATCGGCTGCCGAGGTCTCCTCAGCCCGAACGGCAGCCGCATCACGAGCGGGTCGCCGGCCACGAGATGATCCACCCATGCTCCGATCGACGCTGCGTGGACCTGCAACAGAACCTCGCCGTCGCCGATCTCGGGTCGGTCGACCTCGGCCAACTCGAGGACGTCGGCACCCCCGTATCGGGACTGGACGACAGCCTTCATCGTGCAGTCCTCGTCAGAGTGGTTCTCGCAACGAGCATGGCGAACCTCCAATCGTCGGTGGTCTCGATGTCGATTGTGCGGACTGCTCGGAGCCTGTGGCTAGAGGCCTCGGGCCCGTCCGTCGAAACAGGCTCAGGGTACCGAACATATGTTTGTATTCTGTGTCTTTCAATGGTAGTCTTTCTGTATGTCGAAGGCGCCGGGGGCGACGCTGGTGGATCCGTCCGCCGGGATCGAGGTGGTCGACGACGTCTTCGACTCGGCAGCAGGTCACCTCAACGCTCAACACGGACGGCTCGTCTCGGCAGCGATCTGGATGCTCGACCACGTCGACCAGTGGCAGGGCGACGGTCTGTGGACGCCCGAGGCTTACGTGCGCTGGCGGACGGGAGTTTCGCCGGCCACCGCCTCGAAGATCGTCGACATCGCTCGCCGGGCCGATGAATTCCCCGAGTGCCTGACCGCATTGCAGCGCGGCGAATTGTCGCTCGACCAGATCGCGCCGATCATACGACACGCTCCCGGCTGGTGCGACACCCAGATGGCGGGTCTCGCGCCGCGATGCACCGTCGCGCAGATCTCCAAGATCGCTCGTGAGTACCCGTGGGATCTCGATCGCGGCAACGCGGCGAGAGTCCACACGGGCGCCGATCCCGCGGGCGACGGTGACGGGGTCGACACCGACGACACGTCCAGTCCGTCCACCGCCGATACACCGCAGCCGGCCGACGAGGGGTGGTTCGGGTGGGACGACCATGGTCACTTCCGACTCAGCGTGAACGTCGGTGCCGATATCGGCGGCGTGATCGAAGCGGCGCTCACCGAGGCGCGCGACGCCCAGTTCCAGGCGGGGAACACGTCGGTCGACACGGTCGATGCCCTCCTCGAGATCGCCGAGCGTTCTCTCGACGCGATCGCCTCATCTGATCGCCGGAATCGCTACCGGGTCAACGTTCACATCGAACGACACGGACGCGTGACCGATTCACGCGGCCGCCCGATCGCAGCGCCGGTCGCCGAACGCATCGCGTGCGATGCCCTCGTCGCCCCGATCTGGAGTGACGACGGAGTACCGGTGTCGGTCGGGCGATCACAGCACATCGTGCCCGAGCGGACCCGTCGCATCGTCGAACATCGAGATGGCGGATGCCGCGTGCCCGGCTGCCAGCACGATCGGTTCGTCGAGGTGCATCACATCATCCATTGGTCGAAACACGGGCCGACCGACACCTGGAACCTGATCTGCCTCTGCCCGAAACATCATCGTCTCCACCATCAGGGGCGACTCGGAATCGCCGGAAACGCCGACTCCGACGACGGTGTCGAGTTCACCGACGCGGCAGGCCGCGTCATCATCGAATCGGGGGCCAGACCCGAGCCCCCTGGG
>Ga0316197_10000336_pt1 | contig 33349 bp, 27 predicted proteins | sample OudBiesiAoxic_MG_FD_204939 | JGI IMG/M metagenome (GOLD analysis project Ga0316197, IMG submission 204939) | Coastal sediment microbial communities from Oude Bieten Haven, Netherlands - site A oxic | ecosystem: Environmental > Aquatic > Marine > Coastal > Sediment | place: Netherlands... | reverse complement strand
TGTAATAGAGATTAGAAGAAATCAAAACAATTAAAACCCCTTTTCTATTGAAAAATCAAATAGAAGAGGTAAAAAGGAGTATAAGATGAAAAAATTACCAGTAAATTATGAATTGTCCCATATAGATGGAAAGGCAAGAGCAGGAGTTATAACTACTCCCCATGGAGACATAAAAACTCCAGTATTTATGCCAGTTGGAACCCAAGCAACTGTGAAAACCATGAATCCAGAAGAAGTTAGAGAATTAGGGGCAGATATTATCTTAGGAAATACTTACCACCTATTCCTTAGACCAGGTGACGATGTAGTTGCTAAATTTGGTGGATTACACAAATTTATGAATTGGCCTCACCCTATATTAACAGACAGTGGTGGATTCCAAGTCTTTAGTTTAGGAGCTATAAGAAAGATAAGAGAGGAAGGTGTAGATTTTAGATCTCACATTGATGGATCTAAAAGATTTATTTCTCCTGAAAAATCTATAGATATTCAAAACAATTTAGGATCAGATATAGTTATGTTATTTGATGAATGTCCTCCTGGCCAGTCTTCTAGAGAGTACTTAATCCCTTCTATTGAAAGAACTACTAGATGGGCTAAAAGGTGTGTAGAAGCACATAAAAGACCTGATGAGCAAGGTTTATTTGCAATAGTTCAAGGTGGAATATATGAAGATCTAAGAGATAAGAGTATGAATGAATTGATGGAAATGGATGAAAGTTTTTCTGGATATGCTATAGGTGGATTAGCTGTAGGAGAGCCTCGTGAAGATATGTATAGAATATTAGATTATATAACTCCTAAACTTCCTGAGCATAAGCCTAGATACCTAATGGGTGTAGGAGAACCTCTTGACATGTTAGAAGCTGTAGAGCACGGTGTAGACATGATGGACTGTGTACAACCATCTAGAATTGGTAGACATGGTACTACATTTACAAAATATGGAAGATTAGTTATAAAAAATGCTAAGTATTCCCTTGATCCTAGACCATTAGATGAAGATTGTGACTGTTATGTATGTAAAAATTATACTAGAGGATATATCAGACATCTATTTAAAGCCAATGAGATGTTAGGACAGAAATTAGCTACTTATCATAACCTTTATTTCTTAATAAAGATGATGAATGGAGCAAGAGATGCAATTATAGATAAAAGGTTTATTGCCTTTAAAGAGGAGTTTATAAATAATTATACTCAAGGTAAAGACAGTGAGTGGATAATTCCACAAAGAATAGAAGATTAAAAAAAGAGATGCTTGCATCTCTTTTTATTTGGTTTTTATGCCTCAAAACTCACTTCTAAATTTTGGGGATCCATAACGGAAAATTGTTTTTGAAATTCATTTGGGTTAGTAATAAAGATAGGGTAGTGAACTATAAGGGTTGTATTATTATAGATAGTGAAGTCATCTATAATAAATCCCTCTATATCTCCTATTTTAACTTTAATTTTGGTAAGTTTAGTTAAAAATATATCCAAGGCATTTAAATCTAAATCTAGGAGTTCTTCAAGTGCACTCTCTGAAAAGATTGCTTGATTTATAGGTTTAGTATAACTTCTTGTGGTATCACTGAGAAAAGATACAAATTTTATAACCAAAGGCATATATAAACTACTTATATCTGAATCTAACTTTTCCATAATTTTTTTAGTAATAGGAGGAAGAACTTCCTTTAGATTTTCAGCTTCTCTTTTTTCAAATTCTAAATCATCTACAGCTTCGTATATATTTGAGATTCTCTCTTCATCATTTGGTTCTTGGGCCAAAATTTCTGTAACTCCTTCTACTGAAATACCCTGTTGTTTGAGCTCATCAATTATAGATTTTTCCTTTTCAATCATACCTCTATACGCTATCTCGGCTATCTCATTAAAAATATCATAAACTCCGTTATAAAAAGTAGTCATTTGTTCATGTTCTAAAATTTCCTCCTTATTGTTAGAATCTTCTAATTGACTCAGAATATTTCCAATTCCTACAATTAATTCATCCTCTAGATATCTAGAAAGAAGACGCACATCCCTTAATTTCATATTAATTTCTAATTTAATATTTTTATTTTCAATATCACTTTGATTATAAATAACTTTATTCATAATTCCCACCTCATTTAAATTCTAGTAATTTTATTTGTCTTAATTATTTATTGGCAAGAATATAAAATTTCCTCTATTCATGGACTCCTAATACGTAAAAAATAATATTTTCATATTTGTCGTATATATGGTAAAATTAACCTTAGCGATAATAAAAAAACAAAGAAAAACCGGGAGGATTTTATGAATAATAACGATGTACTACGTAGATTTAGATATGCTTTAGATATGAGTGATAAAGAGGTAATAAACGCATTTAAAGAGTCTGGACATATTATAGACAAAGAAGGGGTTCTTAACCTATTGAAAAAAGATGAAGAGGAAGGTTTTGAAAAGTGTAACAATAGATTATTAGGGTTATTCTTTGATGGTGTTATAATTCAAAGAAGGGGTAGAAAAGAAGTAAAACCTGGAGAAACTCCACAAACTCCAGCTCCAATGACTTCTAATAATATCAATAATCAAATTTTAAAAAAAATAAAGATAGCTTTAAACTTAAAAACTGAAGATATGGTAGCTGTATGGGAATTAGCAGATATCTATATTTCAAATTCAGATTTAACTGCATTATTTAGAAAAAAAGGACAGAAAAACTATAAGGAATGTTTAGATAAATTTTTAAGAACTTTCTTAAAGGGATTAGCTGTAAAATATAGAAAGTAGAGGTGACAATGTGGAAATTTTTAATTTAAAAAAATCAAAGCCATTGAAAGCTAGAGCAAAAAAGCAGATGACTGCTGAAAAAAAACAAATATGGAACTATATAAAGGATAGAAAACTTTATAATTTAAAATTTCAAAAAGAACGTGAAATAGGCAGATATATTGCCAATTTTTACTGTCCAGAAATTGAGTTTGCTATAGATATAGACAATGAAAAGCATACTAAAAAATATGAAAAGACAAGAGATGAATATTTACAATCTATTGGAGTAACAAGTATTAGATTTACCAGTAGTGAAGTAAAAGCTAACTTGGAAGAAACACTAAAAAAAATAGAAACTGTTATAAGTACCCTTAAATATTAAGAAACTTAAAAACAAAAAACTGAACTCCTAATTGGGGTTCAGTTTTTTGTTATCTAAATGTAGTGTTACACTTCTTATTCTTCTATTTTTACAAAATCCCAATCTTCGGGTTTCCCTAAGTAGTTCATTAAATTAGCTGGACGATATGTGTCATCTTTATCAAAACGTATTTTCACAGATTTATGAATTAAGGTATCACCATAGCCGTGATCAATTGGACGGTGAAATATATTTTTTAATCTATAAAACTTTGTTCTAGATTTATGCTGTTCTGCCATAGCCATTTGAACAATATCTAAATTAATCTCTTCTTTTAGGTGATCTTCAATATTTAATCCTATACTTTCAACTTCTTTTATCATCCAATTGAGGGAATTATAAGATAATGAAACACCGTCTTTATTCGGTTTATAACTGCCACCTATATCACTATGTACTCCTGCAAACCAAACCTGTTTTATGTCCATTTTATCTTGAGGCATCCATAAGGTTGGTTCAAAATCCTCCCTTAGTTCATCAATTGCTAAAGCATGTCTTGCACTTTTCACGTTATTTCCTATTTTAGTATCATAGAATTCGTCTTTTTCATCAAAATTACCTAAAAAAGATATTGGAATTCCCATTGCCCCTACAGTATCCCATAAACCAATAAATTTTATATCTCTAGATTTATGAGAATGAAGCGCTCTAAATTCAATAGATTTAATCCCAGATGGAGAATGAAGTGTACCGCTAGTTTTATAGTGTTTAAATGCTTCGTTTATTAATTTAGCATCTGGTCTTTTGACAATGCCACAATTATTTATAAGTCCAGAAAGAGCCCTTATTGTATAAGCACCTCTACTAAACCCAAATAAGTATAGTTCATCACCTGGATTATAATTTTGTACGATATATCTGTATGCATCCACTATGTTTTTTTGAACTCCTTTGCCAGTTACTCCACCAGAGAAAGCTCCATAATCTGAACCTACTCCCCAGTCATAAAATACTTCTTGAAAAATCCCATCTTTAGCAATAGGTTTAATAGCTCGAGCTATTTTTAAAACATTGGTAGGAAAATCTTTTTTTAAATTTTTTTCTGGTTTATTCCATGTACCATCTGAACAAATAACAATTCTCTTTTTCATCTTTGCCTCCTATAAAATAATTAAATTTTAATTAATATTATATATGTTTTTTTTAAGAAAATTCCTTTAGAAAAGTTTATGACATAATTTGTAATTAAATGTTAATACTAAAAAATCAGAAAATAAAAAACTGAACTCCTAATTAGAGTTCAGTTTTTTAATGGGTGATATTAGTTTGTGGTATAATTATCTTAGTAAAATAGGAGTGGTGAGATGGATAAGTTATTAAGTTTATTTAAAGGTTATGAAGCTAAAGAAGAATATAGTTTCTCAAAAATTATAAGAGAGTTAAAAATGCAAACTACATCGTTAGAAAAGTATTTAATAGATTTATATATTCTTGAATTATATTATTCACCTGAAGGGGATTTAAATTTTTCAGAAGATTTTATAATAGAAAAATTTGGGAAAGATAATTTTTTTTATCATTTAAAGCAACAAGTAAAAAAAATAAAAAATAGTTATGTTTTAGCAAAGTATTATGAAATTTTATGGAAATATGAAAGTAAGTTAAAAAAAAATACTTATAGAGAAGGTATGATAAGGAATATTATTTCTGCTGTCAAAGAAAAAAAACTTAAAGAAAACTATTTTATTGAGGATTATTTGGGAATAGCTTTGACAGCTTGTAATAAAAAAGATGAATTTAAAGATGAAATTATTGATTTAATCCTTCAAAGAAGAGAAGAACATAAGAATACAGTAGCAATTTATGAAATTTTAAATGAAAATAAATTGGTCTCTAAAGATATAAAAAAGATGGTTTTAAAAATGTTAAAAGAAGAATTGAATGGTTTATTTTTAGAATTAGATAATCCCATAAAATATGAAAAGCATTTAAAAATAATATTTAAAGTTTCAAAAAATAATATAGAAGAGATTGATGAATTATTAAAAAAAATTATAAAATATTTAGAAAAATCTCAAAGGTTGGCAATTTATAATAAATCATTTACAGAAGAATTACTTCGAGAGCTAAAAACTAATAATTTAGAAAAAAAAATAGATAAGAAAAATTTAGAAAAATTAAAGTGTTTATCGATGTCTCAAGGTAAAAAAATAAAATTTCCTTTATTAGAAGTTAAAACATCTATTTCAAATAAAAAATTAAAAGAGATAAAAAAAGAATGTCTAGATAGTACTCTTGAAAAAAGTATATTACGATTAAAAAATTATCAATTTGATTTATTGGAGATAATGAAAGAAAATAATCAGAAAAAAAAATTAGGGCTTGCAGATTTGTTTTTTGGAGATTCTGTAATTATAGATTCTAAAGGTAGAACCTCGGGTATAGCTGCTACTAAAGAACAGAAAAAAATTCATAAGGTTTCAGAGAGTATTCAAATTTATTTTAGCTTTTTCAAATTACAAATAGATGAAATTTTTAAGGAATTTAATGTTGTAGATAGTTCATCATTTAATTATTTAATCGAAAAATCAATCTATTTAGATTTTTCAGATAAAATAATAGTGAAAAAAGGTATTGATTTTTATATCAGTGAAGATTATATTTCTTTTATGCACCTTATTATACCAAGAATAGAAAATATATTAAGAAATTTTTTAGAAAGTTTGGGTGGCAGTGTTATTGGACGAATTAGAAATGATGGATTTAATTATAAAATATTAAGTGACATATTAAAGGAGGATTTAATTGAAGAAACATTTACAAAAGATTTAATATTATATTTAAAAATTGTTTTATCGGAGAATTTAGGGTTAAATTTGAGGAATGAATTGTCACATGGAATAATAGATGTAAGAAAATGTAACGAAGAAAATAGTAGTATAGCTTTTCATACATTACTGTTTTTGTTATTTTTATAATAAAAATTAGATTAAATAAAGAATGAAATCAAATACAGTATCAAAATTCTGTATTTTGGAGACTGTACTGCTAAGATCAAAAAACTGAACTCCTAATTAGAGTTCAGTTTTTTATTTCAATTTTCTACTTATTAGGAAAAATTATTTTAAATATTGGGTAGAGCTCCCGTTCTTCTTTAGTTATTCTATAGACCAATTTATCTATTAAATCTTCTATATCTTGATTAAAACTTTCAGTTTTATTTTTGAACAAGACTAGTTATTCATTATAGTTCTTGTGAAGATTATAAGTACAATTTTTCCTGGAATTGTAAATAATGTGGATAGTATCCAATATTTAAAAAAATTAATGTCTGTTAATCCGTAAACATAATTTTGTAAATTAGAAGGGAAAACAGGAATAAGTCTTGTGGTCATAAGGATACGTAGTTCATGATTTTTAACCCCTTGATCTATTTTTTTAAAAGTGGTGGTTTCTCCAAATTTTTTTTCTATAAATTCTCTGGCTACATATCTAGCACTTAGAAATGATGCTGCCATTCCTAGAGATGCCCCTGTTATAGCCAAAAATAAGCCTAGCCATGGTCCAAATAAAATTCCGGATAAAATGGTAACAGGAATTGCTGGGATAAAAAATAAACATACGGCAATATAAAAAAGAACGTATATAATCGGTGCCATTATCCCAAATTTTAATATGTTTTGTCTTAGGTCTTCTAAACTATCCAATGTGATATGACTAAATATCCCTTGTGATTCTAATATTCCGAATATAACTATAAATAGAATAATAAATAAGATTTTTTTCATGTTGTTCCTCCTAAATCCTTTAATTTGTTATATTCCTTAAAAAATAATTCTATAGTTAACTCTACCATAATTTTAAAAATATCCTATCGCTTTCTCTTCTAATAAGTATTTTTCACTTTAATCTTTTTTCTCTCAATACTCATGGATCAAGAGAAAATTGAAGAGGTGGTTCAAAAAAAAGATAAATTCTAATTTTAGAATTTATCTTTTTTTTTAGATTATGAATAGATATTCACGCATCAATTTTCTACTTATTAGGAAAATTTGTTTTAAATATTGGGTATAGTTCTCTTTCTTCTTTAGTTATTCTATAAATCAATTTATCTATTACATCTTCTATATCTTGATTAAAACTTTCTGTCTTATTCCCACTCTCATATCGGGTATAAAAATTCATGATTTCACTAGAAATTTCACTCATTTCATCTTCATAAGAATCTGATATTTGTTTTGTTGCCTCTAAACTTCTAAGAGCAGGATAAAGGTAGTTATCCTCGTTTATCAGATGAGAAATAAGTACTATTTTTAAACTTTTAAAATTACTATCTATTATATCGGCGTCTGTATTTATTTGTATTTTTTTTAGGAGTTTCTTTATATCCATATGTTGATTATGCAGTTCATCTATTAATCCCATCTTATTAATCCCCCTTGAAGTTAATTACGTTTTTTCTGTTTTTTTTAAAGTTTCATACAACCATACAAATGTAAGAGCTATATACATATAGATCATTCCTAAGGTTAGTATAGGATGTTTGATATATTCTACTATATTCTCCCATCTGTATAAAACTCCTCTAAAAAAATACCAACGTTTTATTGCTTTCATAGTTCCTTTTTCTTCACTCTCTGTCGTTTTATTCATCACAGAAAAATAATATCTTTTTTTCTCTAGGATATTTTTTAATGTTACCTCCTTTTCGTCATGATTTACCCCAGTAAAATCAGCTCTTTCTAGATATCCACCCATTTCTAGATATCTTATTGTAGGTTGGGTCTCTTCAAAAGCTATTTGATTAAAATTAATTCCTCCAGATCTTTTATACTCCTCACTTTTCCAAAATCTTGCTGCTTCGATAGAATTAGTGCCTACTTTTTTCCCAGCTCTATTGATAACACCTCTCTCAAAGACTTTAACTTTTGAAAAAAAGTTATTATATTTTGAAAAGGGTTCTTCTGGAATAATAAGCCCTCCTACTTCTTTATTTTCTTTAAAATAAGTTATACATTTTTCTACTAAATCTTTTTTTAAAATCATGTCAGAATCTATTATGTAGATGTATTCAGGAGAGAGATCCCATGCTTTTTCTATTGCACTTTTTCTAGCAATTCCTCGTTCCCTGTGTGGAAGACTCAAAATATGTAAATTTTTATTATTTTCACCAATATTTTTTAATATATCTAAAGTTTTGTCTGAAGAACCATCATCAGCTACGACTACTTCTAGTTTTTTATGGGTTTGGTTTAGACAACTATTAATACATTTTGCTATTATATTTTCGTTATTATATGAAGATAATAATATTACTAATTTATTCATATTTATTCCTCCAATTTTTGTATAAATTTTGTGAATTCATTTTTTGTGTTATCCCAATGGAAATTGAGAGAAAATTTGTAAGCTGCCTCTTGCATACGTTTATATTTATCTTTGTCTTCAACTACAGATTGCATTAATATTACTAAGTCAGCGATTGTATTATTTTCACATAAATACCCAGCTTCACCTTTTTTTAATGCGTCTCTTATCCCTGGAGAGTCAAAACCTATACTAGGAGTACCAACTGCCGCTGCTTCTGTTACAATAAGCCCCCACCCCTCTCTAAGAGATGGAAATAAAAGACAATGGGAACGACTCATCAATTCTAATTTTTTCTCTTCTGAAACAAATCCCCAATAAGTAATATCTCTATTTATAGGAGTATTGTCAGTTTCATACTTTTTAAGTATATTATTTAAAACTTCATCTATATATTCTTGATTTTTTTTACCGACAATCCATAGCTTTGCTTTAGGATATAGTTTTTTTATTTTACAAAAAGCTTCTACAACTTTATCTATACCTTTATAGTTTGAGTACCTCCCAACGTATATAAATGTAGGTTCCTTTTCTTTAGTAAGAAATTTTTTAGGATCCCATGGTATAAAATCTATTCCTTCAGGAAGGACAGTTATTTTTTCTGTAGAAAAACCAATATTTACAAGGTCATTTTTTGTAGATTCTGAAACAGTAATAGTCGGATCATTTTTAGATAGCTTTAAAAATGGCGTTTCAGTTATTTTACCAATTATATTTACAGGAAAAGAAGTATTCATATTCCATATTTCTCTTGTTAATTGGTGTATAAAAAAGATCCTTTTATTTTTTTCTACCCAAAATTTAGTGAAAAACCTATGGGTATTACATTGATCCACTACATAATCTATGCTATCTTTATGTTCATAGTAATATTTTTTTGCCTTAGTAATTACACTAATATTATTACCACTTCTTATATATTTGATACCATCGATTACTTCTTCTGGACTTCCTCCATTAAAACTAGATGAAAAGTGTACGATTTCAAATTTATTTTTATCTAATCTTTTTATCATTTCATGGGTGAATATTTCAGCTCCTCCTTTTTTAGGAGCTTTTATATCTCTCCATGAAAGAAATAAGATCTTTTTTTTACAACTTCTCTCTTCTCTTATCATTTTCTATCCTCTCCTCAAATATAAATGTAGTAGCTAACAATAAAAATAAAATAGTGTAGAAGAAAATACCTCCCTTTAAAAAGATAACAATATCTGTACCATATTTAAAGAGGAATCCTGTATATGAGATAGCTATAAATCCTAGGATATATAAATATGCTTTCTTTTCTAAGATGATATTTATATTTATTAGATAAAAGCTATTTACAAGCATGCAATACATAAGGCTTCCCATAAATAAATGGTTTGCTGCCTCTAAATAGTTAACTCCAAATAAATATTTGACTGAAAGAGGCAATATAGTTTTATAAATTATTAATAAAAGAAATTGAATCCCTAGAAGTAGCATAAAATATTTTTTTACTTTTAAATTAAATTCAATTTTATTTTTTACAATAGAACTAAGGTTTGGTATGAATACAGTAATTAAACTAAAGGAAACAAAAAGAATTATTTGACTATATCTAAGAACCACAGCATAGATTCCAGAAAATTCATGAAGTTTATAATTAAATATAATCATATCCATAGATGTATAGTAGTAGATGAAAAAATTTGCAAAATAAACTATCCCTATACTTTTAATCACTGGGGCTATTTTCCCTTGATTTCGTACTACCAATGTCCCTATTTTAAGTTTTAACATCCCATGTATTACTCCTACTCCCATTCCAAAGACAAGGCCTAAAAGGACTACATCAATATGTTTGTATATAGGTAATAGTATAAGTACAAAAAATACTTTGGCTAAATCTTCAATGTAGAAATTCATATTTAAATTAAAAAATTGTTTCTCTCCTTGAAATATTCCCCTTAAAATACTGAGAAATAAATTTAAAAAGAATACTAAAAATAAAAGGCTTATAGAATAATACGATGATCTAGTAAAAATTAGGATATAATCAATTAAAATTAAAAATAATCCAGTTAATATAGCAATATATATAAATGCTACTTTATATATTATCTTAGCAGTTACACCATTTTGTGAGATTTCCTTGGCTGTAAAAGTCTGAAAAGAAATTCCTGCTACGAGAAGTATCGCTAGAATACTTAAAAGAGCATTTAATGTACCATAATCTTGTTGACTTATATACCAACTACAGAATATATGAAAAAAATAGTTGATTCCATTTAAACCTATATCTAAGAACGGGAATATTTTTTCTTGATATTGAAGTATTAATTTTTTTATATTCATCTCCACTCCTTTTTCTGACTCATCCTATAAGATACAACTCCTCTTAATTGATCTTTACTCAAAGGTTTAGTTAGAATTCCTTTAGCTCCAGCACTTAAAATATCACTTCTTTCAGCATTTAAAGAATAAGCTGTCAAAGCTATAATGTAAATATCATCTATTTCACCTGTAGAAGTCAACTCGTCTAAAACTTCTAAACCATTCATAACTGGCATCTGAATATCTAAAAGGAAAAGATCATATTTATTTTTTCTGAGTAAATCTAAAGCAATTTTACCATTATCTGCAAACTTAATATCTACATCTAATTTCTTTAACATCATACCGAGAACTAGTTGATTGTCCTCTATATCTTCTGCTACAAGAATTTTAAATTTCTCTTTATTTTGATCTTTTTTTTCTGATGAGAATACTTCATCTAATGCTTTTAGATCATATAAACCATCTTTTTTCTTTGGAATACCGATAGGGATTATTACATTAAATGAAAACTTAGTACCCTTCCCTACTTTACTAGTAACTGTAATATCTCCATCCATGAGTTTACATAATTCTTTTGTTATAGAAAGTCCTAACCCTGTTCCTTTGTGGTTGACATCGACTTGTTCGAACGAATTAAATACGCTAGCAAGAGCTTCTTTTTTTATTCCTTGACCAGTATCAACAACATCTACAAATAATCTATCTTTTTTGTATGAAATGTTTAGATTGATATTTCCTTCATCTGTAAATTTAAAAGAATTAGACAAAAGGTTTATAAGTATTTGTTTGATCCTTCCTTCATCCCCCTTTAAATACTCAGGAAAAGGGCTTTGTACGTTTATTTTAAAATCTATATTTTTCTGTAAAGAATGTATTTTAAAAAGGTCCTCTATATTTTTTAGTGTTCTTTGGATATTAAAAACTTTTTCTGAAAATTTTAATTTTTGTGCATCTATTTTAGAAAAATCTAATATGTTATTAATAATACTTAGAAGATGTTTTCCTGATTCTGTTATGGCTTTTAATTTTTTCTTTTTCTCTTGGTTTTCTTCTTCTTCCAAAAGAAGCTCAGAATAACCTATTACAGAATTTAATGGTGTTCTCAATTCATGAGTCATATTAGATAAAAAAGCACCTTTAGATTTTACTAATGCTTCGGCACTTTTTTTATTTTCTTTTAGACTTTCACTACTTGTTTTTATATTATGTACCATCTGATTAAATACTCTGATTAATTCATTTACTTCTTTTTCATTTTTCATTTCTATGATTTGATCATATTTTCCTTCGGCTACTTTTGCTAACCCTTTTTTCATTTGCATAACTGGATCCAAAATATAATATTTTATTAAAAAATTGTTTATTGTGAGGAGCATTATAATAAATAATCCAATTATTGAAAAAATTAATATTTGTAATCTATAGTGTGCCATACGTTCTTTTTTAAAATCCATTCTTAAATAAAGAATAGACTTTTTATTATTCATATTACTAGATATTAAAGAACTATTTTTTAGAGGTATGGCAATTTCATAAATAGACTTTTTAAAATTTTCTTCTTTTTTTATTAACTTTTCTTTTTTTAGAATAGGTGTAATAAATTCACTATTTGTATCAAAGCCGAGTTCTTTTTTATTATTAGAATATAATATTTTATAGTTTTTATCATATACCCTAATTGTTGTTATCATAGTACTTGCTATTAACTTTTGAAAAAGTCTTTCGATACTATCTAGATGTCCTTCACCTTGACCTAATAAAGGAAAGAGTGCCCAATCTACTTCATTAGCTAGTGACGTTGTATCTTCCCTTACCTCTCTTCTAAAATTTTTTTCTGAAAATTTATAAATAAATCCATAAGTTAATAAGCTAAAAATAATGGTATATATAAACATCTTTAAAGGAAGTATAAAAAGGACTGAACTTTCTTTTTTCATTTTGTTCCTCCTCTGCTAAAAGATTATGTACCTTGATTATTAAATTTTTTATCCATCTATGCCTATTTTATTTGTTTTGTTTTGAAGAATCTTTACAATGTTAACTAAGTATTTTAGAGAATCTTTTACTATGTTTATATGGGATCCGTCTCTATCTATACATTTTACTGGGAGTTGTATCGTTCGAAAGTTAAGTTTTTTACAAACATACATCATCTCAAGATCGATAGCTAATTCACGAGTTACACTTAGATGTGGGAGGATATATTTTGCAGCGTCTCCCTTTAATCCTTTAAGGCCAGTTTGAGGGTCATAGACCCCCTTTGGTAATAATGGCTTAGTGATGCAACGTTTGGCAAAACTAAGACATTTTCTGATGAATGGTCTATTTTCTGCACTTTTATCTTTAGTAGCGGCTACCACATCATAGTAGCCAGCTTGAAGTATATTGATCATCTTTGCAATATCTTCAATAAAAAATGAATCATCTCCATCTACTATAATAATGATGTTACCTTCTACACTTTTTATTCCTTCTATATAAGTCCCTGCTTTTCTTGTGTTTTTTTCTAAATCTTTAAGTTCTAAAAAGCCAAAATCACTAATATAGTCACTTTTTTCATTAAATCTTTTTAGTAACTTATTTGTGAGTTCCTTTGTATCATCAATACTTCCATCATTTATAAAATAAATTTTAGAATTTCTATAACTTTCTTCTAAAAAACCATTTAATTTTTCTGCAAAGTTTAATACATGTTCAAACCTTTCTCCTTCATTGTAAAGGGGAACTATAATTGAAAGTTTAAATGTTTCACTTGCAAAATTAGGCTCTATTAAAGTGTTAATAAGTTCTATAAGTTTATTTTCATTACCTTTAGTGACTATATGAGATCTTACCTGTCCACTTCCTTTTATAGAAGATATTTCTTTTGTTGTTAAAAGTTCGTTATAATCGGTGAAAATAAGAATAGGGATGGCATTATTGAACTTTCTAAATTTATTTGCAATTTCTATAGAATCTTTTTTTGTCCTAGAATCTATAATGACTGCACTGCCTTTTTCCTCTCCTAAAACTTCATGGAGAGAATATATTTTATATGAGAAAAATCCTAGTATTTTGTCATATTCAATATTTCTTTCTTGAGTTGTCACTATCACTAGTTTTTTCATTTTTATTCCTCCCATCATTGATATAAATATGAATAATAAAGCCTAAAAATAAAACTATACTTATTATTAATAGTAGTATTCCAAGGTAATAGGTTTTTCTTAAAACAACTTCTATACTTCCTTTACCGTTCTTATCAGTAATGAATGCAGCTCCAACTCCATTTATTACTCGAGTAACTCTTTGATTGTCTAAAGATTCCTTCCAAAGAGGATTAGGAGATTCGCCGTAGGAGACTAGTAGCCTTTCATTTTTAGGATTATTTAAAGAAAAATCTCTTTTCATAGTGTCTATTTTTTCGTAGGAAATATTGGCACTAATATTTTTAGGAGTAAATAATTCTATGTCTCCTACTTCTTCTATATAAAGATTGTCTAGGGCTATAAGCTTATCATATGGAAGAACTTGGTAATTTTTCATCTGAAAAATTCCTATTTCTTTTTTGTCTCCTCTAGACCATATTTGTAGTTGCATATACTTAGCTTCTTCAGGTGCAGTAAATAATTGTTCGTATTTATTCCATCTTTTCTTAAATTGTTCTTCAACTTCAGAAATATATTGAACATCTATTATTTCTTTTTCATTATTTAAAAATATGACCTTAGCATGCCTTTTTTTAATTGTTTCAGATCTAGCTTCATAAGATATGAGATATTCCTTTATAGGCTGGACACTCATCATCTTAGAGGCATATACATACCAATCACATGAACATGTGGGATCAAATTCCATATGAAGGATATTTTTTTTAATTTTGTGCCTCATCATATTTGGATAGATTGATTCACATTCACTACAATTTTCTTGGAATATATCTTCAAAAAAATCAGGTTCTTTGACTTCTTTTGGATGAAATTTGTGTATATCCTTTAAATTACTCATAGTTGGGACTTTAGAATTAAATAAAATTTCTAATGTATATTTTCCTTTAGGTATATTTAAATTATCCAATTTGACTTCTTGATAATAAGGAAGTGTATCTTTTAGTTTTTTATATTTTCTAGGAAACTCCTCATCTAAAGGTTCTGGAATAATTACGGTATCAAAACCATCTGAACTACGTTTAAAGTCTTTTGTAGGAATTATTTTTTTTATTACTTTTTCTTTGTTGTTTTTTATTATAAAAGTAAGTGTACCATTATATTTTGGATTTGCTTCTATATTCATACTGACTTTATAGGGCTTGCCTTTTAATATTTCAATCTCTTTTTTTAAAATACCAGATTGGCTTCGTATTGCTTTACCACCACTTAATCTTGGGTACCGCCTTTTAGTCTGTATATTTCCTTCATAATGAAAAGCATTTTCTCCTTCTAATGCCATAAAAATATTACCTTTTTCTATGATCTTAGATGTTGAAAAAATATAATTTTTTTTATCTTCTTCAGATAGAAATACAATAGCATTAATAGCATTGAATCCTTTTCTATTAAATATTCTTAAGTTTTTGTCTTTTATTTCAAAATTTTCAATCTCTATCCACTTAAATTTATTTATATTATTATTGGTATTTATTTTGATACTATCGTCACCATTTTTTAACTCTAATCTTCCACCTTTTTTAGAAATAAGGGTTCTTATATATAAACTTCCTTTTTCTCCAATTTTTCCCTTAGGGTTAAGGGTAAACATATTTTCTTTTTTGTATTCCTCTAAATCTTTTATATTTAAATCGTGGATCCACCAATAATTTTTTTGATTTGTATTTTGAAAAGAAAGTAAATCAAATCTCATATATTTGGTATTTGGAGGAGTTATATACTCGCCATAAAAATTTATTTCATCAAAGAAAAATTCCTCTTTAGGAGCAATAACATAACTAACTCCTACTTCATTGTATTTGTCATCAAAAAATCTAACTTTGACATGGAGCTTGTTGGTTCCTCTACCAGAGATAAGTATATTAAATTGATAAGGATTATCTTCTTTTGCTTCTATTAAACCTGATTTAGCAACTTGCCATATGGATTTGGGATCTCCTTTAACTATCTCTCCACGTAAAACAGGAATTTTATTAGTCGCTTCCTTAGGAATTGCTTGTACAGAAAAAAGTTGTGGATTATCTGGTTTGAAAAATTTATTTGTCCTTAACAAACTATCAAAATCAGCAATTATTTTTTTATTTAGTCCTTTAAATCTATAAGGTTCTATATCTAATTTACTTGTTGAAAATGTCACTGCAAGACCTTTACCCATATCAAAATCATAGGGGAAATTATTTATTCCTTGAGAATTTAAGATCCACCTCCAATCATTATTTTTTATAAGAACTTTTCCCCAATCTAGAAAAACATTAGAACTTTTTATAGAATCAAATGGAAAACTATAATGTTTTTCAGGTATAGAGGAAAGGAGAAGATCTATAAAATTTTCAGCTTCAATATAATCATATTTATTTATTTCATAAAAAAGCTCTTCATCTAGATTTTGATTCATAAAAATTATTGGGATCTCTTTTAAATCTAAATTTCCTTGATGAAGATAAGTTTCCATTTTAGAGAATCCATATGGAGTATAAATTTTATTTCCATAAACTTGCATATAATTTCTATGATCTTTTAGTTTATAGAGACTATATATTTTATTACTATAATGTTTTTTTAATATCTTTTGTTCTTCTAAAATTTTCAAATTAAATTTTTGCCTTTTTTCCTGCCCTAAATATTCATTATGGTAAGCAAGTTCATCTATAGGAAAAGCTTTTAGCATCTTTCCAATATTCCTTGAGATCCCTTTATCCATAAGATCTTGAATATAAGCCAAATAGTATGTAATCCCCATTATATTACCCTCATGATGAAAGATGGTATTTTTTTTACTTGTATAAATGTGTATATCTCCAGTAGCCTTTATGCTGCCACCTAGATTTTTATTTTTATTCCAATATGGAGTTGCTACTCCAGTATTAGCCTGTACCATGTTATCTGCTGTTGGAAGGTAAAGGACCTTGCTAAACTCTCCCCCATCATATAAATTCTCTTGTGCTTCTATCATTTCAATTGGTATTTCAACTGGGGAATAAAATCCATCAATAAATTCTCTTTTAAATGGTGAAATATAATAATTGAGAGATACAATTATTAGTATAATTAAAATACCTTTCATTATGGAGCCTTTATATGAATCTTTAAATTTCATTAAAATTTGTTCTACTCCAAAAGTTAAAAGGAGGGAAAAACCAACTGCTAATAGACCAACTAATTTATTAGGATCCCTAAACATAGATCCAATTACAGGAGTTTTTGTCACAAATTTGACGAAATAAGGAGCAAAACTTTCTATTTTTGTTCCAGTAGATAGGCCAATAAACATAAGAGAAAGTATGGTAAAAAATAATATAATATGATATTTATAAGACCGGAAAAACATAGCATAAATAATAAAAAATATTAAAAATCCTCCTCCTAAATAATAACTAAAAGGAAGTTTTGTGGTGTCAAACATAGGCCACCAATAACTGTCTAGATAGAGAACATTTAATGGAGAACTATTTTTACTAAAAAGAGTGATGGTATCTACAGTATTTATATTATGTTGACTAGTTTGAGAATTTGTAGCAATACTTAGAATATAAGTTCCAAACCAATAAAACGATGTTAAAAAGAAAAAACTTATTAAAATTGTTAATTTTAATATTACACTCTTTAGGAAATCTTTTATTTTCCTTGTATTTGGAAATAAAATAAGTATGTTTTTTATAAGAATCAAACTTCCTATAACAAAAAAATATAGTACCCCATAAAAAAAATAGTGAATAGCCCCAGCACTAATACTGTATAAAAATGAAAAAATAGCTATATCTTTAATATTTTTTTTGTAGGGAATAACTCTTGAAACATTATAATTTCTTATAACTTGCTTTTGAAATTTAGGATCAAAAATATCAAAAATAAGTCTCAAGAGTAAAGGAAATAAACTATATCCACAAAGTAGATAAATATGTTGTATTCTAAAGATTACCCATGGATTTAAAGCGTAATATAAAGCCCCAGTTACTAAAGCAAAAACTTTATAGAAATTAAAATCTTTCCCAAAATATAGACTTATAATTCTTTTGCTCAAGAGATACATACTCCCGGCTGACACACATATAAGAACAAGGATAAAACCCTTTATAAGAACAGGGCCACTGCCACCAAAAATCATAGAAATAATCCATAAAGGTAAGATATATATTAATCTTGGTATATTTAAAAGGGTTGTAGTAGACCATCTTTCATTCCATAACCCAAATATCTCAGTTAAATAATTTTCTGAATAATATCCAAAAGAAATATCACTAAAGACTATATGTCCGCTAGATAAGAAAGGTTCGAAAGTCCATAAGATAAAAGAAAGTATAAATAATCCTGAAAATAAGTCATACCTAAAAATATATATGTAATTACTTATTTTATTAGTAAAATTTTTCATGTAGTCACCTCATACTAAATTTTTTCCTTTATCTGTTCTTTTAATTCGTTATCAGTTTTTATTTTTTCTAAAATCTTTTGGTTTTCTTGCATATTATTTATGGAATTAGTATTTTGATTGACTATTCTTTCTTTTATAAGATCTAGTTTTTTTATAAAAGATTTGAATTCTCCTAAGGATTTCTCCACAGAATTTAATTCTTCAAATACATCTACTAATTCTCTTTTTAAAAATTTATACTTTTTATCTCCTTCTTTTTCAATGCTTATTCTGATTATCCCTTTTATATATGATTCTAATGAGAGACCTATAAAAAATATAATACTTAAAGCAACAATAAAAGATATTATCCAAAGAAGTTTTATTTTGGAAATATATCTAAAAAGAGGAGCTTTGTAAATATTTATATCTTCATAAACTTTTAGATATATAGGATTTTCTCCTACATCTATATAAGTATAGGAATAGAGTTTTCCTTGGTATTCATCTACCCCTACTCTTCCATCTAATATTCTCTTACTAATTTCATCAATTACATATTCTGTACTTTCTAATTTTCTATTTGAAGCGGTTATATAAAATTCATCATTTAATATGTCTGCTTTAAATGGAGACACAGATAAAATTTTATTTAAATATGAATTATTTAGCTTAAAATAAAGTATTTCTTCATTTCCATCAGAATTAAAGATCTTATAATAAAGGTGCTGATAAGAAACGTCATTATTTATCTTTATTTTTTCTACATAAAAAGGTCTTTGAAATTTTATTTTTTTAAGTTCTTTTTTTATAGGAAGAAGATTCTTTTCAGAAGAGTTGTATATGACCTTATAGTTTGAATCAAATAATGCTATTTCATCTATTCCTATATTTCTATAATTAATCAAATTTTCTTTTAGAAACACCTTTTTATCTTTCTTTATTTCTTTTCTCATTTCTATTTCTAGAGTTGTATAATATTCTTCAATTGATTTTTTTCTTTCTTCTCTTGACCTTTCTAGTCTTATTAAAAAGTTGTCTTCTAGAGTTTTGTCTATATATCTTATAGACATGGTAGTAAACATAAAAATTAAAATAACTATAGTTCCTAGTATTCCACTTAGTAGTCTTATGTTTAATTTTTTTTTAAGATTTTGTATACTTTTTTCATAATCTTTTTCTAGATCGTTAGTAACATTCAAATCCTTTTTTTTTCTTAATTTGTTTAGTATTTTCATAATTATCACCTTTAAAAGTATGTTTTAAAACCTACTGTAACCCTTATAATGTTTTCTTCAGGAAGTCTATTTTCTTTTGGGATATTTGTAGTTGTTCTATAGATTTCATAAGAAGTTTTCAATATAAATTCAATATCTTCTACTATTTTTTTTTGATATTTTGAATAGATAATATATGACGTTTCATCTAAATATTGATTTTCATCATCAGTTTCCCATTCTCCATATCGATAGGCTATTTCCTGTCCTAAGTAAAAGTTTTCCCATAGATTGTATTCTGCATAAATTCTTGGAGAAAATATCCAAGCAGAATAAGAATCGGCCTTTTTATAACCTAATATTTCTTTGTTATCAAAGATAATTCCTATCTCATCTTCATAGTCATATCCACCACCATTAATTCCTAGTTTTAGTTTGGATTTATTATACTCTAATTCTGGGGTTAATTTAAATATATGCTGCCAAAAATCTAAATATTCAAATTGTTCATTTTCAAAAGCCATATAATTTTTATAGGTTATATTTTTTCCAATACTTCCTTGACTTGAAAGTTGTGGATTAATGATAAACTTATAGTAACTGTCTTTTTCTTTTCCTTCGATAGTAAAGTTTTTGTTATAATATTTTCTGTTTTCCATATATCCTTCAAATATAAATCTTGTTCCTTCAGTTAGATAATTTTCATAAATTATCTTTGGAGTAATGGTAAGAGAGAGAGAAGTATTATCATAGATATTACTATCTTTAGGATCTACTATTATCACTCCATCTTCTGTTATCAAAGGTATTGGTTTTGTTACTTCTTCTTTACCAACAACTATGTCATTCCAAAATCCCACAGTGAAACCATGGTCTAATTTTTTAAACAAATCTCCATAAAATTTTATACCTAAATCTTCTTCATCTTTTTGCTTTCCTGTTTTTCTAGGGAAATCTCCCTCAACTAAGTATCGACTAAAATAATCATTATAGTTTTCATAAAAATTATCATAATCTAAAGAACCTTTTAACCCTAGGATAATTCCTTTGTTTCCCCAACCATTATATTGAAATCTTCCACCAAAACTAGAATAAGAAATATTATCTGCGACACTATGATTTTCTCCCTTAACATCGTATTTGAGAGTTCCTTCAAAATTAACTGGATAATTTATAAAACTATAATAACCTTTTCCTAAAGTAAGAGTATAGGCCTCTACACCATCTACTTTCATATCCTTAATACTACTATGTTGATACTCTATCCCTGTAAAATGTTCTCCACTAAAAATTTGAGTAACTCCAAAAAGAGTACTACTACTTAATAAAAAAATTGCAACTATGTACTTTCTCCCCAAATTTCTCACCTTCTATTTCTTTATTTTCAATAAATATTTTGCATTAAGATTATAATCACTTTTTCTGCTTTCTATATTTTCAATTATTTCAAAGTCAATACCTATCTTTTGTAAAATTTCCTCTAACTTTTTTATAGAGATTAATTGATCACTTTGATTTTTAAGGAATTTTGAATAATTAATGGCACTTTTTATGATGTTTTTTCCATCTTCATCAACTTTCCATGGTTTAGGAATATATTTATATACATCTCCTTCATTTATTGCCATTAAAAGGGTACTTGTATTAAGAGATCCTGAAAGAGCAATTCTTACTACATTTGGATATTTTTTTCTTAGTTCTTTAAATAGTTCCACTCCATTTTTAGGCATATTCATATCACTGACGACTACATCTATATCCTCTTTTTCTATAAGGTCCAAAACTTCTTCTGGATTAGGAGTAAAAAACTTATAGTAATTTTCATTTTTTAGTCTTATTTTTAAAAGCTCTAAGAAATCTTTTTGATCATCTACAAATAATACTTTTCCATTCATAATTAAAACTCCTCATCAATATATTCTATTTCAATATTGTTCATTTTTTTTTCAAAGATAGATATTTTTTCATTTGCGTCTTGATATTGTTTGTTTTTCAATGCTTTTTCTATTTGAATACTGAGATCATAAGCTTCTTTAAACCCATAACTTCCTAAGACACCTTTTAAGCCATGAACTATATTTCGAGATTCCAAATACCTTTTTTGGAAAATATAATCTTTAAGATACAGTATATCTTTATCTCTATTTTCTAAAAATTTAGGTATTAGTTCTTTTAAATCTTTAGATATTGTTACTTTCATCTGTCTCCCCCCCACTTTTCTAAGAATAACTTCTTGCAATATGTCTGTATTTTCTATAATAGGAGTAAAAATAAAAAATACTTGTTCCTCTATACATTCAAAACTAAAAAATTCCTTTATTTTCTTAATTTTCTAGAAAAAATACATAATTAAAAAAAAGCAAATTTGTTAATTCGGATTTTTTGATTTTATTCCTTATACATATGAGTTGACATTCATATAACTTTGAGGTAATATATGAATAAGTATTCATATATTATTTGTTTAAAGGGAGAAAACTATGAAAAAAGAAGTTATATATAGTATAAAAAATCTACATTGTGGAGGATGTGCTGCGAAGATTGAAGATGCAGTTAGTTCATTGCCATATGTAGAAAGTGCTAATTTGAATTTTATGAAAAAAACTTTACTCATTGAGTTAAAGGAGATAAAAGAGAATCTTTTGGAGGAACTAAATAAATTAGCTGATAATTTAGAACCAGGAACAATAATTGAAGAAGTTTTAACTAAGAAAAATACAAAAATTACTTATAATGTAGAAAATTTACATTGTGGAGGATGTGCGTCCAAGGTAGAAAATGCTATAAATGAACTTCCTCATGTTTTAGAGGCTACTTTAAATTTTATGAAAAAAACTTTAGTAGTAGAATTCACAGGGGAAAAAGATGATTTTTTAAAAGAGATCAAAATTTTAGCTGATAAAATTGAGCCAGGAACAACTATAGTCGAAATAGAAGAAGATCTAAGTGAGGAATATGTAGAATCTGAAAAAAATATTAGTTCAAAACAAGGTAGAACTTATAAGGAAGAGATTAAAGTAGCTATTGCATTATTTTTATTCTTTCTTGGAACTTTTGGGATAGAAGATACTAAGCTAAAATTAGCAGTACTTATTCTGGCTTATATAGTTTCTGGTGGAAATGTAGTTTTAAAGTCGTTTAAAAATATAGCTCGGGGAAATGTCTTTGATGAAAATTTCTTGATGACCATTGCAACCTTTGGGGCATTTTTCGTAGGTGAATACTCTGAAGCAGTCGCAGTTATGATATTTTATCAAGTAGGAGAGTATTTTCAAGGGAGAGCTGTTAATAACTCTAGAAAATCTATTGAAAGTCTGATGGATATAAGACCGGATTTTGCAAATATGAAAATTGGGGATGAACTAAAAAAAGTTAAACCTGAAAGTGTAAAAGTAGGAGCAGTAATTGTAGTTAAACCTGGGGAAAAAATACCACTAGATGGAGTTGTTATAAAGGGAAATGCTGCTCTAGATACATCTGCATTAACTGGTGAATCTCTTCCTTTAGATGTTAAATCTGGAGATACAGTCTTAAGTGGAAGTATCAATAGGAACGGTGTGATAGAAATAAAAGTAGATAAAGATTTTTATCACTCTACTGTGAGTAAAATATTGGAGTTAGTAGAAAATGCAAGTAATAAAAAAGCTGATACTGAAAAATTTATAACTAAATTTGCAAGGTATTATACTCCAACTGTGGTAGTTATAGCTACTATGACAGCTGTGATTCCACCATTATTTATAGGAGATTTTAATACTTGGTTATACAGAGCATTGATATTTTTAGTTATATCATGTCCATGTGCATTGGTAGTATCTATTCCCCTTGGATTTTTTAGTGGAATTGGTGCTGCATCTAAAAAAGGTATTTTAATTAAAGGTGGAAATCATCTAGAAGCACTATATAAAGTTGGTGCTGTAGTATTTGATAAAACGGGGACTATCACAAAGGGAAATTTCAAAGTAACTGAAGTATTTACGAGTGAGATGTCAAAGGATGAAATCATGTATATATCGGCTCATGGAGAGGCATATTCTAATCATCCGATAGCTAAAAGTATAGTAGAATCATATGGGAAAGAAATTCAAATAGGAAAAGTAAAAAACTATAAGGAGATAGAGGGACAGGGAGTAAGTTTAGTTTTAGAAGATAAGAAGATACTACTAGGAAACTACAAATTAATGGAAACAAATAAAGTAGAATGTCCTAAAGTGGATAAAATAGGAACTATTATTTATGTGGCTATTGAAAATAAATTTGAGGGTTATCTTGTAATCTCTGATGAATTAAAAGTTGACTCAGAAAAGGCAATCTCATCTCTGAAAAAAATGGGAATAAAAACATATATGTTAACTGGAGATAATGAATATGTAGCTGCTGATATTGCTGATAAAGTAGGAATAGATAAAGTATACGGAGGTTTATTACCAGATCAAAAAGTAAATATTTTTGAAAAAATTCAAAGTGAAGTTGATGGTAATGTAATCTTTGTAGGAGATGGAATTAATGATGCTCCTGTACTAGCTCGTGCTGACGTAGGAATGGCTATGGGAGGAATTGGTAGTGATGCTGCAATAGAAGCTGCTGATGTAGTTATAATGACTGATGAGCTTACAAAAATAGTAGATGGGATTAATGTTGCAAAAATTACTAGAAAAATAGTTACGCAAAATATTGCATTAGTCTTAGTTATAAAACTAGTAGTCATGGGATTAGGAGTCATGGGAGAAGCTACCATGTGGGAAGCTATCTTTGCTGATGTAGGAGTAGCCATCTTAACTATATTTAATTCTATTAGAATATTAAAAAAAAAATAAGAAAAGTATATATATGTATTTAATTTGAAATTGCATCAAAATAAGCACCATTTAGGGTTTTATAATTTCCTAGATGATAAAAAAATAAAAGTCTAGAAATTTTAACTGATTTCTAGGCTTTTAGTGTATAATGGGGGAAATGAAATTGTAGGAGTTGAGAGTATTGATTTTGACAAAAGCAAGAATTTTGAGCCATGGTATAGATGAAGGGATATATTTTATTCGAATAATAGATAGTAAGATAAAAACAATTAGTAAAGAGATGATAGCTCCCTTAGAGGGTGAAAAAATAATTGATATAGAGGGGAATTATTTAACTCCTGGTTTAATTGATTGTCATACTCATTTGGGATTAAAAACTGATTCAGCTGGTGTTTTTTATGCTGATCACAATGAGAAAAGCAACTTTATAACTCCAGAAGTAAGAGCGATAGATGCAATAAATCCTCAAGATATAACATTTGTAGAAGCAAGATCAGCTGGGATAACAGCGTGTGGAAGTGGGCCTGGATCAGCGAACATTATAGCTGGGCAATATGCATGTATAAAAACTTTTGGAGATACAATAGATGATATATTAATAGATCCATATATTGCTATGAAAGCTGCTTTAGGAGAAAATCCAAAGAGAGTCCATAATCTAACTAGGATGGGTATTATAAGTAAGTTGAGAGAATTTTTAAGAATTTCTAGAGAATATAATTTAGATGAAAATGCTAAATATGACCATCAATTGGAAGCTATGAAACCCGTAATGAATAAAAAAGTACCGTTAAAAATTCATGTGCATAGGGCTGATGATATAGTCTCAGCCATAAGAGTTGTAGAGGAGTTTGATCTATTGTATACATTAGACCATGTGACTTGTGGGGCAGATATATTAGATTATATCCATACTAAAAAAAGAAATCTTATAGTAGGGCCTAGTTTAGGAGCTAGAGGAAAAATGGAATTAAAAGGAAAAGGCTTTGAAAATTTAGTTAAATTAGCTAAAGATCAAGATATATCTATAATAACAGATGCTCCTGTAATACCCTTACAGTATCTACCAATTTGTGTAGGATTAGCAATTTCCAAGGGATTAACCTTTGAAAAGGGGTTAGAAGCTGTAACCATAAACCCAGCTCGTATGATGGGAGTAGAGAAAAGAATTGGTTCTATTGAAGAGGGAAAAGATGCAGATTTAGTCGTATGGAAAGATAAACCTTTTGTAAGTATTCAAGATCCAATTTTGGTCATGATAGATGGTAAAATTATTAGTTAATAAAAAATGGGGTTCTAATAAAAGAATCCCATTTTTTATTTCTTTTGATATTCTTTAAAATATTTGATCTAATTTATCAGAATAAAATAAAATAGCATCTTTATAGCTTTTAATTTTCGAATCATTAGAAGTTTCACTTATAATTTTTAGTAATATTTCCATTGATTTTTTATGATTTCCTAAGTTATAAAGGGTCATAGAATAAAAGACTTTAAAATCTTTATTATCTGGAAATTCATTTATGGCTCTTTTAAAAATTTCTTTTGATTTTTTATACTCTCCTATAGAACGATAAGTACTTCCTAAACCGAGATAAGCTCCTTCTAAATTTTCACTACTAAGTCCATTTTCAATAGCTTTAAGGTAATGAGGAATAGCATCTTTTTCTTGTTCTAATGTATCATAACACCATGCACATTGAAAGTTAGCTATAGAATCTGTAGGATCTTCTTTTAGATAATTTTTTATAATTTCTAAAGCCTTTAATTTTTCGCCATTTTTTCTTAGTTCAACTACTTTTTTTAATATAGATACCTTCATTTCACTACCTCCTAAAATTTATATGTTTATACGACTTTATAGAGTTCATCACTTTCTGGTTCAGAGATATTTGATCTTTGGCCATTAGAGTCATATATGTATTTTTCATTGATATTTTTTGTGAAATAACCGATTTCAAAAGCAGGGATATCATTTGATATTAATTTATCTAATAGTATATCCTTGTTTTTAAAAGATACAACAACAAGCATGGATCCACTGGAAATTAATTTTAATGGGTCGATCTCATAATGATCGCAAATTTTATCGGTAACTTCAGAAACATTTAATTGATCACGGTAGATAGTAACTCCTAATTTAGAAAGTTCTGCCACTTCCCAGAGAGCTCCTAAGATCCCACCTTCAGTGACATCATGCATCCCCTTAGAAAGTTGTGAAGACAAGAGACCTTCCTTGACTACACTGGTAAGATTCATCATAGATTTTCCATAGTCAATTTCACTTTGAGACAGTATAGTTTTTAATTCTTCTTCTTTTTCATAGGCTATGATAGCTGTGCCCTCTATCCCTGTTCCCTTAGTGAGTAAGATTACATCTCCCTCTAAAATTTCTTTTTTATCTTCATAGTGATCCTTAGTTCCAAAACCTAATCCAGTTACAGATATTATGATTTTATTTACAGCATCGGTGATTTCAGTATGACCTCCTAAAATATCAATATTTAATTTAGTACATTCAGATTCCATATCAACCATGATATTTTGCAGGTCTTCTACACTAGTAGAGGGAGGAGCTAATATAGTAACCATAATACCCATAGGCTCAACACCTGTAGTAGCTATATCGTTGCAGGTTATATTTACAGCTAATTTTCCTATCTCAGAAACTGCACCGGTAATGGGATCAGAGCTTATATAACACACTTTTTCTCCTAGATCTATAGCAGCACAGTCATCTCCTATCCCTGGTGAATTTAAAAATTCTTTTCTTTTCTTTTTTATATTATTAAAAATTACTTCTTTTAGTTGTGAAGCCGTTAGTTTTCCTATTTTCATTAATCTTCATCCTCTCAAAATTTAAGTTTATTTATCATAAAATATTATAGCATAAATTTTATCTGTAAGGATTTAATTTTAAAGAACCATTGAATTGATTCAAATAAAGGTTTTAATTCTTGATAAAACCTATAAAATATAGTACTATATTAGGTAAATAAAAATTTGAAAATAGAGGTGGAAAGATGAAAATAATTGCTCCTGCAGGGGATAGAGAGAGAATGGAAGCAGCCATAAAAGGTGGTGCAAACGAGGTTTATCTGGGACTAAAAGGTTTTGGGGCTAGAAGATCAGCTATTAATTTTACTATTAATGAATTAAAAGATGCTATTGATTATGCACATTTAAGAGGAGTAAAAGTCTTACTGACATTAAATACAATTATGAAAGACAGTGAGTTAGATTCTTTATATATGAATTTATCATCACTTTATGAACATGGATTAGATGCTGTAATCGTACAAGATTTAGGTGTTTTCAGATATTTAAAAGACAATTTTAAAGATTTAGATATTCATGGTAGTACTCAGATGACTGTAGCTAACCATGTTGAAGCTAACTATCTATATAATTTAGGGTTTAAAAGGGTTGTTTTATCCCGTGAACTTAGTTTTGAAGAGATCAAAAATATTAGAAAAAAAACTAAAGTAGAATTAGAGGTATTTGTATCTGGAGCTTTGTGTATATCTTATTCAGGAAATTGCTATATCAGTAGTTTTATTGGTAGTAGAAGTGGTAACAGAGGAATGTGTGCTCAAGTTTGTAGAAAAAATTATACAACAACTAAAAAAGAAAGTGGATATCTTTTGAGTCCAAAAGACCAGATGTTAGATAAAGTTGAGATTGAAAAACTAAAAAATGCAGGAATAGATGCAATTAAAATAGAAGGAAGAATGAAATCTCCTAATTATGTCTACGAAATGGTAGGAAAATATAGAGATATATTGGAAGATAAAAATGAAAGCCATCATCCTGAAAAAATATTTAACAGAGGTTACTCAAAGGGATATTTTTATAAAAATGATAGTGAAAAATTAATGAATAGTCAATATGCTTCTAATTATGGATATAGCATTGGTGACGTTAGAGGAAGAATATTAAAATTAAATACTACAGTTATGTTAGGAGACGGTATAGCTTATTTAGACAAGGATATGAATATATTACAGGGTGAATACTTAAACCAGATTATTATTATGGGTAAAAAGGTAAAAGAGGCTAAAAGATTAGATCTAATTAGTATATATCCACCTAAGGGGACTAAATTTATCTATAAAACATTTGATAAAGCATTAAATGATAGTATTGAATCTACATTGAAAACTGCAAAGGGTAGAATGCCTATAGGTGGAAAGTTCTTTGCACATGTGGGAGAGCCTATAAGATTTGATATCTATGCAAATGGAATAACTTTATCTATTGTAGGAGATATATTAGAAGAAGCTCAAAAAAGACCTTTAGATAACGAAACTATATTTGATAAATTAGGAGAGATGGGTAATTCTACATTAAAATTATCAACTCTTGATATTCAATATGATGGAAAAGCCTTTGTTTCATTAAAAACTTTAAAGGACATAAAGAGACAAGCCATTGAAAAATTTGAAAATGAATATTTAGCAACTACTAGGAGAACTTTAGACACCCATGAAGCGATTGGATTTACATCTACAATAAGTGAAAATGACTATAAAACTACAGTGGCAGTTTCTGTTGTAAACAAGGCTCAATTCAAAGTAGCCAAAGAATTTGGAATTAAAAAAATATACTATAGAGGGCCTGAAGTAGCAAAAGAATCTAATCTAGACAAGATTGACATAAAATCAAGATTAGCTTCTAATCTATATCAATTAATACAAAATGAAAATGAGGTTGTATCTGTAGATTATAACTTTAATATAGCTAATAGTAGATCTATAGAGGAATTTGCAAAGATGAAAAATGTAGGAGTTATCTATCTGTCACCTGAGTTTGATCTTGACTATTTAAGTACTCTAGAATTGAGTAGATGTGGGATGATGGTCTATGGTCATCTTACAGGGATGTATATAGAAAATCTTAATGTAGAAGCTGATAACTTAACCAATGAAAATGGAGATAATTTTAGACTTCATACTAATAAACTAGGTAATACTCAGGTCTTTTTAGAAAACCCTATGAACGTAATATCTAGGATCGATAAATTAAAAGATTTAGGATTAGCTGAAGTAAGGTTAGACTTTGTTTTAGAGTCAGATTTTGAGATGAGAAAAGTATTAGAGAGTATTAAAACTGGAGTAGGAGAATATACTCCTTACAACTTACATAAAGGAGTATTTTAAATCTATGAAGTGTAATATATGTGAAAATGAAGATCTCCATCTAATTGAGGTAAAAAATAAAGCCAGATTAAAAAAATACTATAGATGTAAAAAATGTGGATTTATTTTTATAGATAAGGCTCATATTTTAACCCCTGAAGATGAAGGTAAGAGATATGAGGTCCATAATAATGAGATCTCAGATCCATCATATAGATCTTATTTTAAAAAGTTTATAAATTATATAGAAAATGTTTTAGATACAAAAAACACTATCTTAGATTACGGTTCAGGGCCTCAGCCAGTACTAGCTGATGTAATGGAAAAAGAAGGATATAAGGTCGATATCTACGATAAATACTTCTACAATAAAAAAGATTATTTGGATAAAATGTATGATGTGATTATCTCGACAGAGGTCTTTGAACATATATATAAACCCATAGAAACTCTAGAAACTTTGTTGTCTATTTTGAAGAAAAATGGTAAATTAATTCTTATGACAGCCGTCTCTCCTCCTACTGATGAGGAGTTTAAAAAATGGTGGTATATTCAAGATGCTACCCACGTTGTATTTTATAATGAAAAAACTTTTGATGTAATAAGCAGGAAATACAACTTAGATATCATAAAATATAATCATAAGAATATTATAATATTTCAAAGGAGGTAGCTATGGGGATTAAATTATTTTTACTTTATTTAGTTGTTGTAATTATTAACTTCTCTCAACTAGAAACTGAAGTAGTCAAAAAAAATATTGAATTTAAAGAAGATGAATTAAAAAAAGAAGAAAAGAAAGAAGAAATAAAAATAGCAACTAAAAAAATAGTAACTAAAAAAAATGAGCAATTAAAGTTTGAGAAAAACCAAAAAATAAAGGGTACATATAAGAAGATAGATTTACTCCATTTATCTGATATTCAGCCAATTCCAGGAGAAAAATTAGTTCCTAGAGTGATCTATAATATGGATCATGTATCTTTGAAAGGTTTAAATGTTCCCAAGAAAAAGCAAGCGTTCTTTGAGATTATTGTGCCTACAGCTATGATTGTAATAGAAGAGATAGAAGAAACTAGAGAGGGTTTAAAGTTAGTTATAGAAGGTAAAAAAGATAGAGATGAGGAATATCTTTCAAAAATGTATGAAAAATATAGAGTTAAAGAAAAAGATATAGAAGTTTTGTATCATAAATTGAAACCTGTTCCTATATCAATTTTACTTTCACAAGCTATTTTAGAAAGTGGTTGGGGGACATCTAGATTTTTTGAAAAAGCAAATAATATATTTGGTGTATGGTCAGTAGATCCTACGGAACCTAGAATAAAAGCTGGGCAAGCCAGAGTGAATAAACAGGTTTACCTAAGAAGTTATCCGACATTAAAGGAATCTATTGCTGACTATATGAAATTGTTGGCTAGACACAAAGCTTATAGTGAATTCCGTAAAAAACTTCAAGAGACAGATGACTATAAGGTTTTAGTACCTAAATTAGACAAATATAGTGAGATGGAAGAGATCTATATAAACAGACTTTTAGCTACCATTGAACATAATAAATTATATCAATATGATGGGTATGAATTTGAATAGAGAGTTGTTCTTTGGCTTAGGGATAATAATGATTTTTTTAGCCTTGGATCTATGGACTAAAAAATGGGCTGAGAAAAGCCTAAATATCCCAAAACATCTGTTTGGTGGAAAGATACAATTGATCTATGTGAGAAATTATGGGATAGCATTTAATAAATTATCAGGAAAAAAGAAGTTAATATTAATTATAAATTTATTTTTATTTATCTATTTAAGTTATCTTCTATATATTGATATAAAGAATTATTTTGCTTATTCCCTAATATTAGCAGGTGGATTAGGAAATTTTATCAATAGATTACAAAAAGGGTATGTAAGTGATTTTATATATTTTAATCTAAAAGGCTGGCCTGTATTTAATATTGCAGATTTTGAGATTCTTTTAGGTATAGTAATAGTTATGTTAAACGAGATCGTAGCTTAATGATCGTATAGAAAAGTTTAAGAAAGGATAAAAATGGAATTTAAATATTTAAATGGATATTCAGAAAATATCCTGCAACAGGTAGAACAATTGATCAAAGAAAAAAAATTAGGAGTTTATATTAAGAATAAATATCCTAAAGCTCATAGAATAGATACGGATAAACAACTATATGAATATACGATGGAGATAAAAAATAACTTTTTAAGAAAAAGTCAGCCACTATCAAAGGTAGTTTATGATGGAAAAATAATCCTAGAAAATCAAGCTTTGGGTCTTCACTCGTATATTCCTAGGAAACAAGGTAAAAAAACAAAAGTAAAAAATGAAATAAAGATAGCTTCTAAATTTAAAAAAATGCCATTAGAATTTTTGGAGCATATAGTGGTTCATGAATTGGCCCATTTAAAGGAGAAAAATCATGATAAAGCTTTTTATAGACTTTGTCAGTCTATGGAAGAAAATTGTGGGCATGTAGAGTTAGATCTAAGAATATATCTAACTTATGTAGATATATACAAGGAAGAACTTTATTAAAAAAAGACAGGATCTAGTTTATTTCTACTAGATCCTGTCTTTTTTATTTTGAACTAACTTCTCAGAGTTAATATTTTTATATTTGTAGACAAAGACTAAACATTATGGTGATGTTTTTTATAATCTGGATGGTGTTTATATCCACCTTCCCAAAATTCTGCATTTTTTACTCCCATTTTTATGGAATCATATTGTGGATCTAGCCCCTGAGCTTTTTGTTCTTCATAATCTTTAAGACTATCTAGTGCAGGTTTTCTTAAAAGGATAATAGCAATAATATTTAACCACGCCATAAGTCCAACCCCTACATCTCCTAAACCCCAAGCCAATGAAGCTGTTTTGATTGCTCCATAATAAATAGCAATAAGTAATGCTAATCTCATTAAATTGACAACTTTTTTATGGTGTCGACTTCCTTTAAATAAATAAATAATACAAGTCTCTGCATAATAGTAATAAGCCATCAAAGTAGTAAATGCAAATAAGAATAATGCAATAGCAACAAATTTACTTCCGAATCCTGGAATAAAAGAATCTACTGCCATCTGTGTATATGCCGGACCATAATCAACACCCGGAATATTTTCAACGATGAATCCACCTACTTTATCACGTACATTGTAGGCACCTGTTAATAGAATCATAAATCCTGTTGCACTACAGACAAACAATGTATCTATATAAACTGAAAATGCTTGAACCAATCCTTGTTTAGCAGGATGAGAAACCTCTGCAGCACCGGCTGCCATAGGACCAGTACCTTGGCCAGCTTCATTAGAATAGATACCACGTTTTACACCCCATGAAATTGCCATACCTAAAATTCCACCAAAGGCTGCGTCTACACCAAAAGCACTCTTAATAATTAACATGAAAACAGCTGGAAGCTGTGTAATATTAACGACAATAATTATAAGTGCTACAAGTATATAAGCTCCTGCCATGAATGGTACAAGAATCTCAGCTGCTTTACCCATTCTATGGACACCACCGAAGATAATAATTCCCAATAGAACTACTATAATACCACCTGTTATATAGGGACTGATACCAAAAGCGGTTTTTACACCTGTAGCGATACTATTTGCTTGAACACCTGGTAATAAAAATCCCATTGCAATAACAGAAGCAATTGCAAACAATACAGCATACCATTTTATACCAAGACCTTTTTCAATATAATATGAAGGTCCACCACGATACTGATTATCAATTTCAACCTTGTAAATTTGGGCTAATGCTGATTCTACATATGCAGAACCTGCTCCTAAAAATGCTATTACCCACATCCAAAATAATGCTCCTGGACCACCGAGAGCAATGGCAGTTGCAACACCTGCTATATTACCTGTTCCTACTCTTCCAGA
>Ga0316197_10000335_pt1 | contig 33427 bp, 33 predicted proteins | sample OudBiesiAoxic_MG_FD_204939 | JGI IMG/M metagenome (GOLD analysis project Ga0316197, IMG submission 204939) | Coastal sediment microbial communities from Oude Bieten Haven, Netherlands - site A oxic | ecosystem: Environmental > Aquatic > Marine > Coastal > Sediment | place: Netherlands... | reverse complement strand
CTTGGCAACCACCAAGGTTTTACTCTGCGGCTTTGGACATATTCACGATGTCATGCAGATACGCCTCAAGATCATCTCGCAAATCGTCCCGTGCCAGACCGAAAGCGACCGTCGCCTGCAAAAACCCCGATTTAGAGCCACAATCAAACCGCTGACCTTGGAAACGATAGCCGTAAACACCGCTTTCAGACGGGATTTCAGCGGCAATGGCATCGGTCAGCTGGATCTCTCCGCCAGCACCCTTTTGCTTGGTGTTCAGGTTCTCCAGAACCGCAGGCGACAGAATATAACGCCCGATCACAGCAAGGTTTGAAGGCGCAGTGCCCGCGGCGGGTTTCTCAACCATACCCTTCACCCGCACTTTGGCGCCTATTTCTGATTCAACGTCCAATATCCCGTATGAGGATGTCTTCTCCGGTGCAACTTCCATTGCAGCCACCATATTGCCGCCTGTCTCTTCGTAAGCTTCAACCATTTGCTGCAAGCAAGGTTTTTCGCCCGCGATAACATCATCTGGCAGGATCACCGCAAACGGCTCATCCGCAATCAGCCGTCTTGCACACCAGACAGCATGACCCAGTCCCAAGGCTTTGTGCTGGCGTATATATGCGATCGCACCGCTGTCCATGTTGGTTTGCTCCAACATTTTCAGCAGTTTTGTCTTTCCCTTGGCGCGCAATTGCGCCTCCAACTGGGGGGCATGGTCAAAATAGTCTTCCAACGCGCCCTTGCCGCGCGACGTCACAAAGATGAATTCCTTGATTCCTGCCGCGCGCGCCTCGTCGATTGCATATTGAATCAAAGGCCGGTCTACCAATGTCATGATTTCTTTAGGGACAGATTTGGTTGCAGGCAAAAACCGCGTCCCCATACCCGCCACAGGGAAAATCGCTTTGGTAACCTTACGGGTCATATGAACACCTTCACACTCAATTCATTAAAATAAACGCATCCGCACCAAGCTGAATGCATGTGCTACCCTTCATATGTATCATAAAGGTGCGCCATTGAAGACCTATCCCGAAATCATGCGGCAAAAAGAGCGGATCAGCGCCAATTGTGGCACAATTGTTTATATGTTCGGCAAAATCCCATGATTTTTAACCTTTTGACTTCAGACGAATAAAGATCAGTCGATCCCCATTTCGCGCATCATTTGTTCTAACTTTGGGACATCTTCGGGGTTGTTCAACTCCCAGAACTGACGACCGCGTGCTTCGACCTCAACGCACAGGACCGACCGCCCGTTTTCCATAAATCTGAGCTGCTCAAGACCCTCCAGCACCTCAAGCGGTCCGACAGTCCAGTTTGAATAGGCGGACAGCGCCTCGGGGCGGTAGGCATACACCCCCACATGGTGAAAAACCGGGGTGTCCTCAGAATCGGAATAGGACACAGACGTGAAGGGGATAACCTCCTTGGAAAAATAAAGAGCTTTCCCCGCCCGATCAAAAACCGCCGTTGTCCCGCCGACGCGTCCCGCTTTGCGATCGCTCAGAAACCCGTTCAAGGTCGCGCCATCACAGCGCAACACCGGAGTCGCAACCTCGGCAGTCGGCGCGGCCCGCAATCCTGACACAAGGTCTTCGACAAACCACGAAGGTGTCAGCGGCGCGTCCCCTTGTAAATTAACAATAATATCGTATCCGACGCCCAAAACCTGATGGGTTTCGGCACAGCGTTCCGTTCCGTTCGCGCATTCTGGTGACGTCATCACGACCTCGGCGCCAAAGGCCTCTGCTGCGTCTTTGATGCGATCATCATCGGTCGCGACCACAACGCGGTCCACGCCACCAACAGCGATGGCCGCGCGCCAGCTGCGTTCAATCAGGCTCATGCTGGTGCCGGATGCCCCACAAAGCCCGACCAACGGTTTGCCTGGATACCGGGTGGACGCATAGCGCGCAGGGATCGCGATCAAGACAGACATCAGGCTTTCCTTAACTGAACATCGGGTGTGTACGCGATGAAGAAGGGGTTGGCATATCCCGCTTTGCCGTAGCGAAGCGGGGTGTGGTCGTCAAAACGCACGACCTCTCCGCCCGCGCCTTTCAGAACCGCATGACCGGCGGCCGTATCCCATTCCATCGTGCGACCCAAACGCGGATAGAGATCCGCCTCTCCCGTCGCGATCAGGCAGAACTTCAGCGAGCTTCCAGCACTTTTCATGTCGGCGACGCTGTAGCGATTGATATAATCATCTGTCGCCTGATCCCGATGAGATTTAGAAGCGACGACCAAAAGCGCAGAGTTATCTGGTTTAGAGACAGATATTGGCTTAGTCGCGCCGATTTCATGCAAAGCAAATTCACCACTCTCTTCCACAGAAGTACCGTCCGCTGTCGTGAAGAACATACGCTTTCTGGCCGGTGCGTAGACCACGCCACGCGTCGGCGTACCGCTTTCAACCAACGCAATATTGACGGTAAAATCGCCACGGCGCTGGATGAACTCTTTGGTGCCGTCCAATGGATCAACGATCAGAAAAGTCTCGCCTTGCATTTCATGCGTTGCGGCCTGTTCTTCTGTCACCACCAACAGATCGGGGAATGCCTTTTTCAAGCCGGCCGAGATGATCGCATCCGCCGCCTCATCCGCAATGGTTACCGGGCTTTCGTCAGACTTAACCTTAACGTCGAAATCATCCGAGGCATAAATCTCCATGATCTTGGCGCCAGCCTCCAGCGCAAGCTTGCGCGAAACTATGGTTAATTCATTGTAATCAATCATTTTTACTCTCTTCAATCCGCGCGTTGATAAACCATGCAAACACACTTATGCTGACTACGTAACGGAACAGCAAGAATTCCGTGACAGAGTGATCGAAAATCACGGGGCATGGCAGATATGTTTCAAGCGGCAGAACACCGTCAGGGCAGGCAAAGCGCGGCGCTCACAACCTTTGAACTGATTTACCATTCCGTGGTCAGGTCGGTCCGGCGAACGCATAACAATGCTTTCATGGCAATTGGTATTAACCTGCTGCAATCAGTCATATTTGTCATGACGTTTTACATCATGTTCACGATGCTGGGGCTGCGCGGCGCAGCGATCCGTGGCGATTTCATGCTGTATATCATGTCCGGTGTCTTTTTGTTCATGACCCACACCAAAGTTGTTGGGGCAGTTGTCGGTGCAGAGGGCCCCGCCAGCCCGATGATGCAGCATGCGCCCATGAACACTATTATCTCAATCGCATCGGCTGCTTTGGGGTCGCTCTATGTGCAGGTACTAAGCCTGTCGATAATCCTGTTTATTTACCACGTCGCCTTTACGCCCATTGTTATTGAAGACCCGATTGCCGCGTTTGGGATGCTGTTGCTCGCGTGGTTTACCGGGATGGCAGTCGGTGTTGTGCTGATGGCGTTAAAGCCATGGTTTCCGCAGTTTGTCAGCGTGTTCACAACGGTTTACCAGCGCGCCAACATGATCGCGTCGGGCAAAATGTTCGTGGCTAACATGTTGCCGGGCTACATGCTCGCTATGTTCGATTGGAACCCATTGTTCCATTGTATCGACCAAGCACGCGGATTCATCTTTATCAACTACAGCCCGATGTATTCGGACTGGCACTATGCCTTGTGGGTTGGGCTGTCCATTTTGATGATCGGCCTCATGGGTGAATTCTACACACGGCGCAGCGCGTCGATTAGCTGGGGCGCAAGACGGTAACACTCTGGCCGCAGGGCCACAGGAAATATAAGACTAAGTCACGACCCTGAGCGTCAGATTAAGACGTCCGCCATGCTCAAGCAGCGAGGAAGATCCGAACCTGATCCTGTCAACCCCGTGAAAGGCGCGCCGCGCGGCACCGCCCATACAAACGATATCGCCGGACTGCAGCCACACAGACTGCGTTTTACCACCACGGGTCGGCGCGCCCATCCGGAACAATCCATCATCGCCCAGTGACACAGATAAAACAGGCCATTCATCACTGGCCTCGTCCTTGTCTTGATGCAGGCCCATGCGCGCACCTTCGCCATAGAAATTGACCAGACAGCATTCAGGCATACGCTCGACACCGCTTAAGTCACGCCAAAGCCGCAGGATTGAGCGAGGTATCACCGGCCAGTCCCGACCGTCGGGGTGCTGTTTGGCATAGCGGTATCCCTGCCGATCCGTCAGCCATCCAAACGCACCGGCCGCCGTCATCCGAACGGACATCTTCTGCCCGCGCGGCGTCACGGGCTGTATCAACGGCGCGGCGCGAACAATCCCGCGCACGTCTTCCACGATCGCGGATTGCGCGTCGGGCGTCAGGTAACCTTTGTAAATATCAAAGCCCATAACGTTCAAATGGGGCATAAAAAACCGCCTCGGTTGCAACAGTTGGTAAAATTACATCAGATTCCGCATGCATTAAAGAAGTGAAAGGTTGCAGCGTCCCGACCCCCTGCCTATATACCCGCTGAACCGCTCGGAGCATGTGCTGTGAGCGAAACAAGTTGGAGCAGCGGCGCCAAAACGGGCCAACGCTCCGTGTCATCGCCTTGAGCTAAAAAAGGGATCAAAACATGTCAAAAGTTATTGGTATCGACTTAGGAACTACAAACAGCTGCATCGCCATCATGGATGGATCGCAGCCACGCGTCATAGAAAACTCCGAAGGTGCGCGTACAACGCCGTCCATCGTTGCGTTTACTGACGACGAACGTCTTGTTGGACAGCCTGCAAAACGGCAAGCGGTCACAAACCCCGACAACACAATCTTTGGTGTCAAACGTCTGATCGGCCGTCGCAATGACGACGCAGATCTGGCCAAAGACAAGAAAAACCTCCCCTTCGCTGTGATCGACGGCGGCAATGGCGACGCATGGGTCGAAGCCAAGGGTGAGAAGTATTCTCCCAGCCAGATCTCCGCGTTCATTCTCGGAAAGATGAAAGAAACCGCCGAGAGCTATCTGGGCGAAGAAGTCACGCAAGCGGTTATCACCGTACCTGCGTATTTCAATGACGCACAGCGTCAGGCGACCAAGGACGCAGGCAAAATCGCAGGTCTTGAAGTTCTGCGGATCATCAACGAACCGACAGCGGCCGCACTTGCCTACGGTCTCGACAAGGAAGAAACGCAAACCATCGCGGTCTATGACCTTGGCGGCGGTACGTTCGACGTCACCATACTCGAAATTGACGACGGCCTGTTCGAAGTGAAATCCACCAACGGCGACACATTCCTTGGCGGTGAAGACTTTGACATGCGGATCGTGAATTACCTCGCCGATGAGTTCAAGAAAGAGCATCAGGTCGACCTGACTGCCGACAAAATGGCACTGCAGCGTTTGAAAGAAGCGGCTGAGAAGGCGAAGATCGAACTGTCCAGCTCGAGCCAGACAGAGATCAACCAACCGTTCATCTCTATGGGCGCAAACGGCCAGCCGTTGCACATGGTCATGAAGCTGACGCGCTCCAAACTGGAAAGCCTTGTTGGCGATCTGATCAAGGCGTCGCTGAAGCCCTGCAAAGATGCTCTGAAGGACGCGGGCCTGTCCGCATCTGACATCGATGAAGTGGTTCTGGTTGGCGGTATGACCCGCATGCCAAAGGTAGTCGAAGAAGTAACCAAGTTCTTTGGCAAAGAGCCACATAAGGGTGTGAACCCTGACGAAGTCGTTGCAATGGGTGCCGCGATCCAAGCCGGTGTTCTGCAAGGCGACGTGAAAGACGTTGTTCTTCTTGACGTGACGCCGCTGTCCCTGGGTATCGAAACTCTGGGCGGTGTGTTTACGCGCCTGATCGACCGGAACACGACGATCCCGACGAAGAAAAGCCAGATCTTCTCGACAGCCGAGGACAACCAGAACGCGGTAACAATCCGTGTCTTCCAAGGTGAACGCGAGATGGCCTCCGACAACAAGATCCTGGGTGCTTTCAACCTTGAGAATATTCCGCCAGCGCCACGCGGCATGCCTCAGATCGAAGTGACCTTCGACATTGACGCAAACGGTATCGTTTCCGTCGGCGCAATGGACAAAGGCACCGGCAAAGAGCAAAAGATCACGATCCAGGCCTCTGGTGGTCTGTCGGATGATGACATCGATAAAATGGTCAAGGACGCCGAAGAGAACGCGGAAGCTGATAAAGCACGCCGTGAGCTTATCGAGGCGAAAAACCAGGCCGAGAGCCTCATCCACTCGACTGAAAAGTCTGTAGAAGAGCATTCGGACAAGGTTGACCCGACAACCGTGGAAGCGATCGAGCTTGCGATTGCTGCGCTGAAGGACGAACTGGAAACTGACAATGCCGACAAGATCAAATCCGGCATCCAGAACGTAACAGAGGCCGCCATGAAACTGGGCGAAGCGATCTACAAAGCCGCGCAGGAAGACGGTGACGACGACATCGCCGAGGCGGCAGATGCAGCCCAAGGTGGCGACGACGACATCGTAGACGCCGAGTTCGAAGACCTCGACAACGACAAACGCGCCTAAGATCTGCGCGCAGCCCGGAACCAATGATTGGGCCGACCTTCGCGGTCGGCCCGTCACGTTCCAATAAGGGGAAATTGAATGGCGAAACGTGATTACTACGACATTCTAGGCGTCTCAAAAGGTGCCTCAGCAGACGAGATCAAAAAGGGATACAGGACCAAAGCAAAGGAACTGCATCCCGATCGCAACAAAGACAACCCGGACTCCGAAGCAAAATTCAAGGAAGCAAACGAAGCCTACGAAGTGCTGAAAGACGGCGAAAAGAAAGCCGCCTATGACCGCTTTGGTCACGCGGCATTCGAAGGCGGCGGCGGCGGGCGGCCCGGTGGCGGCGGATTTGGTGGCGGAAACGCTGATTTCTCTTCTGCCTTTTCAGATGTATTCGACGATTTGTTTGGGAACTTCGCAGGCGGTCAGCGTGGCGGCGGCAATCGTGCCTCGCGCGGGTCCGATCTGCGCTATAACCTTCGGATCAGTCTCGAAGAAGCCTTTAGCGGGCTGCAAAAAACCATCAATGTGCCGACGTCCGTTGCTTGTGATAACTGCAAGGGCACAGGCGCCGAAGGCGGGTCAGAGCCGACATCCTGCCCAACCTGTTCGGGCATGGGTAAAGTACGTGCGCAACAGGGCTTCTTTACGGTCGAGCGCACCTGCCCGACATGTTCCGGCCTTGGCCAGATCATCAAGAACCCCTGCAAATCCTGTCAGGGTGCAGGCCGTGTCGAAAAAGACCGTGCATTGTCCGTAAATATCCCCGCCGGTGTTGAAACAGGCACCCGCATTCGCCTTGCCGGTGAAGGCGAGGCAGGCATGCGCGGCGGGCCATCGGGTGATCTGTATATCTTTATCGAAGTTGCAGATCATGCCTTGTTCCAACGCGAAGGCACGAACGTCTTTTGCCGTGTCCCCGTCTCAATGGCCAAAGCAGCACTGGGCGGCTCTATCGAAGTGCCAACCATCGACGGCGGTCGCGGGCGTGTCCAAATTCCGGCGGGCAGCCAATCAGGTCGGCAGATGCGCTTGCGCAGTAAGGGTATGCCAGCACTACGTGGTGGCAGTGCGGGCGATATGTTTATCGAACTGGCTGTTGAAACACCCGTCAACCTGACGGCACGTCAAAAAGAACTGCTAACCGAATTCGACGAGTTGGCAGAAAACAACAACCCGGAATCCTCGAGCTTCTTTTCTTCGGTCAAGAGCTTTTGGGATAGCATGAAGGGCTGATTACAGTGGCGGGATAATACCCGCCACTGCCCCCTTTTGCTCAACCATTAAGACTTCATAAAGTATAACAGCGCTAGCTTTGGGCCATGACCCACAGTGCAGACAGTTTTGACGCATCCCCCCTGCCTTTTCTGCTGGACGAAGCCGAACCCGTTTACCTGCAGGGCGGCAAAACACCGTCCTATCTTGCGGATCATCGAAAAAGGCTAAGGGCACGCTTTATGGCTGGCGGGGCCGAGGCCATGCCTGACTATGAGTTGCTAGAGCTTGTTTTGTTTCGCGCAATTCCACGCCGTGATGTCAAACCTCTGGCGCGCGCGCTGATGGACCGCTTTGGCGACTTCAACCGCGTTATATCTGCTGCACCTGCGCGCCTTTGCGATGTTTCAGGCGTTGGTGACGCTGTGATTACAGAGCTAAAAGTTGTAGAGGCCGCAGCCCACCGCATGGCGCGCGCACGGGTACTACAACGCCACGTGCTCAGCAGTTGGGACGCGCTGCTGGACTACTGCCACACCAGCATGGCGCACCGCGAGACAGAGCAGTTTCGCGTTCTTTTTCTGGATAGGAAAAACACCGTCATCGCGGATGAGGAACAAGCGAAAGGCACCGTGGATCATGTGCCCGTCTACCCGCGGGAAGTCGCCAAGCGTGCGCTGGAATTGAACGCAAGCGCGCTCATTCTGGTGCACAATCATCCGTCGGGCGACCCGACGCCATCTCAATCGGATATTTCAATGACAGACCAGATCAACAGCGCCTGTATAGCGCTTGGGTTAACGCTGCATGACCATCTGATCATCGGAAAATCGACAGAGTTGAGCTTTCGCAGCGCGGGCTACTTATAGGTCTAGCGCAGCCAAACCTCAACGCGGCGGTTCGCCTGTCGGCCCCATGCACTGTCATCACAGGCCAATGGCAAAGCTTCGCCAAAGGCGTCTACCTGCAAATTGGCGTATTCAGGGTCAATCGTCTCGGACAGATCAAGCACGGCATCGCGCACAGCTTCGGCACGGGTCAACGCGATCTGACGGTTCCGGTCTGCAGGGCCGACCCCATCGCTAAATCCAATAAAATAAAGACTACGCGCGTCGAAACGACCCTGTTCAAGTCCGCGCGCCAACTGCAACAGGTTTGATCGTGACTGGGCATCCAACCGTGCGGACCCGGCTTCGAACCTGAAAGACATGGTCAACCGTTTCATCGGACCCAAACGATCCATCATCCGCTGTAGCTCTGCCAAAGAGGTTTCCGGACCCGCTGCAGAAATGGCATTCGAAAACCGGTCGCCCTGCTGATCAATTGGCACCTCTTCTGTGGCCTGATCCACAAAACCCGACCGCCGGATGACGTTCTGTGCCGCCGTGCTATGGGTAAAGGCCAGAAATTCGCGCGCAATTTTGGGCAAGCGCCGTGCAGGTGTATAGAGAAACATGGGCGCAGTCAGCGGATAGTCTTCCGTCTTGATCGACTGACGTGCTGCGCGCAAGACCCGCCCACAAGCGCCCTTGAGCACCAGAGGCTGGGTATTTCCAACCTCTGCAAAGCTGGAAACGCCAAAGGCGAAAGGGTCATCCGCAACCGCTTGCGCCAAAGTTTCGCCGCGCAGATGACGTGTGGCACCATCGGATATTTGCAAACCCAACGGCCCGAGGATCTGATCTTCGGTCGCTTGCCCTAATCCTGTGGCAGATGACGGCGCGTGCAAAGCAATCGGTGCATCTGGGCCACCCAATTCCGACCAATTGGTGATCTGACCCGCATAAATCTGTGCCACGTTCAGAGGCGACATTTCCTGAATAGGGTTTTGCGGGGATACGACGGGGACGACAGCATCCAACGCCAGAACCCGGGACCGGTTCGGGTCTGTCATATCGCCCATCCCCGCTTCTTTGGCGCGGGCTTGTTCACCGGCACGGATTTCACGCAGTGACATCACCAGATCCGCTTCGTCAGCCAGAAGATCCGCGAACCCCTCATCCGACGTTGTGACGCGAAAAAAGAAGTCGGCCGCACGTTTGTTGGTACGTGTGTCTTTCAGGGTGTAGGTGAAATGCGTCTCGTCCTGATCTTGCCGGACCGCCTCATAACCGTTGCGCTGCGCAAAACCTTCCAACAGGGCAGGCATAAGCACAGCCCCCATGGTCGCAGATCCCGAAACCGCGATTTCAGCGACAAAATCCTGCAAGTTTGGGCACCCGGGACCGTCACAACGCACGCCGCTACCGTCGATGGTCAGCTCTCCGTATAGCGTCTCTAACCGGTAGAATTCGCCATCAAACCCCAAAAGCGTGCCCGTGATTTCTGTTCTCCCGTCACGAGAGATCAACGTCACATCCTGGGCCAGCGCAGGCAGGCTTGCCAGAAAGAGTAAAAGTGCAGCGGTGATCGCTGCACATCTCGATGTCATTTAAAAAAGCCTCGTCCCAGAATTACTTACTGGCGACTGTCAGGTCTTGGAGCAGATTATTCAACACCAGAAAGCTACCAATGGTACTGCAATCTGGCACCGCAAGGGTCAAAACCTGCGAAGACACCTCTTTTCCGGCCTTGAACTGCACGGCTTGTGCCTCAATATCCCGTGCACAGTTTTGTGCCGTGACCTCTGTCTCGATCGTCAGATCAATCGCCCCGGTCATCTGGCTTAATGCGGTCGGGAAGGTGTAGACTTCGGCAATATGGACGCCGTCCAAAGTGCTGTCCCCAAGCGTCGTCAAATAACCGCCCTTCCCTTCGGCAATAACCGACAGATCGCGATCCGATCCGGACCACACGTGCCCCGTATCACCATAGTTGGCACCGAATTCGCGGGCATGTATCTGAACACCGGAAGCGCCAAAAGACTGAACCAGCACACGGTCATAGAGGTTCAGGCTTTCAACCGCCAACGACGTTTCGATCGTTTCGCCGGTCGTGAAGAAAGCGCGCACCATAGCGTCTGTCGCAAGCGCGGGAATTTCCGCCGTAAGCGTCCCGTCATCGGACAGCACGCCGGAAAACATCAGGTCTGAGTGGCTAATCACAACTTCTGCGCCGGCAAAGCACGGGGCAGTCAGTGTGTATTTGATCATTGCTGCGGCCTGCGCACTAGCCGTTGCCTCAATCGGGCATTCCGGCATTTTTTCCAGCTCAGGCACGAGCAATCCGCCCCAGAACTCTTCCGGCTTTAGATAAAGATCAAAGACGTCTTCATCCGCCACGATCTCAACCAGCGGCGTGGGCAGGGTTATCTTTTCAGGTGTGGGCACCTGCGCGGACGTCAGTGTGACATCCTGCATGGCGATAGGCTCCAGTGGCTTGGCTTCAATCTCAGAGGAAGGTTTTACCGTAGGAGCAGGTGCGCCAACAATAGGCATTGCGGATGAGGTTCTCACCGGCGTGGGTCCATACCGCAGTTCGGCGACTTCGCCTGTCTGCATGATAAACCCAACCCCAATTGCACACGCGAGTGTACCAGCCGCAGTCATGATCTCTGTCTTACGAGACATGTTTGCTCCCCTTCACCATTTGGAACAAACTGTTAATGAAAGGTAAACAAGGCCGAGATGTGGCAAACAAACGGAGTCATTCAGGCAAGATCAAGGCACGGCCGCTAAATCATACGGCCGTGGCAATGTTTGAATTTCTTTCCCGATCCGCAGGGGCATTGTTCGTTGCGACCTGGGTTGCCCCATGTCGTCGGATCGCTTTCGTCAAATCCTTCCAGCGCCTCACCGGCATCCGCCTCGGGTGTCGTTTGCGGGTCAGCACGTACCGGAGTTGCAGCAGACGCAGCAGCTTCCTGTTGTGCCTTGATCTGAGCAACCATCGCCTGCTGCTCTTCCTCCGTCATCGGGCGGATCTGTGACAGCTTTTGCGTGACATCTTCGCGCAGACTGTCCAGCATACCTTCAAACAACTGGAACGATTCATTTTTGTATTCATTCAGCGGGTCACGCTGCGCATACCCGCGAAAGCCTACAACAGACCTGAGGTGCTCCAACGTCAGAAGGTGCTCGCGCCATTTTCCGTCGATCGACTGCAGCAAAAGCTGCTTTTCGATGTTGCGCATGTTTTCCGGACCAAAGGCGTCGCCTTTTTCGGCCATGAACGCATCAGATGCTGCCACCAGTCGGTCGCGAATGGCTTCGTCATCGACGCCTTCTTCCTCGACCCACTCCATGACCGGCACATCAACGCCAAGCCGTTCGATCACCGCCGCATACAACCCTTCAGAATCCCACTGATCCGCATAGGTGTTGGGCGGCAGGTATTGATCGATCATGTCATCAATCACCTGATGACGCATATCGGTCGTGATTTCATTCAGGTCAGACGCTTCCATAATCTCGCGGCGCTGACCAAAGATGACCTTCCGCTGCTCGTTCATCACGTCATCGAACTTCAACAACTGCTTCCGGATGTCAAAGTTACGGCCTTCAACCTTGGCCTGCGCGCGCTCCAGCGACTTGTTCACCCAAGGGTGGATAATCGCCTCGCCTTCTTTAAGGCCAAGCGTGCTTAGTACTTTTTCCAAACGCTCGGATCCGAAAATGCGCATTAGGTCATCTTCAAGGCTCAGATAAAACGACGACCGGCCTGGGTCACCCTGACGGCCCGAACGGCCGCGCAACTGGTTATCGATCCGGCGGCTTTCGTGGCGTTCGGAGGCCAGAACGTAAAGGCCCCCTGCGTTCAGAACCTTGTTCTTTTCGTCTTTGTGCTGGGCTTCGATCTCGGCCCGCAGCTCGTCAGGATGTGCGTCAGGATCTGCTGCAAGAGCGTTGATGACCTGCAGGTCAACATTACCGCCCAGCTGAATATCCGTGCCGCGGCCCGCCATATTGGTCGCAATGGTCACAGCACCGAATTTACCGGCATCTGCAACGATCTGCGCTTCCTGCTCGTGCTGGCGCGCATTCAAAACATTGTGCTCGATCCCTGCGTCTTTCAGCATCGAACTCAGGATCTCGGATTTCTCGATAGACGTTGTACCCACCAGAACCGGCTGGCCGATTTTATTGCTTTCCTTGATCTGCTCGAGCATGGCTTCGTATTTTTCACGCACGGAACGGTAGACCTGATCGTCTTCGTCGACCCGCGCGATGGGCCGGTTTGTGGGAATTTCCACAACCCCAAGGCCATAGATTTCCATGAATTCTTCGGCTTCCGTCAGTGCGGTGCCAGTCATGCCCGCCAGTTTATCATAAAGACGGAAATAGTTTTGGAACGTCACAGAGGCCAAGGTAATGTTTTCCGGGCGGATCCCCACCCCTTCTTTGGCTTCCAGCGCCTGATGCAGACCGTCCGACAACCGCCGCCCTGCCATCATGCGGCCGGTGAATTCATCGATCAACACGACATTGTCATCGCGAACGATGTAATCCTTGTCGCGTTGGAACAGCTTATGAGCCCGCAAACCCTGATTGATATGGTGAACGACAGTCGTGCTTTCTGGATCATACAGTGACTGTTCTTCTTCAAGCAGTCCGCGTGCATGCAGCAGCTCTTCCAGAAACTCGTTACCCTCATCGGTAAAGGTTACGTTCCGTGTCTTTTCGTCCAGTTCAAAGTGGCTGTCCGTAAGCTCGGGGATAATCACATCGATCGTCTTGTACATCTCCGAGCGGTCCTGTGACGGGCCGGAAATGATAAGCGGCGTCCGCGCTTCGTCGATAAGAATACTGTCGACCTCGTCCACGATCGCAAAGTTGTGCTGCTTTTGGAAAATCTGGCTCAGCTCGGACTTCATGTTGTCGCGCAGATAGTCGAAACCCAGCTCGTTGTTGGTCGCGTAGGTAATGTCGCTGTCGTAGGCCGCGCGCTTTTCGTCTTCGGGCATTTCTGAGTATGCAACACCGGTGGTCAGACCCAAGGCACTGAAAACATTGCCCATCCAGCCAGCATCCCGCTTTGCCAGATATTCGTTCACAGTCACGATATGCACACCGCGCCCCGTCAAAGCGTTCAGATACGCCGCAAAAGTCGCAGTCAGGGTTTTGCCCTCACCCGTTTTTTGTTCAGCGATATTGCCCTGATGCAGAAACAGCGCACCGATCAGCTGCGTATCAAACGCCCGCAGGCCCAACGCCCGTCTTGCCGCCTCGCGACAATTGGCAAAAGCTTCGGGCAGCAGATCGTCAAGACTTTCGCCATCCAACGCGCGCTTGCGAAACTCTTCGGTTTTTTCCTTGATGCCCGCGTCCGTCAGTTTTTCGAACTCGGGTTCCAGTTCATTGATCTGGGCAATCAGCGGCCGCGTCGCTTTGATCTTACGGTCATTGGGCGACCCAAAGACCTTTTTAGTAAGTGTTCCGATGCCCAGCATGCGTTCTCCAGCCGAAGTATTAGGGTCAGGCGCTGATCTGCTTGCTCGTCCGCAACGCAGCCCATAGAAAGTATTTAAACGCCACACTCTTGCAGCGCCACACCGGCGATGTAAGGGTCACGCCAAACCGTGTCAATGTCGCGCCCCGTGCGCGCGCTCTTTCATAGGACTATTCCATGCAAAAACACCTCACTCTTGTAGCCGCTGCAATGCTTGCAACACAGATGGCCAGCCCCCTTGCAGCACAGGATTCTACCGACATTTCTGCAGATACTGTCGTTGCGACCGTAAATGGTCAGGATATCACCTTGGGGCACATGATTGCGGCTCGCGCAACACTACCGGAACAATTCGATCAGGCCGCACCACAGGATCTTTATAACGGCATTTTACAGCAGTTGATCCAGCAGACAGCCTTGGCGCAGCGTGTTGACAACTTGCCACCCCTAGTCGCTTTGACACTGGAAAACGAAGAGAGATCACTGAAAGCTGGTGAAGCCGTAGAAGCCGCTATGCTGACCGCTATTACAGACGAAGACATACAAGCAGCCTATGATGCGCAATTCGCCGATGCAGAGCCGCAAGAAGAGTATAACGCGTCACACATTCTGGTAGAGACCGAAGAAGATGCAGCCGCTGTGAAGGAAGAGATAGAAGGCGGCGCAGAATTTGCCGCCGTCGCGCGCGAGAAATCAACAGGACCATCTGGCCCGAACGGAGGCGAGTTGGGCTGGTTCGGTCCCGGCATGATGGTACCAAGCTTTGAAGCCGCCGTGATTGCGCTGGAAGTGGGCGAAGTTTCCGCACCGGTTCAAACCCAGTTTGGATGGCACGTCATCACATTAAATGATGCGCGCAAACAATCAGTACCGACGCTGGACGACGTCCGTGAAGAGTTAATGGCAACCCTGCGCAACGAGGCGGCCCGAACAATCATCACAACCGCGCCTGACGGACAAGACGTTGTCCTTTCCGAACTGGAAGGCATTGATCCTTCAATCCTCACACAGCGCGAGCTGTTGGAATAATCAGATGGCCAAGATCACCGCTGTATCGCCGCTTGCCCCGTCGGAATTCCCTGAGTTGCCGGTCATCCAAGGTGTTTCCTTTTCGGCTATTGCAGCTGGTGTCCGCTATGCCGGGCGCACGGACGTGATGCTGGCAAAATGCGTGGCAGGAACTGCCATCGCAGGGGCCTTTACCCGATCTGCCACGCGATCTGCACCCGTGCTGGATTGTCAGGAAAAACTGGGTGGGCCATCGGACGCAGCCGCCGCCATTCTGGTCAACGCCGGCAACTCCAATGCATTTACCGGCAGGAACGGGCAAGAAGCGGTCGCCGCCATCACAAGCGCGACTGCAAAAGCATGCGATGTTCCGGAAAGTCGCGTGTTCACGGCATCAACCGGTGTCATCGGTGAACCCTTGCCCTTCGAACGTATTACAAAACACCTGGAAACGCTTGCCGGCACGCTTGATCCGGCGGCGATAAATGACGCAGCCCGCGCCATCATGACAACAGACACGTTCCCCAAGGGAGCACATGCAGAAATTACCGTAGACGGCAAAACAGTGCGTATCGCCGGTATCGCCAAGGGTTCGGGCATGATCGCGCCCGATATGGCGACAATGCTGGTTTATATCTTTACGGACGCGCGGATCGGGCAAGACGAACTTCAGGCGCTTGTTTCCGCGTCTAATGAGAAAACTTTCAATGCGATTACCGTCGACAGCGACACCTCTACATCTGACAGCCTAGTGGTAGCAGCAACAGGTGCTTCCGGTGTTGATGTGACGGGTAATGCAGATTTTGGCAGTGCCTTGCATGGTGTCATGATGGAATTGGCACATCTCGTTGTGAAAGACGGTGAAGGGGCGACCAAATTCGTCGAGGTATCCGTTACCGGTGCAGCATCTGAAAGGCACGCAAAAATACATGCGCTATCCATTGCAAATTCTCCACTGGTAAAAACAGCAATCGCCGGTGAGGACCCGAACTGGGGCCGCGTGGTGATGGCAGTCGGCAAATCAGGGGCCGCCGCAGACCGTGATCGTCTGTCGATCCGTTTTGGCGACGTTGTTGTGGCAGAAAACGGCTGGGTTAGTCCCGATTATGACGAGGCTAAGGCCGCAAGTCATATGAAAGAGCAGAACATCACCATCCATGTCGATATTGGCATTGGCGACGGCAACGCTACGGTTTGGACATGCGATTTAACGCACGGCTACATCGACATCAACGCGGATTACCGCTCGTGAAAAACCAAGGGTAATCTTGCATGAAAACTGTGCTCGTCTCTGCTGTGGCGTTGATCGACGTCGATGGTCGCGTACTTTTAGCCCAGCGCCCCGAAGGAAAATCGATGGCAGGTTTATGGGAATTCCCCGGTGGCAAGGTGGAAACCGGTGAAACGCCAGAAGTTGCCCTGATCCGCGAACTGGAAGAGGAACTTGGTATTAACACCTGGCAATCGTGCCTTGCGCCGCTGACCTTTGCCAGTCACAGCTATGAAGATTTCCATTTGTTGATGCCGCTTTTCGCCTGCCGTAAATGGGAAGGCACACCCGTTTCCCGTGAGAAGCAAGCGTTGAAATGGGTGAGGGCGAACGATCTGAAGAACTATCCGATGCCAGCAGCGGATATCCCACTGATACCCGTTTTGCGGGATCTTTTGTAACGAACGTAAATTTATTCACAGATCGAGAACAATCATTAATAAATTGTTAGTTTGTTTATGTGAAATTATGCATACTCCCGCTATAAAGTTGTCATGTCACATTCCTGGGGAGGACCGACATGTTGAGAACGATAACCGTTGGCAGTGCAATATCCATCCAAGGAACATACGTCCGCGCATTGCCGGATGGGCGCATCGTCGTGAAGGTAGATAATGCCACATACGTAGGCTTACCGGTCAGCCAGGCAGCCTAGACCGACTTGAATACCAGAGCAGTACGAAAAAGGGGTCGTAAAAATACGACCCCTTTTTTATTTTATATCAGTGTGTTGGATCAGGACAATGTCCGGGTGATCTCTTCACGCTCAAAGATTTCGATAACGTCATCGGCACGGATGTCATCATAGTTCTCAAAGGCCATACCGCATTCCTGACCGGATTGAACCTCGGCGACTTCGTCCTTGAACCGCTTCAGGGTTTTCAGCGTGCCTTCGTGAATAACGACGTTGTCACGCAGCAAGCGCACACCGGCAGAGCGACGCGCCACACCTTCTGTAACAAGGCAGCCCGCGACTTTTCCGACGCCTGTAACCTTGAAAACTTCTTTGATAGTCGCGTAACCGATAAAGTTTTCGCGGATTTCCGCCGATAGCAAACCAGAGGCCGCGGCCTTCACATCATCCACCAGATCATAGATCACCGAATAATAACGGATCTCGACGCCTTTCTGGTTCGCTGTATTCCGCGCAGACGTATTGGCGCGGACGTTAAAGCCCATGATCGGGGCGCCAGACGCCTCGGCCAGGCCTACGTCCGTCTCTGTGATAGCACCCACGCCCGAATGAAGAACACGCACGCGCACTTCGTCGTTGCCGATTTTTTCCATCGCCTGAACGATTGCCTCGGCAGACCCTTGCACGTCCGCTTTGACCAAGATCGGCAACTCGCTAACGTTCTCGTCAGCCTTGGCGTTGGCCATCAACTGCTCAAGCGTTGTTGCAGCACCCGCAGCAGCCCGTTTGTCTTTAGCCGCCTGCTCACGATACGCCGCAATCTCACGTGCCTGCGCTTCGGTCTCTGTCACGTTCAGCACGTCGCCCGCTTCGGGTGTACCGTTCAGACCCAGTACTTCGACCGGAACCGATGGTCCCGCTTCTTTAACGCGTTCGCCCTTATCGTTGATCAGCGCACGGACTTTACCGTACTGCTCACCCACAACAAAGATGTCGCCTTGGCGCAACGTACCATTCTGAATCAGAACAGTCGCCACGGGACCACGGCCCACATCAAGCTGCGCTTCGATTACAGCACCAACAGCGGCACGGTTCGGGTTCGCCTTCAGCTCGAGAATCTCGGCCTGAAGCGCAATCGCTTCCAGCAGTTCATCAAGGCCCTGACCCGTGATCGCGGATACTTCAACGTCCTGTACGTCACCGGACATCTCTTCGACGATGACCTCGTGCTGCAACAGATCTGTGCGCACTTTGGTCGGGTCTGCAGCGGGGCGGTCGATCTTGTTGATCGCCACAATCATCGGAACCTGAGCGGCCTTCGCGTGATTGATCGCTTCGATGGTCTGAGGCATGACCGCGTCATCCGCAGCAACAACCAGAACAACGATATCCGTCACCTGAGCACCCCGTGAACGCATTGACGTAAACGCAGCGTGGCCGGGTGTGTCAAGAAAGCTAAGCAGCTGTCCGGCGTCGGTTTTGACCTGATAAGCACCAATGTGCTGGGTAATCCCGCCTGCTTCACCGGCAACCACTTTGGCATTCCGGATCGCATCCAGCAACGACGTCTTACCATGGTCAACGTGACCCATAATGGTAATGACCGGAGGCCGTGGCTGAAGATCTGTATCTTCGTCAACGATTTCCTTGATGACATCCTCGACGTCAGAATCCGAGACCCGCACGACTTTGTGGCCAAACTCTTCGACGATCAGTTCGGCTGTATCCGCGTCAATTGTCTCGTTTTGAGTGACCATCATGCCGTTGTTCATTAGCGCTTTTACAACCGCGCCAACTTTTTCCGACATGCGGTTGGCCAGCTCAGAAACGACAATCGCCTCTGGCACTTGAACATCGCGCATGACCTTTTCACGCTCGACCGAACCGCCCATCGCTTTTTGACGTGCGCGTTCCTGTTTGCGCTTCATCGCGGCCATCGACCGCTGGCGTCCGCCTTCACCACCAGCAAGCGCCTGGTTCAGGGTCAGCTTACCGGATCGGCGGCTGTCATCACTGCCTTTGCCACGCTTGTTGTCGCGCTCGCGCTCTTGCTGTTTGCGCGGCGCAGGCTCGGGTGCCGCTTTCGCAGCAGGGCGTTGAACGACAGGCTCTTCGACAGGGGCTGCAGCTGCTTTTGCAGCGGCTTCGGCTTCTTCCTGACGACGCTTGTCTTCTTCGGCCTTGGCTTTCAGGCTCTCTTCGCGTTCACGCTCTTCGCGTTCGCGGGCTTCAATTTCGGCACGACGACGTTCGCGGTCTTCCGCGCGGGCTTTCTCTTCGGCTTCGCGTTCTGCTGCTTCTTCAACTTCACGCGCCTTGGCTGCTTGAACAGCCTTCAAGCGGCGGTCCATTTCCGCATCTGTAATCCCAGCGGGCCGCTTGGACGGGTCACCGATGGGCGCTCTTGACCCGCCGGACGCGGCAGCACCCGCCTTGGGAACCACAACGCGCTTGCGCTTGGTTTCCACCACGACGTTCTTAGTCCGTCCGTGGCTAAAGCTTTGCTTTACGTTGCCCGGCCGCGCACCGCCGCGCAGACCCAATGTTTTTTTGCCGTCAGTATCGCTCATTTAGCTCGTCTATCCTTTCGGATGGCCGCTGCCATCCTCTTTTACGCGCACGCCTTTAAGTCGTTGGGCTTCCTCTACAACACGTTTAGTGAGTCCACCAGAGGCGAGCGCCCCATGTATCACAGTTTGGCGGCCAAATGCCAAACCCAATTCGTCTGCCGTCAGCCAGCCAATGTATGACCCGTAGTGCGGCGTGCTCAGTTTCGTTTTACCTCGACCCGAGCCGTCAACAGCCTGGATAAGCACTTCGGCCTCTTCCATTTGCAGCCACGACTTTACCTTTTCAAAGCCCGCAACGGCCTTGCCTGCCTTGCGTTGCAAAGAAATCAGATCAACGACGCGACGCGCTAATTGCTTTTCAACTTCATCCGCCAAACCGTCGGGCGCTTTTACCTGTGTCTTGGCAGATCGGGCAAAAAGGCCTTTTGACACCGCTTTATCAATCGCTGCACGGTCGGCTGCGACATAAATGCCACGGCCGGGCAATTTACCCAAGATATCGGGCACGACCTGTCCTTCAGGTCCAACCACAAAGCGTATCAATCCATATTTAGGATGCACCTCTCCAGATGCAATACACTTGCGGTCAGGACCGTCACTTCGGTCTTTGGGAGCGCCACCGCGACCCATCAGGGGACCCCGAGGTCTGAGATCAGACCTCGGCTTCCTCCGCTACTTCTTCCAGCTCTTCTTCGGCGTCCGCCTCAAGATCGGCAGGATCGACCCAACCCAGCATAACACGCGCGGTCATGATCATGTCCTGTGCCTCTTCAAGAGAAATATCGAAGGGCTCCAGCACACCGTCGTCCTTGACACGTTCGCCATCGACGGTTGTCCAGCCACCGGCCAGTTCCCAGTCGGCACAGGTTGCAAAGTCTTCCAGCGTTTTCACATCATCCTTGGCCAAAGCTTCGATCATCTGCGGGGTCAGCCCCTCGAACTCGACAAGGCTGTCCTCAACACCCAAGGCACGGGCATTTTCCAGTGCGGCCTTGTTCTGCGCCTCAAGCACGTCGCGGGCACGGGCCTGCAGCTCGTTGGCGGTGTCTTCGTCTACACCATCAATGACCAACAGCTCGTCAAGTTCTACGTAGGCAACCTCTTCTAGGTTGGAGAAGCCTTCAGAAACAAGAAGTTGTGCAAAAAATTCATCAAGGTCCAGGTTATCAACAAAGAGCTTGGTCCGCAGTTCGAACTCGGCCTGACGGCGCGCGCTTTCCTGCTCTTCAGTCATGATGTCAATGTCCAGACCGGTCAGCTGTGACGCCAGACGCACGTTCTGGCCACGGCGGCCGATGGCCAGCGAAAGCTGTTCTTCGGGTACCACAACTTCGATCTTGCCGGCTTCTTCATCCAGAACAACCTTGGACACTTCCGCAGGCTGCAGCGCGTTCACAAGGAATGTCGGCTGATCTTCGTTCCATGGGATGATGTCGATCTTCTCGCCTTGCAGTTCGTTCACAACGGCCTGCACGCGGCTGCCGCGCATACCCACACACGCACCCACAGGGTCGATCGAGTTGTCATAAGAAATGACCGCAATCTTGGCGCGCGATCCCGGATCACGGGCAACTGCCTTGATCTCGATGATGCCGTCATAGATTTCCGGCACTTCCATTTTGAAAAGCTCTGCCATGAATTCCGGCGCTGTGCGGCTCAGGAAAATCTGCGGGCCACGCTGTTCGCGGCGCACGTCTTTAATATAGACCCTAATACGGTCATTCGGGCGATAGCTTTCGCGGCCAATCTTTTCGTTGCGGCGCAGGATCGCTTCACCAGCGCCCACATCAACAATAACGTTGCCGTATTCTTCACGCTTGACCAGACCGTTGATGATCGTGCCTGCGCGGTCTTTGAATTCTTCGAACTGGCGATCCCGCTCGGCTTCGCGAACCTTTTGCAGAATCACCTGCTTGGCCGATTGCGCGGCGATGCGGCCCATCTCGACCGGTGGAACCTCTTCAATAAATTCCTGACCAACCTCGGGATCAGCCATATACTGCTTGGCCTGATCTACCGTGAATTCGGCCTGATAGTTTTCCAGCTCTTCATCTTCGACAACTGTGCGAACGCGGGTGAAGGTCGCTTTGCCGGTCTTGCGGTCAATCGACACACGGATGTCCATTTCGGCGCCGTAGCGTGACTTTGCAGCCCGGGCGAGCGATTCTTCCATCGCTTCAACAACCAGACCTGGGTCGATCATCTTTTCGCGTGCGACGGCTTCGGCAGTTTGCAAAAGCTCAAGCTGGTTTGCGGATGTAATGGCCATTTATTGGTCTCCCTCAGCGGAAATATCCGTGTCTATTTCGTCAAATTTCGTTTCGTCCAGCGCGCCGGCTGCTTTGCGCTGGCGCAGCATTTCCTTGATCAGATCGTCTGTCAGCACGAGCTTGGCGTCGGACAGCCAATCAAATTTGAGTCCAATTGTACCCTCAGATACGTTAATTAAGACTTCATCTTCCTCAACGCCTGCCAACTCGCCTTTGAACCGGCGGCGTCCGTCGATCATCTCTGATGTTTCAATCTTGGCCTCATAGCCTTCGAACATCTCGAAATCCTTGAGACGCGTCAGCGGGCGGTCAATGCCCGGGCTGGAAACCTCAAGAGTGTATTCATCAAGAATCGGGTCTTCGACATCCAGTACCGCGCCAATCGCCTGGCTGATCTCGGCGCAGTCATCGACCTCGATACCGCCATCGGGCTTATCCGCCATGATCTGCAGCGTCGTCGATTTGCCCGACATCAAACGCACGCGCACCAGCTCAAACCCCATGTCCTCGATCACCGGTGTGATGATCTCGGCCATGCGGCGATCAATGGCTGCTTTGGCAATAAGGTCGTTGGTCATCTGTCTTTCAGCTTTGCATCAGGCACAAAAAAACGGGCGCGCGGCCCGTGAAACTTTCCGGTGGAGCCTTCGGTTTGGACCCGAGAACGCCGCTGTTGAGCGTGATATAGACCCAAGGTGCACCTACCGCAACCCCTGATCGGTGGTCAGGCCATCCACCAGCGTTCGGCGGCACGCAAATTATCCAGCGGCCAGCGCGACCCAACCTGACGCGGGACACAAACGCAGTGGTCAACCGCGGTGGTCATGAAATGCTCTTCAGGTAACATTGTGATACCCGACACATCGCCCAGATCCGCCGCATGGGTCAGGTCGGCCACATCAACATAGTGCTCGCGTAGGGCTTCGGCGCGCACGGCATCTGCTGACAGCGCCACCAACTCAAGTTCTTCAAACCATCCTGCGCGTTCGTCTTTATAGTGGCCGTCCACCCGATGACCGATGAACTGACGCCCCGGCTGGAAACGATGCGTTCGGTACAGGCCGGTGCCGATACCCTTGTACATCGCCTCGACCATGTTCTGCGCAGGATAGACAACCAACTGCGGGTCAGACAAACGGTAAGGGAAATCGGGATCGCCCACGGCAAGCTTAACCCTCAGTTTATGCGCACCAAGCACGGCAACTGACGTCACATCGTTGAGAATTGTGTCACTATGCAGGGCAAACGATCCTTCGACGTCAGCAGCTGTAAAAGGCGCACCATTGTGAAAGACGACATCCTCGCGCAGATCGAGCACCCAGCTTTGCGCATCAGACGTGCCGGTCCAACCGGTCGCCAGTTCCCCGCGTAACGTGCCATCGGCAGCAATTTCTGTTAGCGTATCAAAAACGGCTCCGACCATGGCGACCTGCATGAACAACCCGTGGTTTTGGCGCGCATCAAACCGGTCCAGACGGTCCGCCCCTGACAAAGCCGCCCGCAAGCGACCGCCCCGTTGCGGGCTGACGTTCGCCGACACACCTGTTGCCGCCAGCAATGCAGCGGCGGCACCCGACGCAAAAAGCGCCCGTCTGTCGATATGTGTACGACGTGTCATCGTCCGCCAATTCTATCCATTGTGCGCACCAGTTCTGCACTGATTCCCGGCTCTGATAATGCATGACCGGCATTGCGCACCATCTTCAATTCACAATTGTCCCACGCCTCGCTCAGCGCATAGGCGCTTTCGGGCGGGCAAATCATGTCATACCGCCCCTGCACAATCACCCCGGGAATATGTGCGATGCGCCCGATATGCGCCAGGATCTGACCGTCAAAGTTCAAGAACCCCGCGTTAGAGAAATAGTGATTCTCTAACCGGGCGAAGGCGCGCGCATATTCTCCGGGGGTGTCCCCGGTCACACCGGACGAATGGATGGACGCCAACGCATTTTCCCAAGAAGACCACGCTTTGGCAAAGCGGGTTTCCTGCGACATGTCACCCGAGAACAACCGTCGCCGGTAGGCTTCGATCAGATCATCGCGTTCGTCCTGCGGGATCGGACCCACAAACCGTTCCCAGACCTCGGGCCAGAATTTTCCGGCGCCGCCACCATAGAACCAGTCAAGTTCCTTTTGGGTCATCAGGAACACACCACGCAACACAAGATGCCGCGTACGATCCGGATGCGCCTGAGCGTAAATCAGCGACAGGGTTGCCCCCCAGCTACCGCCAAAGACGATCCAGTCGTCTATATCCAGTTGTCGGCGGATAAATTCGATGTCATCCACCAGATGCCAAGTGGTGTTGTTCGTCACACTGGCGTGGGGCCGCGACCGGCCACAGCCGCGCTGGTCGAACAGAATAACGCGAAAGATCTCAGGGTCGAAATACCGGCGCATTGCGGGGCTGCAACCGCCGCCAGGACCGCCATGCAACACCACAACCGGTATGCCCTGCGGATTACCACATTGCTCCATATAAATGCGATGGCCCTGGCCCACATCCAACATCCGCTGATCAAAAGGATCGATCGGCGGGTAAAGATATTGCACTGCGCGCTTTTGGTCCGAGAATTTGTCCATTACAGGCCTATATAGTACGAAACCGCAATTGAGCATATGGAGCCGAGAATGCAAGCGCCGCAAACAACTGTTGACCCATCGGAAATTGCCAAATTTGAGGCAATGGCCGCGGAATGGTGGGATGAAAACGGCAAATTCAAACCTTTGCACATGCTTAACCCGTGCCGTTTGGACTATATCACAAACCAGATTGCCGGCGAATTCGACCGCGATTTATCGGCGACCGCCCCTTTCGCAGGGCTGCGCATCCTCGATATCGGCTGTGGCGGCGGGCTGTTGGCCGAACCGATGGCACGGCTGGGTGCCGAAGTGGTGGGTGCGGACGCCGCAGAACGGAACATTCCAGTTGCGCGCATTCATGCAGAGCAATCCGGTCTGACAATCGACTATCGCCACACCACAGCCGAGGCGATGGCAGAGGCAGGCGAGCAATTTGATGTCGTGCTTAATATGGAAGTCGTGGAACACGTGGCGTCGCCTATCGACTATCTGATCGCGTGCCGGCAGTTGCTTAAACCCGGTGGGCTGCATGTCTGTTCTACGCTCAATCGCAACCCGAAATCCTATATGATGGCCATCATCGGTGCCGAGCATATAATGCGCTGGCTGCCGAAAGGCACGCATGAATGGTCCAAATTCATCACTCCTGATGAACTTTTCGACTTGATGCGCGATGCGGGGCTTGATCCGGTGGACCGCAAAGGGTTCGTTTTCAATCCGGTGTCGTGGTCATGGAAACTGTCCGACCGCGACCTAAGCGTTAACTACGTCACGGCAAGCCTGAAACCAGCCTAACCTCGCGTTCCCAGCTGAATGCGCATCTCGCGCAGGATCGGAAGCGCGCCGCGGACCTGTTCGGCACCCATCTTTTCAACCATCTGGTTGATAACCGGCGTCACCGAGCCGACCGCATGATCGCGCGCCTGCAGCCCTGCCGGACTGATCGACACCAGTTTGCGCCGGGCATCGTCCCAATCAGGCCGGATGTGGATATAGCCCGACCACTCGAGCTTGCTGAGGGTATTTGTCATTGCACCCCGGGTGACGTGAAACGTCTCGGCCAGTTGCGCAGGCGTCCGTTCGTCTTTGACCCACGCCAAGTGGTTCAAAACCGAAAAATGAGAGATTTCCATGCCTTTGGGTAAAACGCGGCTCAGGCGGGCACGGACCAGTTGATCAGCAGCCATGACCTCGGTGAAGAGGGCAATCGCCAGAGAGTTTTTATCCTCGTTCATTCGGGTCCGCTAAATTGCCGTGCATTGGTCAGGCTGGGAATTTTTCCCCGCGCCTCGTCAACTTTTCCCATATCAAGGTCCGTCATGTAAACGCCCGGTTCGCTGCCTGCGTCCAATTGAACCTCCCCCCAAGGGTCAACGACAAGTGAATGACCATAGGTGGAACGGGTCTTGTGACTGGCACTTGCGTGTGTGCCGGTCTGTGCGGGTGCCAGGACATAGCACCCGGTCTCGATGGCCCGCGCCCGCAAGAGCGTGTGCCAATGCGCAGCACCCGTCACCGGAGAAAACGCAGCAGGTACGGTCAGAATTTTCGCCCCAGCCCGCGCCAGTGCCACATGGAGTGCTGCAAACCGCACATCGTAGCACACGGTCATGCCCACCGTGCCAAAATCGGTTTCTGCACAAATTGCATTACGACCCGGCCGGTACCCGTCTGATTCTCTGAATGTCTCTTCGGGTGTTACCTGAACATCGAACATGTGGATTTTGTCATAGCGCGCAATGATTTCGCCTTGCGGGTCAATCATGAAGGATCTGTTTGCAAAACGCCCGTCTTTGTCATGGGTTTTCAGACCCAAAGAGCCGATCAGCAACCAGATACCATGTGTGCGCGCAGCATCACGCAGCGCGCGCAGGCTGTCGTCGTCTTCTTCATGTTGTAAGACAGCATTTTGATGCGAACGACTGGTCGAGATGCAATTCGACACTTCGGGCGTCAGCACAAATTTGGCACCACCGGCAACGGCTTGACGAATGTATTCCAAAGTCACCGGCAGGTTTTCTGCCGGATCGTCTGTCACATTCAACTGGATCAGCGCCGTGCGCATCAGGCCGCCAGAAGCTTGTCCAGCGCCCCTTTGCGTTCCATCTCATAAAGATCATCGCAGCCGCCAACATGGATATCGTCGATAAAAATCTGCGGCACTGTACGCCCACCGTTGGCACGCTGTATCATCTCAGGCTTACGTTCAGGATTGGCCAAAACATCCACCTCGGAAAAATCGATGCCTTTTTGCGACAACAGTCGCTTGGCGGCATGGCAAAAGCCACAAAGGGGCGATGTGTAGATCTCGACGGTTTTCATGGCGTTGGTCCTTTTCAACAGGCGGGTTGAAAAAGCATTTAGGCATCTTTTGCCACGCGCGCTAGGGCTGTCACGAAAACGGGACCGGACCCTGCTGCCAGACATGCATCTGCCGCAGAAGATAGTGTTGCACCAGACGTCAGCACGTCATCCACCAATAGAACAGGCCGCCCAGCCAAGCGATGCCGTCGTCGCGGATGGACACGAATTGCACCTTTAACAGAGCTGAACCTGAGTTCTTTCGTCAACCCATCCAAAGGCTTAGTGCGTTTTTGCCGCTGTAAAAGATCAGGGCAAACCGGCATGCCTGTCAGCCGTGCCAAAGCCTGCGCCAGCAACGCCGACTGATTGTAGCGCCTCTTGAGCAGTCGCATCCAATGCAGCGGAACAGGCGCGACAATTGCATTTTGCAGTGGTAAGTCTTCAATTACGCGCCCGATCCAGCGGGCTGCTGGTTCCGCAATCTCTTGCCGGTCACCGTGTTTCAGCGCCAGAACAAGGCGTCTTGCGTTATCTTTATACAAAAGCGCACAGCGCCCTTGGGTCCAAGGCCGCGGCGTCACCATACAGTCATCACATTTCAGCGTATCGCCGTCGTCATCCCCCGGCAAAGGTGTCCCGCAAGTATCGCAGATCGCCCCACCGATAAAAGGCGTGGCCCCCCAGCAAGGCCCGCACAGACCAAAGTCGCTGTCCACCTGCCCACCGCACCCAAGGCATCGCGGCGGGTAAACAAGGGATACTGCTGTTTGCAAACTGACCTGTCCCACCTTATTTGATCTCCCGATGACGAATACACCGCAACTCACCGATACAAACGCTCTTCGCCTGCACCGTGCCCGCGCCCGGACGGACCGCTTGTTTTTGCAAGAATCAGCCGCCGATGAGATCAAGGATCGGCTGGCCATGGTTAATAGAGGGTTTAAGGACACTGCGATTGTCACTCCCTTCCCCGACATCTGGCGCGACGTGTTCCCCGATGCGCATATCGTTCCAGACGATGAAACCCTTGCATTAGAGACGAAATCGTTTGACCTCGTTGTGCATTCCCTGTCTCTGCACTGGGCAAACGATCCAGTTGGGCAATTGATTCAATGCCGCCGCAGTTTGAAACCGGACGGGCTGATGATTTGCGCAACTTTAGGCGGACAAACGCTGGAAGAGTTGCGCAGCGCCATAAGCGAAGCCGAGATTGCAGCAACCGGAGGTCTGTCCCCGCGCGTGGTCCCGATGGGCGAGATCAGGGATTTAGGTGCGCTACTGCAACGCGCAGGATTCGCGCTGCCTGTCGCAGATAGCATCAGCTTGCGCACTGAATACCGGGATGCGCTTCATTTAATGCATGATTTGCGCCACATGGGCGAAACGAACGCACTGAACCAGCGACAACGGTCCTATGGGGGCAAAGACATCTTTTTACGCACCGCGGAAATTTATCGTGAAAACTTTACGTCAGGCAGCGGGCGGATCAGGGCGACATATGATATCGTGTTTCTGACAGGATGGGCGCCAGACGATACGCAACCCCAACCTTTGCGTCCCGGATCAGCAAAACAACGGCTTGCCGACGCGTTGAAGGTGCCCGAAGTACCGCTGCGTGATTGACCCGAGCCGAAAACCGTCTATCTCAGGCTCTAGCCTGCAAACAAGGAAGTACACATGCTGGATAGCAGCTCGACAACACGGATGATGTCCCGCCCGAAACATGCGGCAGCAGATCACCCGGAAATTGCCAAGCCCAAGGTCGGTATCTTGTTGGCCAACCTCGGCACGCCTGACAATTATGACTATTGGTCCATGCGTCGCTATCTGAACGAGTTTCTGTCCGACCGTCGTGTGATCGACTACAGCCCGTGGATATGGCAGCCACTGTTACAGCTTATCATCTTGTCAAAGCGCCCCTTCTCGAGCGGTGCTGCCTACAAATCGATCTGGAATGAAACCGAAGGCGAAAGCCCGCTGATGACGATTACAAAGGCGCAAACCGCCAAGGTAAAAGAAGCCATGCACGCGCGCCACGGTAACGAGGTCATGGTCGATTTCTGTATGCGCTACGGCAATCCTTCAACACGGTCAAAAGTTGCAGAAATGACAGCTGCGGGATGCCGTAAGATATTGTTTTTCCCACTGTATCCACATTATGCAGGGGCAACTTCTGCGACCGCAAACGATGAATTCTTCCGGTCTTTGACCTACGAGAAATGGCAGCCGACAACGCGTACCGTTGACCCGTATTACGCCCGCGCCGACTATATTGACGCCTTGGCCCAGTCCATCGAAAAAGCCTATGCGGATCTGCCGAAAAAACCGGATATCCTTGTTTGTTCATACCATGGAGTCCCGATCCGCTACCTCATGGAAGGCGACCCCTATCATTGCCAGTGTCAGAAAACGACGCGACTTTTAAAGGAACGGCTGGGGTGGGAAGACACCGAAATCACCACCACATTCCAGTCGAAATTCGGCCCTGAGGAATGGTTGCAGCCGTACACAGTAGAAGAAGTCGCGCGACTTGCGGAAGCTGGCAAGAAAAACATTGCCGTCTGCGCACCCGCATTTTCTGCTGATTGCATCGAAACGCTTGAAGAGATCAACGAAGAGATCAAGGAAAGCTTTGAAGAGGCCGGTGGCGAAGAATTCACCTATATTCCGTGCCTGAACGATGATGACGCGCATATTGACGCGCTGTGCAATGTCATCGATGACAATCTTAAGGGTTGGATCGGCTAGACCCCGACCAGAAGAAGCCCGGAAATAAAAAAGGCGGTGTTAAAAACACCGCCTTTTTAGCTGTAGTAGATTTCCAATTAGGAAAGAGCTGCTGCTGCGATTACAAGCAGAACCAGTGGAAGCAGGATGCCTGCAGAAGAACCTTGTGTTTCTTCTACGATGACAGGTGCTTCAACAATTGGCTCTTCCAAAGAGCCAGCGAACGCTGTGGATGCTGCTGCTGTGAAAGCGGCTGCGAGAACGAGTTTTTTCATATCATAACCTCCAGAAAGGGCATGCCACACAAAGATGTAGCAGACGCCAAAGACTTACCTCGTGGTGCAATGTAAAGCATTATACGAATTTATTTGCAAATCAGATTCATAACTTACGGGTTCTAAGCACATAAATGTCGTCAAATTAGCAACACCTGCGTGCCGACGTTGGCCATCGCATAAAGCTCTTCGATATGTTCGTTGTACAATCCGATGCAGCCATTGGACGATTGACGCCCGATCTTGCGCGTGTCGTGCGTGCCGTGGATGCGGTAGTACGTCCAGCTCAGATGCAGTGACCGCGTACCCAGCGGGTTATCCGGTCCGGGCGGAATATAGTCCGGCCAGTCAGGGTTTCGCTGCAGCATGGAAGGCGTTGGACGCCAATCCGGTTCGGGGTCTTTCAACGTAACGCGCGTTCTGCCACGCCGTGTCAATTCCTCGGACAGAGGCACACTTGATGGATAGAGTTTGTACACACCATTATTGTCGCCCCAGTAATGCAAAGCGCGGCTGTCGATATCCACGAGAATCGCACCATTTGTAAGGTTCGAAAAATAAGGCTGCCATTCGAGCCTGCGAAAGCTCGAAATATTGCGGCGGGTCGTTTCCGTCAGATCCCGTTCACCCTGGGTTGTACCAGCAGAGTTCACAGACCCCAGATCTTGTGCCAGTGCAGGTGTTGCAAGCAATGCAGCGCCGCCGGCAAGGAACGCACGGCGACCGTGCTTGTTAGACTTTTGGTCAGACATTGATGCTTCCCTAATCAAAGATAAACCGATTGCGCCACAGTTTATGGCCAGAATGCCTCAGTCGCAAATCAAAGAGATGTCATCAAGGGTTGTCAGGCACATCCAAGTTTGAATTATCATAATCTGCGCGGTATGAGGCACACTACTGTTGTGGGAGAACTGAATGATCCGCCTGATATCAATACTGACTGCGCTGGCTCTGGTGGTTTCCGCCTGCGCGCCAAGCTCATCACAAACGCGGCTCGGGTCAGATGGCCTGCCATTACCACAAGTTTACCGGATTAAAGACCGCGATGCAGACAAGATCCAGTTCCGCATGCTGGATTCGGTAAACGCACTGCGCGGCGCATCCGGGCAGCAACCTGTCGCCCTGAATGCCGAGCTGAACGCGGCGGCGGCGACCCATGCGCGGGATATGTCAGTGCAAAACCGTCCGTGGCACTTTGGCTCGGATGGGTCTTCCCCGATTGACCGCGTGCAACGTGTTGGCTTTGCAGGAAATCTGATTGGCGAAAACATCTCGGAGACATATGAATCAGAGCTGGAAACACTCGGCGCCTGGATGAACCAAGCCGATACGCGCCGGATTATCCTGAGCCCCGACGCGGATAGCATGGGTTTTGCATGGTATCAGGAAAGCAGCGGAAAAATCTGGTGGACCATGGTCATTGGCGATTCGGTTGGTCCGCAAGTGGGCATCAGCAGCTGACGCTTACGGATTAATCTTTATCAGCGTATCGTTCTGCACCATTGCATAGATCTGTTCGATCTCGTCATTAGTCACGGCGATACAGCCCCATGTCCAGTCTGGTTTATCCTTCTTGAAGGCTGATTTTTGACCGTGGATAAAGATGTCGCCACCGGGTGATTTCCCCTGCGCCTTGGCCGCAGCATAATCGTTTACATTCGGGTAGGAGATACCCAGCGACAAATGAAAATCGCTGTTCGGATTGCGCCGATCAATCCGGTACAGACCTTCGGGTGTCTTACCGTCGCCCTCGAACTCTTTATGTCCCTCGGGCTCAAAGCCAAGATGGATGTCATATCCCGCCAACACGTCATTGTCGTTGAACAGATACATCCGACGGTCGGCCTTATTTACAACAACAAAAGTGACCTCTGGCCCGTTATATCGTTGGAATTTGGATGCAGCACATCCACCCAGCGACATTAAGGCGGCTGTGCCCATCAATAGATGTCTTCGGCGCATATTATGCTGTCCCGTATTTAATTTTTTATTAGCCTGCTCTTTGAGTGGATTCTACCACGAGAGTGGCGTTAAACAAGATCACAAAATCGTCAGGATGGCGGTTTCTCTTTCAGCTTTTCTTCTATCGCGATCAGACGGTTTAAGACTTCGTCACGGTAAGCATCCGTGACGGCGCCCGCCTCTTCCTGATGCGCGTCCTGCATCGAGTTCACGATCAGACCCACCAGCAAGTTCACAACCGCGAAGGTCGTCACCATAATGAAGGGTACAAAAAACGCCCAAGCATAAGGATATACTTCCATTACAGGGCGTACGATTCCCATCGACCAGCTTTCCAACGTCATAATCTGGAACAGCGTGTAGCCGCTTTCAGGCAGGGTTCCGAACCATTGCGGAAAGCTAGATGCAAACAGCTTTGTCGCGATAACGGCACCGATATAGAAGATTATCGCCATCAGCAAAAAGACGCTGCCCATGCCCGGTAACGCGGTGACAAACCCCTCGACCACCCGGCGCAAGCTGGGTGCGACAGAGATCACGCGCAACACCCGAAGAATACGCAACGCCCGCAGCACCGACATTGTTTGCGATCCCGGCACCAAAGCGGCGCCAACAATAATCACGTCAAAGATATTCCACCCGCTTTTGAAAAACCGCGCACCCCGCGCGACAAGCTTCAAAGCAATCTCTACGACAAAAAACGCAAGACAGGCTTTATCAAGCGTCACGATCAGCGTACCCGCCGCCAGCATCGCAGGTTTTGACGTCTCTAACCCTAGCAAAACCGCGTTAAAGATGATGACGCCGATCACCAGATTAGTGACCCAGCGTTGATCCAGCCACAGGTCCAGCTTTTGCCTAAAATCCATCATGCTCTCCTATTCGCGCTCATCGCATATGGGCAGCGGTAAAGCTTGCGGCAAGCTCCACATGAGCAGACCAGCGGAATTGATCAACGACCTGAATCCAATCCAGATGGTACCCTGCGGCAACCAAAGCCGCCGCATCGCGCGAAAATGTCACCGGATTGCATGAAACATAGGCGATTCGCGGTACTGACGCCTTAACAAGCTCGGCGATCTGCGCTTCTGCACCGGCGCGCGGCGGATCAAGAATAACGGCACCAGCCTTGGCCATTTCATCGGGCATCAAAGGACGGCGAAACAGGTCTCGGGTTTCGGTTGTGACCTTTTTCAAACCCGTCGCATGCCGCCACCCCGCGTCCAGCGCAGCCAGCATCCCTGCCTCACTTTCAATGGCGACCACTTCGGCAGTCTCAGCGACCGGAAGGGTAAAGGTGCCACACCCTGCAAACAGATCGATAACCCGACCCGACCCTGAAACAACCTCTTTCACGGCAGCAACCAATGCCTGCTGCCCATGTTCGGTTGCTTGCAGGAACGCACCCGGCGGCGGCACAACATCAGCCACGCCAAACCGCTGAACAGGCGGTGCCCGCATCGCAACGACCTCATCATCCCAAGCCAGTCGCGCAAGGCCTGTCCGGTCGCAGATCATCGCAAGCTGCTGACGCAACGGACCATCCAACGGCTTTCCATCGGAAACCGCGACATCAAGACCGGCAAGGCTTTGCGTGACAACCACTGAAAGCGCGCCTTTTCGGCTTGCTCCTGCAATCGCCAAAGCCTCAGCCACCGGAACAGCGGCTAAAACCTCAGCGGTCAGCAACTGACAGTCGGGAATCGCAACAATCGTACCAGACGCCTGACCATGGAATCCGACCATCGCCCCCTTTTTGGTCCGGCGCGCAGCAAATCCCGCCCGTCGGCGCGACTGCGCCGGTGATGTCAGGATGGGTCGGAAATCAGTCTCTAATCCGTGCGCTTCGATGGCGGTGCG